>Ga0068705_10000459_pt1 | contig 20632 bp, 21 predicted proteins | sample YNPMSTMetaG_FD_65631 | JGI IMG/M metagenome (GOLD analysis project Ga0068705, IMG submission 65631) | Anoxygenic and chlorotrophic microbial mat microbial communities from Yellowstone National Park, USA - YNP MS-T MetaG | ecosystem: Environmental > Aquatic > Thermal springs > Hot (42-90C) >... | reverse complement strand
GGCAAAAAATGTGTTGTAGCCTTAAGGGAGCCTTCTCTGGGACCTAGTTTTGGTGTGAAGGGTGGTGCGGCAGGAGGAGGTTATTCCCAGGTAGTGCCTATGGAAGATATAAATCTTCATTTCACAGGGGATTTCCACGCTATCACTACGGCTCATGCGTTGCTTTCAGCAGTATTGGACAATCATATTCTAAAAGGAAATGAGCTTGATATTGATATAAATAGTATCGTATGGAAAAGAGCCGTTGATATGAATGATCGGGCTTTGAGAGAAATTGTTGTGGGTCTTGGCGGCAAAAACAATGGTGTCCCAAGGCAAGACGGATTTATGATAACTGTTGCATCAGAAATAATGGCTATATTATGTCTTGCTTCTGATTTGATGGATTTAAAGAGAAGGCTTGGCAAAATAATCGTTGCATATAATAAAAATGGCAAGCCTGTAACGTGTGCAGACTTAAAAGTACATGGAGCTATGGCTTTGCTGCTTAAAGATGCTGTGAAGCCTAATCTTGTACAGACGCTTGAAAATACGCCGGTCATCATTCATGGAGGACCTTTTGCCAATATAGCTCATGGATGCAACAGCCTAATGGCAACCAGACTGGCGCTTAAATTGGCTGACTATGTTATTACTGAAGCAGGGTTTGGAGCAGATTTGGGTGCCGAGAAATTCTTTAATATAAAATGCAGACTGGGAGGGCTAAAACCGGATGCCGCTGTGCTTGTTGCCACGGTAAGGGCTCTTAAGTACAACGGAGGAGTTAAAAAAGAAGAATTATCTTTAGAAAATGTTGAAGCTCTTTCTAAAGGTATATGCAATTTAGAAAAACATATTGAAAACATCAAAAAATTCGGAGTTCCTGTCGTAGTGTGCATTAATTCTTTCATATCCGATACTAATGCTGAAATTGAATATGTCAGATCTTGGTGTGAGGAAAAAGGCGTAGTGTGTGCTTTTAGCGAGGTATGGGCAAAAGGTGGAGAAGGCGGCATTGAGCTTGCTGACAAGCTTATTGATGTTATTGAAAGCTGCAGAAGTGATTTTAAATTGTTGTACAAGGATGACATTTCAATAAAAGAAAAAATAGAGACAATAGTAAAAGAAATATATGGAGGCAAAAGCGTAACTTATATGCCTGCTGCTGAAAAATCAATCAAATGGCTTCAGGAAAATGGGTATGGTGACATGCCCATATGCATGGCAAAGACACAATATTCTCTTTCTGATGATCCCAAACTTTTAGGGCGTCCAAAAGACTTTGACATTACAGTAAGGGAAGTTAAAGTGTCTGCAGGTGCGGGGTTTATTGTAGCTGTGACAGGTGACATAATGTTGATGCCCGGACTGCCTAAGCATCCGGCTGCCGAGAATATTGATATAGATGAAAACGGAGTAATAACAGGGCTTTTTTAACCTATGCCATGTAGAACAGAGGGGCTGCATCCGCAACCCCTCTAATTGATAGATATTATTAGATAGTTACAGAGAAGGACTAATCGTCCCGCCTGCTATGCAGGCATTCTGGTCAGATTAAAGGTTATCAGCCTTTTTCAACGACCGGAGCACTGTAACAATAATACTCCATGCCTTATATTTAACACAGTATTTTTACTATGTCAACCGTAAAATAATGGCAAGGTGCATTTTCTGTATACGACCTATATTATGGAAAGATTTATTGAATTCAATATATTAATTTATCTCGGCAATTTCATATAAATAACTAGCTTGTCTGATGTTTTTAGCTACACCATATAATTTTTTTGTCTTGGAGTCATTTAGATGCTCTTCGAGATGTTCAAAGTAATCCTCGGAAAACTTTTTCAATTCTTGCCATACTTTTTCAAACGCAGCCTTATCATCAGAAGCTTCTATGCATATATTGAGCAGCTTGTTTTTTATAACTATTTTATCATGCATTTTCTTAACGTTAAGTTTTATGGGTTTTTTGCTGTTTTTTGAAACTTTAGCCGCGACATTGGCTGCGAAAATTATTTCTGATTCTTTAGCGAATCCGCAGCCTGAGCATATCCAAGTCTTTTGCACAATCATTGGGGAAGTATTCAGTACTCCGCACATAGGGCAAAAAACCTTGTGAATATCAAGGCTTACCCTGATATGAGGTGGAAGAGCTGATGAAAATAGTTTGCTGTCAAGTATTTTAGTGAATTTGCCATATTGAGTAAGGGTTGCTATATTAAAAATATGTTTTGCTATATCTTTTTCAACAATTGATGTTCTTGCGCAAGATGAATACGGATATGAAGGGAGGCAAGGCTGGCAATTGTTCTGTACTGAAAAATTACGTATCTCCTTTGCAGTAATATTCAATATTTGTTTAAAGATTTCTTTATTAGTTAAAATATTTCTAGTGTTAAGCTTTTTGATTGCAGCGCAATGTATTTTCCCTGAGTCCAGCATTTCATCAGTATTTTTATCAATAACAGCATATGCGAGAGAGAAATTATTAGATGGATAAAATCCAACGATTTTATCGGGCTTTATCGTTTTTGTTTCATTTTTTATATTTATGCTAAGATAGTAATTATCATTATTTTTAAATAATCTTGCTGTTTTAATTATTGATGGATTTTGCAATGCTTTCTCAAGATATTGCAGTTGAAATTTGCCAAATGATAAAGGCACAATGATATATTGCTCTTTTTTTTCAGAAGGTTCAAGATATTCCTTGTCACCATGAATATACATCAATTTTGAAACAGCTTTTCTTTCGTGCTGTTTTAAAAGAGCATTCTTGTTGTTTAGCAAATACAGTTTGGCAAAGTATCTTTTTTTAAGTTCATCGTATAGAATGCAAAAATTTCTTTTTGGAGAACATCTGCAAAAAAATACGGAATTATTGCGTTCTAGTTTTTGAAGCAATTTTTTTATCTGTTTATGACTCTCTTTTATTTGTTCAGCATCTATGCTTTTGCATAGTTTATCCTGCAATGATTTATATTCAAGTTCTGCTTCTTCTTCCGAACCATATATTCTGGGAAATGGTGTGTCAGGATATATTTCTTTAAGCCTCAGGTAACTTGCCATAATAGATCCGAACTCAAATTTTATTGAGTCTTTCATAGGTTCTATAGAATACATATTAAGTTTTTCGCTTACATCTCCTTTTACGTATGTTTCTATTTTTGTATGGTTATATACACCTGGTTTAACATAGCCAAGCTTTTTTATTTGCTCAATATCTGAACTGGCGGCAGAAAGCAAATATTTCAAAGATTTTGTGTAATTTTGAATAGCGCTGTCTATTACATTTTTTTTGCATTTTGACAGGTTATGAAGCTTAAGCGTTATTGTCGTATAGCTCATTGTGGTTTTTCTATCCTTTCTTTCGTGCATGTTATGCAGGATAAATTTGATTTGCAGTGGAGCGGCTGTACTATAAGATAATTGTATAGTTCACGACATTTAATTTCAATGGGTGAATTTTATGCATATGATCCATATTATAGAAAGAACATTTGCGCAGAGGCTGTAGAGCCTGTTAATCCTACCGAGGATAAGGCAAATCACTGTTTGAGCAAAATAATTTCCCGATTATTTTTTTAGAATTATTTTGCGAGTTTGATTTGCCCCGAGGTGAATTTACAGGCTCTATGACTCGTAGCAATCAGTTATTGCAATAATATGGGTCATATAGAAAAAATGCACCTAATTTCAATGTTATTTTTAACCTAAAATAGTGAAATAAATATCATCATATGTGGTATAATCATGTGGGAGGGTTTTTACATGCTGAAGAAAACCAAATATACGTTTGAAGATTTGATTGAAATTATGAAAATGCTGAGAAGTGAAAATGGTTGCCCATGGGATAGAGAGCAGACTCACGAGAGCCTTAAGAAGTATCTTATAGAAGAGGCATATGAAGTGCTTGAAGCTATCGATTCAGGAGAGAAACACAAAATGTGCGAAGAACTCGGAGATTTGCTGCTGCAGGTTGTGTTTCACTCGCAAATAGCGCTTGAAAACGGAAGCTTTTGTATGGATGATGTAATTGATGGAATTTGCAAAAAACTAATCATGAGGCATTCGCATGTTTTCGGCAACGACAATGCAAATACTGCTGATGATGTAATGACTTTCTGGGAAGCGAACAAGAAAAAAGAGAAAAATTACAAAACACAAACGGATGTATTAAAAAGTGTGCCAGCCAATCTTCCGGCATTGATGCGAAGCTACAAAGTTCAACAAAAAGCATCTGATGCAGGTTTTGACTGGGATGATATTAAAGATGCTATTTTAAAGCTTTACGAGGAAATTGCCGAGCTTCAAAATGTATATAAGAGTAAAGACATGGAAATAATTACTGATGAAGTAGGTGATGTGCTTTTTTCTGTAGTAAATGTATGCAGATTTTTGAAGGTGCAGCCCGAAATTGCGCTTTCAAAAACAACAGAGAAATTTATTAAGAGATTTGAGTTCATAGAGAATGAAGCTTTAAAATGTGGTAAGAACCTTGAAGAAATGTCTCTTCAGGAAATGGATGAATTATGGGAAAAAGCCAAAAAACAAAATTAAATATTTTTAGAGGAGGATTTTTATATGAATAAGTCTGATATTGTTAATGCGATATCTGAAAAATCAGGTATTACGAAAAAGGATTCTGAAAAATTTCTGAATGCTTTTATTGAAACTGTTGAAGAAGCTTTATCAAAAAAAGAAAAAGTGCAGCTTGTAGGGTTCGGGACATTTGAAGTAAGAAAAAGAGAACAGAGAAAGGCCAGAAACCCTCAAACCAATGAAGAAATTATTATTCCTGCATCAAATGCTCCTGTGTTTAAAGCAGGAAAAGCATTGAAGGACATAGTAGCTTCAAAGTAATGAGGATTTATATTTAAACAGGGGGATTAAGAGTGAGGATAGACAAATTTCTTAAAGTATCAAGATTAATAAAAAGAAGGACTCTGGCTAACGAAGCTTGCGACCAGGGAAGGGTGATGGTCAATGGCAAGCCGATAAAAGCATCATATGAAGTAAAAATTGGAGACGTGATAGAGATAAGATTTGGGAACGGTGCTACAAAGATTGAAGTGTTGTCTGTTGCTGAACATGCAAATAAAAATGATGCTAAAGAAATGTACAGGATAGTATAACATTGAAGGTAAAAATATAAGATACCGCGTATTAAAGCGGTATTTTTTTTCGTCATAAATCATATACTTTATTGACAAAACATTGGACAAGGAAAGGAGATTTTATATGCCGGCGTCTGATGAGAAAAAACAAGCAACAGGCAATAATAGAAAACCTCAAAATATAATCCTGGAGAACAGAGATAAATTGACTGTCTCAGGAGTATTAAATGTGGAAAGCTTTAATGATGAAAGCGTTGTGATAGACACGGAATTAGGACTGCTCATCGTAAGAGGCCAAGAACTTCACATTAACAGACTGAACCTTGACAGCTCAGAATTAATAGTAGAAGGAAATATAATTAGTTTTGAATACATTGACGAAAGAGCATCAAGAAAAGGTGGATTTTTTAGCAGAATGTTTGGATAAAAAATGAAAGTGTGGTGAAAATAATTGCCCGAGACGACAGGCAGCCAGGCGATTATATTTGTATACTCAATTGCAGGAGGGGCCTTGGCCGCATTTCTGTATGATTTGTTCAGAATAAAAAGAAGAATAATTAAGACAGGTATGCTTGCCACCAGTATAGAAGATTTTGTATATTGGATGCTTGTTTCTATAATTATGCTTGCCACTGTGTATTATGGGAATGAAGGTGAAATAAGAGGGTATATAATATTAGGTGCGGCTCTGGGAGCCATATTGTATTTTGTTGTATTGAGCCATATGGTTATTGATTCATCAGTCTTTATTGCGAATATAATCAAACAAATAATACTATTTATTTATAAGGTAGTATCTTTTCCTATCAATATATTAATAAAGGCAATCAGAATCCCATTAAATGCAATCGGCAGTGTGTGTGTAAAGACTTCTTCAGGAATTCGCAGAATGTCCAGGAACAGATGTGCTAAGATAAAAATAGGGTTTAAGCTGTTTAGAAATTTTACGAAAAAAATATAAAAATAAAAAAATTTTTCAAAAAGAAGGATTTTCCTTATGCAATGTTGAATTATATAAGTTACCTGATAAAATACAACTGTAAAAAATACTAGAAGACGAAGCGAGATAGGTTATGAAAAACAAAAAGGCATTTACAATCAAGATGATAGTATTTTTTAGTGCAGCTGCATATTTCTTTTACATATTAGTTGCGCAGCAGCATGTGCTTGACATGCGCAAAAATGAGCTTGTAAAAGTTGAGAATGAAATAAAAAAACAGATAAATCTGAACAATGAATTAAATAATAAATTAAACAATATTAATTCAGATGAATATATTGAAAAAGTAGCAAGAGAAAAATTAGGAATGGTTAAAGAGGGGGAAAAGATTTTCTTTGATATTGGAAGATAAACCAATTTAAAATATAGATCATGAAAAACGTGTTATTGACTTAAAAATGAGCATGCTATATAATCAAGGTATTCCAGTATAACTTTTTTATCATATAAGGAGGATTTCTTTTTCTATGTTGTTTGAGATTGGACAGGTGGTGGAAGGAAAGGTTTCCGGAATCACCAATTTTGGAGCCTTTATTCAGTTGCCGGGGGGCAAGACAGGTCTGGTTCACATTTCTGAAGTATCAGAGTCATATGTGAAAAATATCAATGACCATCTTAAGCAAAGTCAACCTGTAAAAGTCAAGATTTTATCAATTGATCCAAATGGCAAGATCAGCTTATCTATCAGAAGAGTTGAAGAGAATAAGATAAAAAGTTCTCGTCCTGCCGAAATTGAATGGACCAAGAAGTCTCATGAATCATTGTCTTTTGAGGAGCGTCTTGCAAAGTTTTTAAAAGATAGTGATGAAAGGATGCATGACCTCAAAAAGAGTTTTGAGTCAAAAAGAGGCAACGGAGGTTATAGAAAGAGCGCACAATATTAATTTTATATAAATAGTATAAGGCTTACAGCCATTGTTATCATGCCCAGTATTACTCCGTAGATTGATATATGTGCTTCTCCGTATTCTCTTGCTGTAGGGAGCAGTTCATCCAGAGATATAAAAACCATTATGCCTGCGACTGCTGCAAAAAGTATTCCGAATACGATGTCATTGAAGAAAGGCATCAATATCAGGTATCCTATAATTGCTCCCAAAGGTTCTGAAAGACCTGAGAGGAAGGACATCAAGAAGGCTTTTTTTCTGCTTCCGGTAGCATAATATACAGGGACGGATACTGCTATGCCTTCGGGGATATTATGTATAGCTATAGCTATTGCTATTGCTATGCCCAATGAAGGATTTTTAATTGCAGATGCAAAAGTTGCAAGCCCTTCGGGAAAATTGTGTATTGCTATAGCTAATGCTGTCATTGTGCCCATTCTCATCAATTTATCGGGTGACTTTGACATGTCTTCTATTTTTTTAGCTTCATGCGGATTTTTAGATGAAGGTATTAGTTTATCAATGAGTGCTATCATCAACATTCCTCCGAAGAATCCTGCAGCAGTAGCCCAGGCTCCTGATTTTTCATTTAGAGCTTCAGAAAGTGAATGATATGCTTTTTGAAATATTTCTATCATAGACACATATATCATTACTCCACCTGAAAAACCAAGTGAAAAAGAAAGAAAGCGGGTGTTTGTTTTTTTCGCAAACAGTGCGATTGTACTGCCAATTCCTGTTGACAGTCCTGCAAACATAGTAAGCAGAAATGCGAAAAGCACGTTGCTCATATGCATATATAATGACCTCCGTGTTATATTTCTCAAGTATGGATATACCCATTATTGTATAAAATATAACAAATTTGTTTTGAAGGGGTGCATTTTTTCTGTATGACCCATATTATTCCAAGAACTGATTGCTATGAGTCTTAGAGCCTGTAAATTCACCTCGGGGCAAATGTTCTTTCCATAATATGGGTCATATACAGAAAATGCACCTTTTGGAGCAATGATTTGCAAAACTTTTTGGGAAATGTTATTATTTTAATAAAATTATATGAAGAGGTGTTAATATGCTTAATAATATTGAAATTCAGAAAATATTGCCTCACAGGTACCCGTTTTTACTTGTAGATAAAGTGATAGAATTAGAGGCAGGCAAAAGGGTTGCAGCAATAAAAAATGTGACAATAAATGAACCTTTTTTTCAAGGACATTTTCCGGGGTATCCCATAATGCCGGGAGTACTTATAGTTGAAGCTCTAGCTCAGACTGCCGGGATAGCGGTTGCGATGCAAGAAGAGTTTAAAGGAAAGCTTGGAGTTTTTGCAGGCATAGAGAATATTAAATTTAAAAAGCAGGTTGTGCCAGGTGATATATTAAAGCTTGAAGCTGAAATTCTCTCCAACAAGCTTGGAGTAGTTAAAGCCAGGGTATGTGCCACGGTTGACGATAAAGTTGCAGCGGAAGGAGAAATTAAATTTGCCATGGTTAGCGTAGGAGCTAAAGAATAGGCTCTTTGCGTTCCTTGTGCAAGTGCAGGTGCTCTATGCATCTAAACAGAGAGTTCAATCCGGGCTCAATCATATTTTCATCTGCTGATGCAAAGCTTATTCTTATGTTATTGTGCGTGGACAATCCTGAAGAGGAATAGAATATTCGTCCGGGAGCGAAAGTAATTCCTTTGGACCACGCAATCTTTTCAAGAAGATTGACAGGCAGGCCTGAGGGAAGTTGAAGCCATATGCTTAAACCTCCTTCAGGCTTTTTATATGAACAGAAAGACGGCATATATTTATCTATGCAGCTAATTACTGCTTTATATCTTTCAAAAAATATATCATAGATCTTGTCAATATGCTTATCCAGAAGATTTTTTGTTATATACAACTCAAACGCTCTCTGGATAAACCCTGATGTAGATATATCGGTAGAAAGTTTCATTTTAGTGCTTAGAGCTATAAGGGAGGATGGCATAACCATGAAACCCAGCCTCAACCCTGGCATAAATAATTTTGAAAAGCTTTTTATAAATATTACTCTTGAGTATTTGTCAATGGATTTTAAAGAGGGATATTTTTTATCGGAAAAATCCAATTCGCTTACATAGTCATCTTCAATAATGAAAAAATCATATTTTTCTGCAAGCTCAATGAGGATATGTCTGTTTTGAAGGGAATAGGACATCCCGGTTGGATTCTGAAAAGAAGGTATTGTATAAACAGCAGCAGGCTTATGCTTTTTAATCAAATATTCCATTATGTTCATATCAGGTCCGTTTTGGGCCATTTCAATATCTATGATTTCTGCCTGACGGGTTTTAAACACAGCGGCTGCGCCCGAATAAGTAGGTGACTCTGTGATTATGCAGTTTCCTTTGCTCAAAAGCATTTTTGCAGCAATATCAATACCCTGCTGAGCACCCGATATTATTTGTATGTGTTCCGGCTTGCATAAAATATTACTTTTTTCAAGCATTTGAGCTATTGCTTGCCTTAAAGGTTCATATCCCTGGCTCTCCTGATATGAGAAAGCAAGACCTTTGTCTCTTTCAAGAACTTCATTCAATACAGATTTAAAGTCCTCTAAAGGAAACATATCAGGGCTTGGTGAGGAAGATGCAAAGTTTATGTGAGCATGCTGATGGTCTAAATCAATATGAACATTTGAAATAAAGGGTGCATCTAAATGTATCTCGTCAACTGTTGCAAGATCAACTAAATAAGAGCCTTTTGAATCAGCTTCTTTGCACATCCAGTCCGGAGAGACGTAAAAACCGCTTGCCGGTCTGGCGTAAATATATCCCTCTTGCTCCAGCAGCTTAAGAGCAGTGACTACAGTAACCTGATTGATTTTTAAAAGCGAACAAAACTGCCTTACCGAAGGGAGTTTGATATGAACACATAGCACCCCGTCAGTTATCATCTTTTTAAGACTGGTATATAGCTGTTTATATAAAGGCTCGTTTGATTGCTTATCAAGGGAGATTTTATTAAATACTTCAAGCATATGGCCGGCTCCTTTAAATTAATAAAGACAAAACAAAAGCCCTAAGTATTGAAACTCATAGGGCTTTTGTTTTTGGTGGGCACTGTAGGGATCGAACCTACGACCCCCTGCTTGTAAGGCAGATGCTCTCCCAGCTGAGCTAAGCGCCCGAATGGTGACCCATAGGGGACTCGAACCCCTGTTACCGCCGTGAAAGGGCGGTGTCTTAACCGCTTGACCAATGGGCCATGTTTCTGGTAGCGGCGGTCGGATTTGAACCAACGACCCTGCGGGTATGAACCGCATGCTCTTGCCAACTGAGCTACGCCGCCATTTTTCTGCCACGTCCAACGCGCTTTTACATTGTAGCAGATACTTTAAATAAAATCAAGAGGGAGATGAAAAAATTTTTTATGGATTATTATGTTATTTATTTACAATTTCTTAATATTTGATAACAAATAAATAATATCACCATAATAATTACTTAACATTATTAGTATTTAATGGTATGCGTGACAAGAATACATCAGGCTTGCGCAGCGTGTTTAACAATGATTTTATTAAGTCAAGCTGTCAGCAAGGCTGAAACAAAATAAATCATTCCAGGAGGTATTATATGTTAAGAAAGATTAAAATGTTTTCTCTCGCAGCACTCTCCTTCATGGTTGTTGCATCATCCACAGTGGCATTCGGTTCCACACAAAACCCTATTAAAGTATACATGGACAATAATGAGTTGCAGATGGACGTTGCTCCTATAATTGAATCTGGAAGAACATTGGTTCCTATAAGAGCGATATCAGAAGCAGTGGGAGCAGATGTTAACTGGGATTCCTCAACACAAACAGTAACCATATCCACATCAGACAAAGATATATCGCTAAAAATTAACTCAACATCAGCAACGGTTAATAACACCAAAGTTGCGATTGACGTACCTGCAAAAATCTTAAGCGGACGCACGCTTGTTCCACTCCGCTTTGTAAGTGAATCATTGGGTGCTAAAGTTGACTACAATGCATCACAAAGAGCAGTATACATAAAATATTTTTCAGATATGTCCGGTACATTAAAAATCGGAGGTTCTACCACATTACAAAAAGCTTCGCAGCATGCTGCCGACAAACTCATGACTATGAATGAGAATATGCTTAGTGTCATAGTGTCCGGCGGAGGTTCGGGAGCAGGGATAACGGGAGCTATGGATGGCACTTTCCATGTAGGAAATGCATCCAGAAATGTCAAAGATGAAGAAAAGCAGAAATATCCTGACATCAGAGAATTTGTAATAGGTCTGGATGGAATTGCTGTCATAGTCAATACTCAAAATCCTGTCAACAATCTTACAAAGCAGCAAGTTTTTGATATTTATACAGGTAAGATAACAAACTGGAAAGACGTAGGTGGGGAAGATTCTCCGATACTCGTACAAACTCGCGAAACAGGTTCGGGAACACTTGATGGCTTTGTTGAAAAAGCAATTCACCCAATCGATAAAAACGCAAAGATAATAGCTACGGCAACTCCTCATACTTCGACTACTCTCGTGAAAAATGCGGTTTCACAAAACAAGAATGCAATTGGATTTATATCAATGGGATATATTGATAGCAAAGTAAAAGCTGTTTCTGTTGATTCGGTTAAAGCAGCAGCATCAAGTGTGTATTCAGGGAAATGGCCTTACAAGAGAGACCTTGTTGTTGTGACCAAAGGAAGACCTTCCGGAAATACAGCAAAATATGTAAATTTCATGCTTAGTCCTGAAGGACAAGATATACTTATAAAAGACGGATATTTGTCATTGAAGTCAAAGAGTGAAGATTAATACTGCAACAACTTGATGATATATTAGAATAAGCATATGAGTATGGTGGGCGTTAATGCACTCTCGGATATTGATGTGTGCTTTTAACGCCCATAAAATCAGCCAGGAGTGGTAAATATGGAAACAACAGCAAAAACGCAAACAGTACCTGCAATTAACACCAGCAAGCATGTCAAATATTCTAAAATCAAAGATTTCATATGTGAGAAAATCGTAGTTTTTCTTACGATGCTTAGTGCATTAATGATATTGTTCATCTTTTATTTTGTATTGTCAAAAGCTATGCCTGTCATTAAAGCGAGCGGGATTGGGTTTATAATTAAAGATGGATTTGATCAACAGCTTAGTGATGCGTATTTTGCAGACGGAGGGCAAAAAAATCTTGTATTTGGTGCATATGGACTTCTTATGGGGTCATTGTTTACTACAATAGGCTCACTTTTGTTAGCTATTCCGTTAGGAGTTGGAACTGCGGTAGTTATAGCCGAACTAGCTCCGGTTCAAATAAGGAATTTGCTGCAGTCAGTTACAAGGCTTCTGGCATCAATACCTTCTATAATTTATGGACTTGTGGGGCTTATGATAGTTGTCCCTTTCATATCTTCAACCCTTATTACAAATGAGATGCAGACGAAATATATAACCAGGTTTCAATTGGCGGGGAATAGTATGCTGGCAGGAATAGTAGTGCTGGCTATAATGGTAATGCCAATAATAACGGCTGTTTCCGTGGATGCTATTCGTTCGGTGCCTTTTAGATACAAAGAGGCTTCTCTGGCGCTTGGGCTTACATATTGGAGAACGATAGTAAAGGTTGTTTTGCCTGTTGCAAAATCAGGAATTGTAGCCGGTGTCATACTTGCAACAGGGAGAGCAATAGGCGAGGCAATTGCGCTATCCATGGTCACAGGTGGTATCGGCAACATTCCTCGTATTTCAGATGGATTCGTATTCTTTCTTACACCAATATTGACGCTTGCGTCTGCAATAGTAAATAAATCTGAAGCTATGTCGGTTCCTACAATAGAATCAGCTTTATTTGCATGCGGCGTATTGCTGCTTGTATCTAATACTATACTTACTCTGATAGCAAAATCTATCGAAAGATCTTTCAGAAGGAGTGAAGGCATTGAATAAACGCAATAAAACGATTTCTCCAGGAAGGTTTTTGTGCTGGCTTGCGGCTTTTATTACTATTGCAGCATGCGCGGGTATTCTTATATATATTATTGCAAACGGATATAAGCAAATTTCTTTAAAATTTTTGTTTACACAGCCTGCACCTGCATTTGATGAATCACAGGCCGGGGGAATAAGTACTCCTGTCATAGGGACGATTCTGGTTACGGTTGTAGGGACGCTTATTGCTTTTCCCTGGGCACTGTCTACAGCAATTTTCCTGGCAGAGTACGGAGGCAATAAGATAACAACAAAGTATATAAGGCTTGGAGTTGAAGTGCTTGCAGGTGTTCCAACGATAGTCATAGCAATATTTGGTCTTGCGGTTTTTACTAATCCGGTATTTGGTTTTTTGAGTTCAATTGTAGAGACAGACTCAGATATTAAAAAAGCTTTTGGGCGTTCTTTTTTTGTATGTGGAATAACTATGGCTATAATGGTGCTTCCATTTATGATAAAGGTATGTGAGGAAGCCATAAAATGTGTTCCCGATTCATACAGAGAAGGTTCGCTTGCGCTTGGGGCAAGCAAATGGCATACTATAACTCATATTATTTTGCCTTCGTCCAAAAATGGAATTGCTACAGGCGTAATACTTGGAATGGGAAGAATAATAGGAGATACTGCTATTGTTTGGCTTACTCTCGGGGGAACTATGAGAATGACAGGGATACAGCCCTGGTGGAAGCCTGCAAATTGGCTAAGCACACTTACTCATACAGGATCTACATTAACTTCATATATTTATTTTGCCTCGCCCGCAGGTGAAGGCAATATGCCTTTAAAAGCATTTGGAGCTTCATTCGTGCTAATAATAATCATACTTATACTTAATTTTATTGTGGATTATCTGTCCACTCTAGGAAAACAAGTAGGGAGAGATAACATATGACAGAAATAAATAGCAAGCCCCTATGCAGCTCGTTTGACGATGTTTGTGAAATACCAGGTGAAGAAGCAGCAATTACTATAAAGAAGCTTAATGTGTGGTATGGAGAAAATCAGGCTCTTTATAATGTCAATATGATAATTCCAAAAAATAAAATAACTGCTTTCATTGGACCTTCAGGTTGCGGGAAAACGACTTTGCTCAAGTGCCTGAATAGAATGAACGATCTCATAAAATGCTTCAGGCTTGAAGGAGAGATCATCATAGATGGTCAACAGTTGTACGACCCGGCGGTTGACGTTGTCCAAGCAAGAAAAAAAACAGGAATGGTTTTTCAGCAGCCAAATCCATTTCCCACAACTATTTATAAAAATCTTTCTTTACCTCTTAAAGAGAATTTCTCTTCAATAAGCAAAAAAAGAATTGATGAAATTGTTGAACAAAAGCTGAAATCTGTTTACTTGTTCGACGAAGTAAAGAACAGACTTCATAAGTCTGCCTTGAGGCTTTCAGGAGGCCAGCAGCAGAGATTATGCATTGCGAGAGCTCTTACAATTGAACCAGAGATAATTCTGCTTGATGAGCCTTGTTCTGCGTTAGACCATATCTCAACTATGAAAATTGAAGAATTGTTAGAGGAGCTAAAGCAAAAATACACCATAGTCATAGTAACACATAATCTTCAGCAGGCAGCCAGAATTGCAGATTATGTAGCTTTCTTCTATAATGGGAAGGTAGAAGAATATTCAACGGCTCAGGATATTTTTACAAACCCTCAATCTTCAATTACTCATAATTATATAAATGGGCTATTTTAAGTTAATGTTTTCTTAAACATAATAAGTAAACTTATACTGCCAAAAACTTAACTATTTTTGATAACTGACACAACTTTAAACCCTGAGCTTTTAATCTGTTCTATTACATTTTCAACGTTCAAAGAATCAAGCTTAATAACCAGCTCGTTTTCATAAAAAACAAGGTGGGATATATTAATATTATATTTTGCAATTATACCTGATATTTTCTCAAGCAGACCAGGTTTATCCTGGTCTATAAAAATTGTAAGTCTGGTTCCTCTTTCCCTGAAGCTTAAAATTGAAATAAAAGCGTCAAAAATATTTGTTTCAGTGATAATGCCGACAAGCTTGCCATCTTCAACGACAGGCAATGCCCCGATATCATTGTTTCTCATGAGTATGGCAGCTTCTTCAATAAGGCTGTCGGGATTTACAGTAAGTACGTTTTTTGTCATTATTGTATCTATTTTTGTTTTTGATAATAAATAATTAATTTCAAAAATACTCAATGATGTTGCGGGTGAAGGAGATACTTCAAGAAGCTTCCTTTCAGTAACAATACCTACGAGTTTTCCGTTTTTTACGACAGGCAGACGACGTATCTTTTTGCTTCTCATTAAATCCAGAGCATCTGCAATAGTAGCATCTGGTTGAAGTGTATAAGGGTTAGGGGTCATGTGATTTTTAACATACATAGGCAAATCCTCCTTTATCTTAGCAAATATTATCAGGCATTATTTATTATCCTCCAAGGTAGGCTTTTCTGACTTGCTCGCTGGCAGCCAGTTCTTTAGCGTCTCCGGAGAGAACAATTTTGCCGGTTTCAAGTACATAGGCCCTGTTTGCAATAGATAATGCCATGCTGGCATTTTGTTCAACCAATAGTATTGTTGTGCCTGCGCTATTAATCTCTTTAATTATATTGAATATTTCTTTTACTAATAGAGGAGCAAGACCCATTGATGGTTCATCCATCATGAGCAGTTTTGGTTTTGACATTAAAGCTCTTCCTATGGCGAGCATTTGCTGTTCGCCACCGCTTAGTGTGCCCGCTGTTTGTCGAAGTCTTTCTTTCAATCTTGGGAATTTGCTAAAAACAGAGTCCAAGTCTTTTTCAATTTCTTTTTTATCTTTTCTAATATACGCACCCATAAGCAGATTATCCAAAACCGTGAGAGTAGAAAAAATTCTTCTTCCTTCGGGGACATGGCAAAGTCCCATATGAACGATTTTATCTGCATCCAAAGAGTCTATTTTTTTGCCAAGAAATTCTATGCTTGAGTTTTTTGCAGGCCTCAATAAACCTGAAATTGCTCTCAAAGTAGTAGTCTTACCTGCGCCGTTAGCGCCGATGAGTGTGACAATTTCACCTTCGTTCACATCGAAAGATATTCCATGTATAGCTTGAATAGTACCATAAAAAACTTGAAGATTATTGACTTTAAGCACTTTATTCATCTCCTCCGCCAAGATATGCTTTTATAACCTTAGGGTTGCTGCTTATTTGCGATGGGGTACCTTCCGCTATTATCTGACCATAATCAAGAACAATTATTCTTTCACAAATGCCCATTACAAGACTCATATCATGTTCTATAAGAAGTATGGTTAAATTAAACTCTTTTCTGATATATGCAATAAGGTTCATAAGTTCATGTGTTTCCTGAGGATTCATTCCTGCTGCAGGCTCGTCAAGAAGAAGAAGTTTAGGGTTGGTAGCTAATGCCCTTACAATTTCCAATTTCCTTTGTTCTCCATAAGGAAGATTTTTTGCAAGTTCATTTTGTTTGTTTGAAAGATTAAATATAGATAAAATATTCCTGCTTTGGACAAGAATTTTTTCTTCTTCTTCAACATATTTGCTACTTCTTATTATGCCGTCAAAAGCAGAGTATCTTACTGAGGAATGGAAAGCTATTCTAACGTTATCCAACACCGTCAAATCTTTGAAAAGTCTTATATTCTGGAAAGTCCTTGCTATGCCTGATTGTGTAATTTTATGAGGCTTATATGATGTTATATCAATCATTCCGCCATTTGAAGACGATATAAATATTTTTCCGCAAGAAGGATTATATATGCCTGTGAGCATGTTGAATACTGTTGTTTTTCCTGCACCATTCGGACCTATCAGCCCAACTAGTTCGCCTGCTTCCAGTTTAATGCTGAAATTAGATACAGCTTTCAAACCTCCAAACATTATGGAAATATTATTTGCTTCCAAAACAACGCTCATCTGCCTTCACCCCCGTTGTGTTTGAAAATGTTTCTACTTTTATTGGATATTATTTTTTTCAGCAATTGTTTTGCTTTAGACAAAATACTTTCAATTGTAAATTGACCTTTTATTAATTTTTTTACAAAACCGGAAGGCGAATATTCGGAAGTACCCATTAGCCCACTAGGCCAGAAAAGCATCGAAATTATAAGAATAAGACCGAAGATAACCAAACGGAAATCGCCGAATATTCTTAACCATTCTTGCAAATATACAAAAATAACAGAAGAAAATACCGTACCTGTTAAACTCCCCAGACCTCCCAGCACTACGATAACAAGGTAATTTACCGAATTAAGGAATCCAAACAAGTCTGGGTTGATATATCCCATATATGAGGCATATAAGCCTCCTCCTATGCCTGCTATTATGGCAGATAAAACAAATGAAAACATTTTATAATAGAAAATATCAACACCCATTGAACTTGAAGCTATTTCATCTTCTCTTACAGATATTATAGCTCTGCCAGGGGAGGATTTGAGAAGATTTGAAACTATGGCTAGAATAATAATTGCAAATACATATATATATGTTAAATTTATTATTACATCCAGGATGTAGTCGCCTGATGAAGGGAATTTCGGTATGTTTTTCAAACCTGCGGCTCCACCTGTCAATTTACTCAGATTTATCATTGCAACTCTAATTATTTCTCCAAATCCGAGAGTGGTGATGGCAAGATAATCTCCTTTAAGCCTAAGGGTAGGGAACCCTATTATGAGTCCTACAAAGCCTGTAATCAAGCCTCCAAATATTACCGCCAAGATTAAAGGAAACTTAAAATTTAACATTAAAATGGCACTGGAGTATGCCCCAATACTCATAAAACCTGCCTGTCCAAGAGAGAGCTGCCCGGTAAAACCTGTTATCAGGTTGAGACTGAGAGCCACTATTAGATATATGCCTGACAACACTAGCAAATTTCCATTATATTCATCAATTATTCCTGAAAATATAAGCAGTGCGAGAATTACAAAAATCAAAACAGCAATTGACAAGTTGTAAACGAAGTTAGTCAAAATGTTTTTCCTCATAGCAGTCACCTACACTTTCTCTCTTACATTTTTGCCCATTATACCTGCAGGTTTTACAAGAAGCATGCCTATTAATATGGCAAAAGCTACTGCGTCAGCCCATAGTGATGAAATATATCCTCTTGTAATTGTTTCTGCAATACCCATAATAAAGCCTCCAAGCATTGCTCCAGGGATGCTCCCTATTCCTCCGAGAACCGCAGCAACAAATGCTTTCAGTCCAGGCATTATACCCATGTAAGGATTAATTGAAGGGTAGGAAAGAGAATAAAGAACACCTGCTGCAGCACCCAGAGCAGCACCTATCGCGAAAGTAAAGGAGATTATTTTGTTTATATCTATTCCCATCAAAAGAGCTGCGTCTTTATCTAACGAAACAGCTCTCATAGCTTTCCCTGTTTTTGTAAAATTAACTATATAATTTAGAACTATCATAAGAAATATAGATACCCCAAATACAATTATCTGAGTCTGACTTACACTTGCGCCGCTTATTGTGTAATTGACAGGTTTAAGGACTGGATATACTCGAGGATTCGGACCTATGAAAGGTATAACTTTTGCACCATTTTCTATAACAATTGAAACACCTATGGCAGTAATAAGCGCATTTATTCGGGGAGAGTTTCTTAATGGTTTATAGCAGGTTTTTTCAATTCCCATACCTATAAAAGAACATATCATCATAGAAACTGCTATAGCTATCACAAGCGATAAAGGAGACAAACCAAAGGACTTAAGTATGAAAAATCCTGTATAAGCTCCTAACATCAGTATGTCACCGTGCGCAAAATTTATTAGTCTGACTATTCCGTATACCATTGTATAACCAAGAGCGATTAGAGCATAAACACTTCCCAAAGCAAGACCGTTAAATATCTGCTGTAAAAAAACCATATACACACTCCCTGTCAATAATGTTAAGATAATAACACAAGTATGCCATAGGGAATGCATAATGTGTAAGCACATTATGCATTCCCCTTTAAAAAATACTGATTTTTATGGATTCACTGTTCCCGCAAACTCAGTTGCAAGTTTGCCGTCCTGACCTTTAACTATCTTTATGAGTGTCAAAGGTTTTATCGGATTTCTTTCTTCATCAAATTTAATATGACCTGTCACATATTTCTTGTCTGTTTGCATCATTGCTTTTTTGATATCGTCAGATTTTGTGGAACCAGCTCTGTCGATGGCTTCCGCAAGTATATATGTTGAATCGTAAGCCAGAGCTGCGAGAGCGTTTGGAACCTCATTGTATTTTTCTTTATATTTCTTAACAAAATCTTTAACTTCTGCATCATCTGCATCAGGAGAGTAGTGGTTTGTATAATAGCAACCTATGACTTCATCTCCGGCCTGACTTGTAATTTCATCCCAACCGTCGCCACCAAGCATAGGGACATCAATGCCTTGCTGTCTTACTTGTTTTGCTATTAAAGCAACTTTGCTGTAATAGTCAGGAAGGAAGATAACATCGGGCTTTGTCCCTTTTATTTTGGTCAACTGAGCCGAGAAATCAGTGTCATCCTTGCCATAAGCTTCAGATGCCACTATTTTGCCACCCAATTGTTCAAATTTTTTGATAAAGTTATCTTTCATTCCAACAGAATAATCGTTTGAGCTGTCAAACATAACAGCTGCATTTTTAGCGTTTAGCTTTTCATAAGCAAACTGTGCAATAACAGGTGCTTGTATCGAATCTTTATAGCAGGCTCTGAAAATCAAGTCTCCGGCTTTTGTCACATCATCGTTTGTAGATGTGGGAGTAATCATAAGGATTTTTCTTTTTTGAGCTTCTTTGGAAAGAGGAACTGAACATTTGCTTGTAAGAGCTCCGATAACAGCGATAACTTTCTCTTTTGTAACCAGTTTTGAGAAAGCATTCAGAGTTTTTTCCGGATTTGCTTCATCATCTTCTACTATGATTTTTATCTTTTTACCACCAAGGATACCTTTTTGATTGATTTCTTCTTCAGCCATTTTGATAGCATTTCTTGATTGAGTGCCATAAATCGCTACCGGCCCTGTCACAGGCATGATTGCTCCAATCTTAATTACATCTTGTGATGCCTGATTGCAGGATGTGAGGATAAAAACTGAAATAAATACAAGACAAAGCAAGCCAACAATAGTTTTTTTCATATATTTGCATACCTCCTTTAAATTTTTGCAACAAACACCTGACAATATGTATCAAATAAGCAACAACATATAAGATAGAGCTTCGTTGCTGCCTGCTTTAATAATAACAAAAGCGTTGCATGATGTTTGTTGTATAAGTTAATTATATTATAGAAAGAATATGCATTGCAAGATTGAATATATGGTTATGCATTTTAGAAAAGATATGATAAAAATTTTTATTGATTTTTATCAATGAATGAAGCAAAGCATTATTAAACAAACATTGCTATTGAAGGCATAATGATAGTAAAACAACTTATGTATAGCAAGAGCTTATACATTATGCGGGTACATTTTCTGTATATGACCCATATTATGGAAAGAACATTTGCGCAGAGGCTGTAGAGCCTGCTAATCCGACCGAGGATAAGGCAAATCACTGTTTGAGCAAAATAATTTCCCGATTCTTTTTAAGAATTATTTTGCGAGTTTGATTTGCCCCGAGGTGAATTTACAGG
>Ga0068705_10000454_pt1 | contig 20795 bp, 15 predicted proteins | sample YNPMSTMetaG_FD_65631 | JGI IMG/M metagenome (GOLD analysis project Ga0068705, IMG submission 65631) | Anoxygenic and chlorotrophic microbial mat microbial communities from Yellowstone National Park, USA - YNP MS-T MetaG | ecosystem: Environmental > Aquatic > Thermal springs > Hot (42-90C) >... | reverse complement strand
GTTTTTAAATTTATATTTATTTTTTTTTAAATTTTAGTATTTGTTATAAGTTTTAATTTCTTTTACCGATTTATTTATATCATAAAAAAATAAGGTTTGTTAATTGTCTTATAAAATAATTAAAGGTAAGTTTATCTGTTTTGAAAAAGAGTTCTATGGTATTTTTGTAGTAATATCTAATGAGAATAATAATATTATAGAAGATATTACAGTTGGGGCAGGTAGAAGTAGTTTTATAACAACATACTCACTTGAAACACCCTATGAAGGTATTATAAACATAATAAATCAGTTGTTTGATGATGAAGAAGCAAGTCTTGATATGAGTAAAGAAGTTAAGGCAGTATTGTCTTCTTTTTTTAGTCAATTCCAAACTTTGCCTAACTTGATTGAAATGCAGTCTCAGCTAAGAGAAGTTTTGTCTAAGTTTTTATCAGCAGATGTTGATGTTGTTTTAGTTTCTGAAAAAAAAGATAGTATACAGACTGTAAACATAGAAGAGAATATATTGAAAAAAAAGGAAGAAGAAAGAGAGAAAGAGTTTCTCGAAAAATATAAAATACCACCCAATACTCAGACTATTGATTGTTTTATTGTTCTTTCTCCGATAAAGGGTAAACCTATAAAAGAGGTTAAAGAGGGTGACCTCCTTTTGTGTAAAATAGATGATTCAACAGATCTTGGTAAAAGTATTGCTTCAACTTATGGCCTTTATACTGAAGACAATAAAATAAGACCATCTCTTGGTAAGGTTTATAAGGTTTTCCAGGAAGGAGGTGAAATTGTCGTTATTTTGACATTAAAGTCAGACCTAATGGGTATTGCAAGAGAGGATGAGGCTGTAAAGGTTAAGTATATTGAACCTGATAAAATAGTATCAAAGCAAAGAATTGTCCAAAAAGAAAAGGAGATAAAAGAAAGGAAACAAAAAAAAGAAGAAGAAAAAAAGGAACAGGTAAAAAGTGAGACAACTCTTTATATTGCTTTAGTAATTTTTATAATATTAATTGCTATAATTATTATGCAATTTTTCTGAGGTTTTAAATGCATAGACTAATACTTTTTTTTGTATTTTTTGCAAGTTGTTCTTCCTCACTGTATGAACAAGAACCTAATAACAATTTTGATATTGCTAACTATCTTCATTTCCCATTTTCTGTGACTGGCAGAATAAATAATGGTATGGATGTTGATATCTTTAAGTTTACAGTAAAAAACGATTCTTATTGTGTTTTTTCTGTTACAAGTCTTAAAGGTTTTGACACTCAACTTGAGATAATATCATCCAAGGGCAATATTATAAAAAAAGCAGACGATTATCCAAGAAACTTTGGTGAAACTTTAGTAGTCTACCTAAAAAAAGGTGATTACTTTTTGAAACTTTCCCCAAGTCCAAACGACTATAAGAATGATAGACCTGTTGTTATTTCATCTGATGAGTATACCTTAAAGGGTGATTATATTGACCTAAGTTTAGGAGATGTTGAAAGAGAACCTAATGATACTATAGAGAATGCTAATACCATAAGCATCAGCCGAGAAACTAATAAAGTATATGGTTTTTATAAGCCAATAATAAACAGGCTCTCTAAAGGTAAACTCGATAATATATTAAGTTTTGTTTCTGGTAAGATAAACAAAGATATAACTTATCAGGATATTGATGTTTATAGTTTTTATGTAAAAGACACAAATCCTTTATTGTCACTTAAGATGTGGCTTAATGATGTTGTTAATTATGACCCTATTATAGTTCTCTTTAGTGAAAAAGACTATTATAATTTTTTAAATAATAATGATAAAAAACTATATATATTTGATTCTAATTCTTATGATAAGGGAGAGGGTATAGCAAATCTTACTATAGAAAGCAATAAGAGGTATTATGTCATAGTTACTGCTTTAGCAAGGCTTAATTATGAAAGTTCTGATGAGATATTAAGGAATCCTTACTGTTTAACCTTTAATCTTCAAGATATTAGTAATAATTATGAGATAGAGCCTAACAATTCTCTTGATCTGGCAAACCCTATTTATTCAAATCTTGTTAAAGGTTTTATAAATCCTGTGAATGATATTGATTTTTATGTGCTCAATGCAGATGATAAGTTTTTCTATTCTTTATCTTTTAACAAAGATTCACAAGATTTTAGTTATAAGGCTGTTAATTTTGAGGTTTCACCACCTAAGAATATTGACATAAGTATAGAGATTTATTCAAAAGACAGAAATCTTTTAAAAGTAATAGATAATGGTAAAAATGGAGAGAAAGAGGAAGTTCCTAATCTACTTGTACAGAAGGGTGAGCCTATATATATAGGGGTTAAGGGTGGCAAAGAGAATTATGAGGATAATTATTTGGAGGAATACATAATTAAAACAAGGTTTAATGAAAACTTTGATACTAATATAGAATATGAGGTCAATGATGAGCCTAATCAGAACATTAAGTTTAATACTTTTTCAGACTATATATATGGTTTTATAAACAACAAGGGTGATGTAGACAATTTTTATTATCTTGTACCTGATACTGGAAAGTTTATTGTTAGTGTTGAAGACATTTCAGTTCCATTAATAGTAAGAGTATATGACTATAAAAACTTTCTCTTAAAAGAGTTTAGGACAGATCAGTCTAATAACAGTTTTGAGGTTTTAATTCCAACAAAACAGGTTGTTAGATTGCAAATACAGTCTGGTGATAGAAATTATTTTAATACTCAAAAACCTTATAAGTTGTCTATTAAAGGAGGATCTTAAATATGATGTATTTTTTTATGATTGTTATTATATTGATCTCAATTTTTCTTATTTTATTTGCATTAAAACTGAACTCTAAAATAAAATTTGTTGTTATAATCTGGGCTTCTATTATTATGCTACTTGCATTAGTTTTTTTATATAAGTTTTATAAATTGTCTAATTAAAGGTTTCTGTTTTATAATGGAAAAAAAGATTTTATTGATTTCTACTTTTTCTGATAAAAAACTTGGGATGGGGCACCTTAAGAGAAGTATAAACACTGCAAAAGCTTTGTCAGATTTTTTTTATCCAATAATATTAATAAATAACAATCAAGAGGCTATTAAAGAGATCGAAAAGACTCAGATTCCTTATATAAAGGTTTATTCAAAAAAGGATGAGATTGAAACTTTAAACAAAGTTTCTTCTGAGTTTATAATAATAGATAAAAGAGATACATCTTTTTATAAAAATATAAAACAAATAACTGTTGCTGTTGATAACTATGGCAAAGACACAGACTATTTTGACTTTCTTTTTTCACCTTTACCTTATATAAAAGAATTTAATTCAAACTTTTCCTCCTTGAAATACCTTGTTGTTGACCCTAATATATTTAAAATAAAAAAGAAGCAAAATAAAAATATAAACAACATACTTGTAAGTTTTGGTGGCTCAGACCCTAATGACCTTAGTTTTTTGGCTAAAAACCTATTGGAAGAGATACTTATTACAAGGGGTTTTAATATAAAAATAATATTAGGGCCATTGTATAATGGCAGGCTAACTAAAGAGAAGATAGATAATCCAAATATAAAAATAGAGGGATTTAAAGACTCTTTATACTCTGAAATAGAGTGGGCTGACCTTGTTATAACTTCATTTGGTATTACAGCAATAGAGTCTCTTATTGCCAATAGACTTGTTTTTGTTATTGACCCTACAGATTATCACAATATGCTTAGTAAAAAACTTAAAATACCCTCTGTTATTGGTGATCATAATGACTTTAGTAATATAAAAAATATGTTGAACGATTTTATAAGATATCCTTTTTCACCTATCATAGAACTTCCTGAATCTAATTCGTTTTTTGCTTCTGTTGTTAAAGATATACTTGCTAATAAAAAGTCAACCTGTCCTGTCTGCAATAACTTTAAGGATAGGATTGTGGTTCATAGAAATGGTGTAAATAATGTGTTTTTCTGCAAAAAAGATAAGATTATTTTTAGAAATGAGACTTATTTTTGTGATAAGAATTATGGTAGTGAATACTTTCTATCAAGCTATAAAAAACAATATGGCAAGACATACGAAGAGGATAGAGGTAATATAGATAGGTTAAACAGGAAAAGGATTAATGTTATAAAAAGGCTTTTGGGAAGGAAAAGTAGACCAAAACTCTTAGAGGTTGGCTCAGCATTAGGTTTTTTTCTTGATATGGCAAGAAATAGTGGTTTTATTGTCAAAGGTGTTGAAATATCAAAATATGGCTCTGACTATTCAAAAAACATACTTAAACTTGATGTTATTAACTCTTCTTTTACTGAAATTGATTTTGAATATCCATCTTATGATGTTGTTTCTATGTGGTATTTTATTGAGCATATTAAAGACATGGAAAAAGTTATTTTAAAAATAAAAAAAGCACTTAAGGTTGGGGGAATACTTGCTTTGTCTACACCTAATTGTTATGGTATAACTGGTAGGAAAAACATAAAAGAGTATGCAAAGAAGATACCTGATGATCACTACTATGAGTTTTCTCCAAGGTCTTTGACTAAAGTTTTAGAAAAATATGGATTTGAAAAGTTAAAAGTTGTTTATACTGGCTGTCATCCTGTAAGACTTTGGGATAAGATACCTAAGTTTTTATATCCTGTTATAATCTATTTTATAAAAATATTTGGCCTGGGTGATACATTTGAGGCTTATTACAGATTGAAAAAGTAGGTCTTTATTTTTGGTGTTTATTAAACTTACTGATTAAGTATAGAGTAAAGTCTTTAAAAAACTAAAAATATTTTATAACAAGAAAGATTAAAAAAAATTTGTTTAAAAATTTGTAAGAAAAATTTATATTTTTCAAAGAGCCTTATGTTTTTTAATCTTTGTATTGATACAAAGACCTATGGTAACATACATAGCCTTATTTTTAATATAAAATATATCTATTATTTTTTCTTTTGAACATTCAAAATAAAAGAAGTAAAAAGTTTAAAAAATAATTTTTTGCTAAGAGTTAGTTTCTAGTATCTGTTAATCGTATATTCTCTATGTCAGAAATGAAGGGGAAGAATAATTTTGATTATAAAACATATTTTTTAAGAATTAAGTAAGTTAAATTTTATTCTAAAATTTTAAATTAGGTGATTCTTATTGAAATGTTTGGCTCTTTTTTCTGGCGGTCTTGACAGCTTACTTGCAATAAAACTTATTGAGAGACAGGGTATAGAAGTTATACCTATAATGTTTAAGTCTTACTTTTTTGGTCTTGATGAGAAAAGTATAAAAACTATATTTGACTTTAAGGTAGAATTGATTGATATAAGTAAAGAACATTTAGGTATTGTTTATAATCCTTGTTATGGCTATGGCAAGAATATTAATCCCTGTATTGATTGTCATTCTTTTATGCTTAGAAAGACAGGTGAACTGTTAAAAAGTTATAATGCAAAATTTATAATAACAGGTGAGGTTTTAGGCCAAAGACCTATGTCTCAAAATCAAAAAGCACTTAGACTAGTTGAAACTGTTTCAGGTTTTAAAGGTTTAATACTAAGACCACTTTCTGCAAAAAACTTAGAGATTACAATTCCTGAAAGAGAGGGATGGGTTGATAGGAATAAACTACTTGATATAAGAGGTAGAAATAGAAAAACTCAGTTAAAACTTTTATCTGAGTTCAATATAAAAAAGTATATAAAACCTGGTGGTGGGTGTCTACTTACAGTCCCTACCTTCGCTAAAAGAGTTGAAATTATGAAAGAAGATAATGTTTATGACCCTAATATATTGAATGCTATAAGATTTGGTAGGTTATTGAGACTAGATAGAGGTTTATATATAATTGTTGGAAGAAATGAGTCTGACAATAAAAGGCTTAAAATGATAAAGAGTGACCTTTTTCTTGAACCTTATGATACTCCAGGGCCATGTATAACTGTTTTTGGTAGTATAGATAAAAATGTAATAGATTTTTGTAAGTTTCTGTTTCTTTTTTATTCTAAGGCTGAGTCTGCTTATGTTTATATAAATGGTATTCTGGAAAATATATTCTTATCTAATACTTATGACTTTAGGAAGTTTATGATTTGTTGAGGTGTTTATGGATAGTATAATTTTTGATAAACTTGAAGAACTTGCTAGTGCTATTACAGTATTGAGCCCTGAAAGAATAGGTGTTGAAATAGGTTGTGGGAGTGGGCATTTTACAGTTCAGGTTGCCTTAAATAAAAGAGATTTTTTAATAATAGGTTGTGACTTGAAAAAAGACAGACTAGAAAAAACTTTAAAAAAAGTTAAAAACAATGAATTGAACAATGTACTATTATATAGAGGAAAAGGTGAAGAACTTATAAGTTTTTTCCCTGATGAGAGTATTTCTGAATTGTATGTAAACTTTCCTGATCCCTGGCCTAAGAGAAGGCATATGAAAAGAAGGTTTTTCAATAAAAGTATTGTTGAGTTAATATACAACAAGTTAAAGCATCAAGGCATCTTGTATTTTGTAACAGATCATGAACAGTATTTTTTTGATGTTATAGAAGTTTTCAAAGAAAGCAGATTTGTTCCCGTATTTGAAAATTATTTTACTATTAATTTAGATGGTTACTACTCTACTTTATATATGGAGAAGTTTAAAAAAGAAGGTAAAAATATATATTTTTCTTTTATGAAAAAAATATAATTTTTATAAATTTATACCTTATACCGATAAAAATATAAATTATAAATAATTTTCACAAGGAGTTTTGCTTGTTAAAGAAGATAAGGTTTTTTCTACACAATAAAATTACTTTTATGCTGATACCAACAAATACAGATAAAGTATTAAGTTTACATATATCTAATCTTAGGCTTATATTAATCCCAGTAATATTTTTGCTTTTTTTTATATTTGGCCTATTTTTTTCATTCTATTTAGATGAGAAAGAAAGGGTTTTAAATTATTATAGAGAAGAAGGTACTTATTATAAAGACCAGTTAAACAGTTTTTCAAGTTTTATACCTAGAATAAACGAGGGTCAAGAGAGTATATCAGATAAGATAAATAACATTTTTCAAACCTTAAGGGTTAACACAGTAAGTGATGCAATAATGGAAGATGGCATAGATATATATAAAGAAAAATTGTCAACAATATCTGATTATATAAAAGGTTTTAGAGAACTTTTTTTACAGATACCATCAATTTTTCCTTTAGCATCTAATAGGTTTTGGTTTACTTCAGGTTTTGGTATGAGGAGACACCCTTTAACAGGTGGATGGCAGTTTCATACAGGGCAAGATATTGCAGCATTTCCGGGTACTCCAATCAGAGCAACCTCAAATGGTGTTGTTACATCAGCAGGATGGAAGGGTGGATATGGTATTACTGTGACTATAAAACATAATTTTGGTTATGAGTCTAGGTACGCTCACTTATCGAGGATAAATGTTTATCCTGGGCAATACGTTAACAGGGGAACAATTATAGCATATGTTGGTAATACTGGTGTGTCTACAGGTTATCATTTGCATTATGAGGTTATTCTAAACGGTAAGTTTATGAATCCTAAATTATTTTTATATCTAGACTATTTTGGGAGATAGTTTTGCAAAGACAGAAGTATTTGATGATAATAGGGGGGGGAATTCTTCAGGTCCCACTTATTCAGACTGCATCTCTACTTAATATCAAAACAATAGTCACTGACTATAATCCTAATGCTTATGGTCTTAAGATAGCTGATTATCCAATTATAATAAGTACAAGAGATGTTGATGGTACAGTAAGGATTGTAAAAGAGTTAAGGAAAAAAATACCTATAGATGGTGTTATGACTGTTGGTACAGATGCATCAAAGGTTGTAGCTGCTGTTGCTAATACGCTTGGTCTACCAGGTATAAAGTTTGAAGATGCTGAGTGTGCATCAAATAAAATAAAGATGAGAACAAGATTTAAAGAGCATGGAGTACCTATACCTGAGTTTTTTCCAGTTTGGAGTTATTCTGAGGCTGTTGATGCTTTCAGAAAACTTAAAAAGCCAGTTGTAATTAAGCCAGCTGACAATATGGGAGCAAGGGGGGTAAGGAGGCTTGACAGAGAGGAAGACCTTCCAGAAGCTTTTGAAGAGGCTAAGAATAATTCTCCTTCTGGTGAAATAATTATGGAAGAATATATGGAGGGGGATGAACTTAGTATAGACTCTCTTGTTTATAATGATGAGGTTTTTATTACAGGTGTTGCTGATAGAATAATAGAATATCCACCTTTTTTTGTTGAAACAGGACATATAATGCCATCTCAAAAGCCAAGAGAGGTTATAGAAGAAGCTATAAATGTTATGAAAAAAGGTATTAAGGCTTTAGGAATAAATATAGGGGCTGCAAAGGGTGATATAAAAGTAACTAAAGATGGTATCAAAATAGTTGAACTTGCTGCAAGACTTTCTGGTGGTTTTATGTCTACATATACATTTCCTTATTCTACTGGTATAAATCTTATGAAGGTTGCTATTAAGATAGCATTGGGTGAGAGACCTGATGAAGAGGAGCTTAAACCTAAATGGAATAAGGTTTCTATAGAAAGGGCAATAATTCCAAAACCTGGTATAATAAAGGAGATAAGGAATATAGAAGAGGCTGAAAAAATAAAGGGTGTTAAAAATATATTTATAACAAAAGAGATAGGGGATGAGATAACTTCACCAAAAAATAATGTAGAAAAGGCAGGGCATATAATAGTTGTTGCTGATGACTTTAAAACAGCTTGGGAGACAGCAAGTAAAGCACTTGCAACTGTTGAGGTCTATACAGAAAGCAAGTCTGAGCCTAGGAGTATAGAGGAAATAAGAAAAAACTCTATTGGAAGACTTACTACATGTTTTGCCTGCACTGACTGTAATGGTATAGAATGTAGGGGAAAAATGCCTGGTATGGGTTCAGTTGGTAAAGGTATAACATTTATAAATAATGTTAGGAGTGTAAGGAAATATGCTGTTATAACAAGATATGTTCATGATGTAAAAGAGCCTACAACAGAGACTAACTTTTTTGATATAAAGGTATCTTCTCCTTTAATAATTGCTCCTTTAAGTGGGACTAAAACAAATATGGGGCCTTCTATTGATGAGGCTAGTTTTCTTCATAACCTTGCTAAAGGAGCAAAAGAGGCAAATATAATTCCCTTTTTTGGTGATGGGGCTACTCCAAGTAGATATATACTTGGGGGGGAGGCAATAAAGTCTATTGGATATGGTGTTCAGATATTCAAACCAAGGTTAGACAATAAAGAGATTGTTAAAAGAATAGAGAATGCTCAAAAGTGTAATGCTTCTGCTGTTGGGGTGGATGTTGATGCTGCTGACTTTATCACTATGAAGATGAAAAAAGAGAAAGTTTCAACTAAAACATGGAAAGAAATAGCGGAACTTGTGCAGTCTAGTAAGTTGCCTTTTATTGTTAAGGGTGTAATGAGCGAGTATGATGCTGAAGCTTCATTAAAGGCAGGTGCTTCTGTAATATATGTGTCTAATCACGGTGGAAGAGTACTTGATTACCTTCCTGGTACACTTGATGTTTTGCCAAGAATAAAAAAAGTTGTTGGAAAAGATGCTAAAATAGTTGTTGATGGTGGCATAAGAGATGGTCTTGATGTTTTTAAAGCTTTGGCCTTAGGTGCTGACTTTGTCGGTATTGGAAGACCTTTTGTTATTGTCAATGTTGGTGGTGGTTCAGATGGCGTTAAGTTGTTTGCTGAAAATATAAATCAAGAACTAAAAAAAGTTATGCTTCTTACTGGATGTAAAACTATTAAAGATATAAACTCAAAACTTGTCAAAGAAATGGATCATTTGAATAAAAGTAATTATATTTTATAGGATTTTTATTTGCATTCTGGCATTGAATCAGAGAATTTTATAAGAAGTTTTTCAAAAGATTTTATAAAAAAAATAAGAGAAGATATTCAATCCTTAGGTAATAATATTGATTCTTTTGTACTTGTTGCTGTTGGTGGCTTGGGGAGACTTGAACAAGGCCAATATTCTGATGTTGACTTACTTTTTATTACATTAGATGATGAGTCTGTTAAGCCTTATATTCAATTTTTGTGGCAAAAAGGCTATGAAATAAGTTATAGTGTGAGAGACTTTAAGAATATTGTAGAGCATTCGAAGTCTGATATTACTTTTTTTACATCTATACTCTTTTCTAGGTATATAATAGGCAATAGAGACTTTTATATAAAGTTTTTGGCTATAAAAAAGTCTATTATCAAAGATGAGAGGGTAAAACTACTTACCTATTTTATTGATAATGTGCGTGACCTTGACTATACAAATAAGGAAGAAATATTTTTAAATCAACCTGATATAAAGAGTTCATATGGTGGTCTAAGGAGTTTTCAACTTGTTAGATGGATATTAAAAGTATATCCTGAGATCTCAGATGTGAAAAATACTTTGTGCTATAATAATGCGAAAAACTCTTATTTTAGTCTTTTGGAAAAGAGAGAGTTTATAACTGGTATTTTTAAGAGAAAAATAAATGTAATTACTATAGATATACTGCATAAAGTTTTAGAGTTTACTGGCAATAGAACAAAATTTTATGCAGAAAATTTTATAAAAGAAGTTTTTGTTAACTTTTCTAACATATATGACTTGTTACTCTATCTTAAAGAGATAGTTATAAAAAAGTTTTACAAGAAGAAGAAGTTTTTTCATGACTTTGGTATATTTATCTATGATGAAGAATATACATATATTAAAAATGTAGATACAATAAGTGATGTGTTAAACTCAGTTTACTATACAGTAAAAATAGGCAAAAAGATCTCGTATGAATCTGTTGTTAGATTAAAGTCTGTAATATCAAAAAAAGAAGTTCTTAAAAAAGATGTAGAAACTTTTCACATTCATATTTGTGACCTCCAGATTGGTCTATACGATTATTTTTTCTATCTTGACCTCTTGGGTTTTTTGTCAAAAATAATTCCTTATTATTCAGAAATGGTTTTAAGACCACAGATAGATTATTATCACGAGTTTACTTTAAGTCATCATTCTCTTATGATGATAAAAGTTTTTTCAGACCTTTTTAGACACCCAAACTTTATAACTGATATTGCATATGAGATATCTGAAAAAGACAAGATATCTTTTTTATATTCAATATTGCTTCATGATGTTGGTAAAATAAGAGAGGGTGACCACATAATAAACAATATAGATTTGATCTCAAGTATTACTAGCAGACTTATGTTAGATGATGAACAAAAGTATATAATAGAGTTTCTTGTAATAAATCATCTTATTTTAAGTGATGCTGTGAACACTAAGGATATAAATGAAAAACTTGTCTTGTATCTGATTGAAAACATAGAAGATATTAATAGACTTAAACTATTGTTTGTCTTAACATTTCTTGATATGAACTCTGTAAGTAAAAAGAAAGTTCCTGCATTTATAATAGACAAACTTATAAAATTGTATAAACTCTGTGAGAATTATTTTTATAAAAAAGACTTTAAGATTGAGAAAGGTATTATCTTAAACAAGATAAGAACCAAAATTAATGATGATGAATTACTAAACAGACTACCAGAAGAATATATTTTCGATATTGAAGACTCTGATATTTTGGAGGACATAAACTACATAGGTAAGGAGTGGGTAACTATTGATGACTATAAAGGATTAAAGAGAATAAAATATTTTGGTAAAGACTTTAAGGGTTTATTATTAAGAATAGTTCTACCTATAACGTTGAACTATCTTGATATAATAGATGCAGGTATATATACTTTAAGTGATGGTAATGTAATAGACTATTTTATATGTAACAGTATATATAGCTTTGACCAAGAGAACTTAAAAAACAGTATTCTTAAATCAGTTAAAAATAGTCTTGAAGTTGATGTTTATAAACTCTTTTATAATAAACTGTATGCAACAATAAAGAAAGAGATATACTTTATTGAACCAAAGGTAGAGGTTGCAAGACTTAGCAATACTGAGTTTTATGTGAATATTGTCACCAGGAGTTTTCCAGGGCTTTTGTACTTTTTGTTAAAGTTTTTTCTTGATAATGAGTTCAATATAAAAAAGGCTAAAATTCACACTGTTGGTATAAGGGCTAAGGATGGTTTTTATATCGAGGGTTTTATGACTGATAACTTTGAGTCTAAACTTATAGAGTATTTAAAATATGTTTCATCAAGAGTCTTAGGTTAGATTATATTCCAAACCTAAGTCTATTTGCTAAAAACTCTGGAAGTCCAACACTTTTTATCTTTTTTATAGTCTCTTCTATATTATAATGCACTTTTCTATACTCTATGGTCAGTGAAACAGAGTCGAATATAAGGTATGATGCCCTACTGTCAGCCTCTCTTGGTTGACCTACAGAGCCTGGATTTATAAGATATATATTTTTTTCATTTAATTTTATTTTTTCATTCCCTTTTGGCTTTATTGGTTTTTTTTCATCTACTATAATTCTGCTTATGTGTGTATGACCAAAAAACTCAATTTTTATTCCTGCTTCCTTTAACTCTTCAACCTCTTCTATTATGTCCTCATTTTCAACGAGGTATTTATCAGGTTTTTTAAAACTCCCGTGAACAAGGACAAACTTTTCTTCAATAAACATATAGTTTGGTAGGTCTTCAAGGATTTTTTTATTTTCTGGGGTCAATTCTTTTGTTGTCCAGTTTATAACATTTGCTGCTATTATGTTGAAGTTTTCAAGGTATTTTTTATCAGACAATGCTCTCTCATGATTTCCTTTTATTGACTTTATTTTGTTTTTTAATATTAGGTCAACACATTCGTTAGGATTGGGTCCATATCCTATTATGTCACCTAAACAGTATGTTTCATCTATATTAAGAGATTTTATATCATTTAGAACTGCTGTAAATGCTTCATAGTTTGCATGTATGTCAGATATTATAGCATATCTCAATTATTTTTGCTCCTTGTATAGTATTTTGTTGGGTCTTTTATACCTAACTCTTCAAATGCTTTTTTCCTTATTATGCAACTGTCACACCTGCCACATGCTTTTCCTTCTATAGGGTCATAACATGAATGGGTCTTAGAGTAATCAAGCCCTAGTTCAATACCTTTTTTTATTATTTCTTTTTTAGTCATGTTTATTATTGGTGTCTCTATTTTTATTGGCTTTCCTTCAACTCCCTTTTTTGTTCCAAGTCTTGCAACTTCATTAAATGCTTTTATGTATTCAGGTCTACAATCAGGGTATCCACTATAGTCTACAGCATTTACACCTATGAATATTGCTTTTGCATCTATTACTTCAGCATATGATAGTGCATAGGATAAGAATATTGTATTCCTTGCAGGGACATATGTTGATGGTATTTCTTTATTTTTGTAAGGGTCTCTGTCTTTTGGTACTTCGATATTATCAGTAAGGCTTGAGCCGCCAAATGTTCTTAAGTCTATTTTTATTATTTTATGCTCTTTTACACCAAGGTATTTTGCAATCTTTTTGGCACTTTTTATTTCTACATCATGCCTCTGACCATAACTGAATGTTATTGCATAAAGTTCATAGCCTTGTGACTTTGCTATTGCTGCTGTAGTTGCTGAGTCTAGCCCACCACTTAGTAGTACTACACATTTATTCATTTATTCCCTTTAATGTAGTATAAAAGACTTAAATTTTAAAATTTAATATTATTCTTCTTAATGTTTATTTAATATTTTAGTTAAACCTTAAAAACTCTGAAATACTACTTTATGCCAGAAGAAATAAATAAAATTTTTTAAAAAATTTTAAAAGAAAATTTATTTTAAACCTTGTATTTTTTAATAGTCTTTTAGTCTTTTGAAAAAATTCTAAATAAAATTAGTTAGCACTGATTCTTTTTTTGTTTTAGTACTGAAAAGAATAAAAAGGCTTATGATAAAGTTTTATACTAAAGTTTAATCTTACCAGTCTTCTATCTACAATTGTACAGCAGAAATTGAAGACTATAGCTTAAAATTATTAAAAGTTGTTTTTAAGACTTACCTGACGAAAGGTTTTAATCTTATAATCTTTTTTAACTTAAGAATGCTTTTTAAGTAAAATGCAGATTTTTATTTTTATAATTTTTTAAAGATTAAATTTTAATTTGTTTAATTTCATTTTTAGACTTGAAAGGACTTTATTATGAAAGAGGTTATTTTTATAGAGAAGCTTAATATAGGAGAAAGTGAAAAAGAGAGTATCAAGGAATTTCTTATCTCTATCTTTAGGGATGATGCTAAGATATTTAAGGAGATGGTAGCTCAAAAAAAGGTTAGGATAAAGGGTAAGAGTTTTACTTTTATAGATGATGAGACTAACAATAAGACTTATAAGATAATGGGCAATTGTATAGGTCCTGTCTTATATGTCTATGATGTAATTGATAAAAAGTAGTTATGATAAATACTGTATTTGTTGACCCTAAGATAAAGAATAAGGCTTTTGTTGAGAAGTTTTTGTCAGGTTTTAAAGGTAATGTCTTTAACCTTGATATTTTGGATAATAATTTAGTTGATGAACTCAATTTTAAAGAGACTATTTTTATAACAGAGAAAAAAGGCAGTTTTCTAAAAAATTGTCCGTGTTCACCAGGAGTTATATCGTGCTCATATCACAACATAAATCTTATTGAAGGATGTACTTTAAACTGTAATTATTGTGCTATTGATGCTTACTTAAACTTTCCTGCAATAAAGGTTTTTTCTAACCTTGATGAGTTTGAGTCTCAATTAGATACTTATATTAGTTCTCACTCTTATGTTAGAATAGGAACAGGTGAGCTTACAGACTCACTCTTATGGGATAAATTTTTTAACTATAGTGAATACCTTGTTAATCTTTTTTCAAAGTATGATGCTGTCCTTGAGTTTAAGACAAAGACCTCAAATATAGATTATTTTCTTAGTATTGATCCTCCAAGAAACGTTCTCTTATCATGGTCTGTAAACACAGAAAAGATGATAAGTCTTGAAGAAAAGGGTAATCCAACACTTAAAGAAAGGTTGTATGCTATAAAAAAGGCTTATTTAAAGGGTTATAAGATAGGTTTACACTTTGACCCAGTATATTATTATCCTGGGTGTTTTGAAGACTATCAAGAACTTATAGAAAGTATTTTCCCTATTGTAAAAGACAGAATTGGTTGGGTAAGTATTGGTGGCATAAGATTTAATCCAAAAATGCTTGATATACTTTATGAAAGAGAAACAAATATAATTTCAATGGAGATGTTCCCATCTTATTATGATAGTAAACTTAGACTTTTTTATCCTTTAAGGATTAAACTGTTTAAATATATTATTTCTGTTATGAGAAAATATACTGACAAAATATACCTTTGTATGGAACCATATTTTGTCTGGGATGATGTTAACCTTTGTTATAAAAACTTAAATAAAAATATTTATGATTGGTTTTTTTTATAAATTTTTTTGTTAAATTTCATTCATATTTTCAAATAGAGGGAATGCTATGAGGATTAATGTAAAAAGTCTTTCTATACACTTGGGAATTTTTCTTGTTTCTTTGGCAACAATATCAGTTGAAGTTTTTTTAAATAGGATGTTTTCTCTTACTTACTGGTATCATTTTGCATTTTTAATAATTTCTATCGCACTTTTTGGTATTGGTCTTGGTGGTGTTATATCTTTTTTTCTAAACTTTTTTGTTAAGAAGTCTCCAAACTTTTGGCTGTTTCTGTTTTCAATTTTATTAGGTGTCTCTCTTATGTATTCAATATATCATGCTAACTTAATACCACTTGAGACAGAGTTATTGGGTAAAAGTCCTAAGCATGCTGAGTATTTTAGAGATATATTTTTACTTCTTTCAATACCTTTTGTCTTTAGTGGAATTATTTTTTCTATAGTGTTTACAAACTTCAGTAATAAAATAAACTCTTTGTATTTTGCTGATCTTGTTGGTGGTGGTATAGGTTGTTTTTTTGTGTTGTTACTCTTCCCAGGTAGAGGGCCTATTGTTATGACAGTTATAGTTGCATCTGTCTTTTTCTTGGCTGGACTTTTCTTTATATTGTCTAGTTATAAGTGGTATATCAGGTCTTTACTTGTCTTGATATCATTAGGACTTATATTCTTTAATTTCTACTATATATACCCAGAGTCTAAAAATATAGAGGTAAGAGTATCTAAAAGTAAAAGGAATTTAGCAACAATAGGTAAGCCTATTTACACTCACTGGGATAATTTCACTTATGTTGCAGTACATGACTTAAAAAAATACTATAGAATATATGGGGATTATGCAGTAATAACTCCTTTATTGCCTATGAAAGGCATTGCTCCAATAGACTTAATAGGTCATTTTAGGGCTCATTTGTATCCTTTTGTATTAAAAAAAGGTTCTGAGAGTGTTTTTATAGTTGGTGCAGGTGGTGGACGTGAAATAGTATCAAGTCTTGCTTATAATATTAAAAACATAGATGCTGTTGAGTTTAACCCAACATTCTTTTATCTTTTGAAAGAAAAGTTTAAAGAATATACTGGTAATCTTGTTGAGAGACCAGGTGTGAATCTTATAATGAAAGAGGCAAGACATCAACTTAAGTCAACTCATAAGAAGTATGATATAATCATATTCAACAACTCAATATCTATAACTGCTGCAACGAGCGGGGCTAATACACTATCTGAGAGTTATCTCTTTACAGTAGAAGCATTTATGGATTATATTAATAGGTTAAAGCCTGATGGTGTTATTTATCTTTCAAATCCTTATTCTGATGTTGACCGTTTCATAACTGTAATAAGAGAGGCTTTTAATAGACTGGGGCTTTTAGAGCATTTTAAAAAAAGGATAATAGTTTCTTTTGATTTTACATTCCAAAACTATAAAAAGTGTAAAATACTTATAAAGAATGGTGACTTTACTAAAGAAGATGTTTCAAAGATAAAAAATTATATTGATGATGTTAATCATACACTCTTATATGCACCTTTTAATAAGACTAATACATATCAGGAAAAACTTATCTTAACAGACAATATTGAAAAAGAATATATGCAAGCAGACAGTGAAATAAGACCTAGTACTGATAATTGGCCTTTCTTCACTCAAAGGATAAGGACAGACTCTTTAAAAGAAAAGACTAAGACACTTGAAAAGGTAAAATATTTTTATCCTCAACCATTCCTGATAATAAAAGCTATGTCTGAAACTGTTTTAAAGTATTCTCTAATATTCTTACTATTACCTTTAATTATTTTGAACCTTGGTGGTTTAAGAAGAGTTAAAAATAAGGTAGGATCCATAATTTATTTTGCTTCCTTGGGACTTGGTTTTATGTTTATAGAGGTTATATTTGTGCAAAAGTTTGTTTTGTTTTTGGGACACCCACTCTATGCATTTTCAGTAGTTATTGCTACAATACTTATAGCTTCAGGACTTGGTAGCCTCTTTAGTAAAAAAATCTCAGACAATCCATATAAAACTATACTAATAGCACTCTCTGGAATTATTATTGCTGTGTGTTTAAATATTATGTTTTTCAAGTTTTTGTCAGGATACCTTATAAGCCTATCATTCTTTTTTAGGGTTCTAATATCTGTATTGCTTATAGGTATAACAGGTTTCTTTATGGGAATTTTTATGCCTACAGGTATAAATGTTGTTGCAGGATATAATGAAATGTCTGTACCTTGGATGTGGGCTATAAATGGTGTTTTTTCAGTTCTTGCTAGTTTTATGACTGTGTATCTAAGTATAATTTATGGTTTTAATATTGTACTTTTAATAGGGGTTGGTATCTATATAATTGGTACTTTATTTTTTGTTTTGCTTAAAAAATTAAAATTTTAATATTAAATTTTAATTTGTAAAACTTGACTATCTTAGTCTCTAAATATTAAATTTTAATCATCCAAATAGAACTACGGGGTGTAGTGCAGTTGGTAGCACACTGGTTTTGGGAACCAGTTGTCGGGGGTTCAAGTCCCTCCACCCCGACTTTGCGTGCCAATAGCTCAGCTGGATAGAGCAATAGCCTTCTAAGCTATTGGTCGGAGGTTCGATTCCTCTTTGGCACGCTTAGTCTTTATTTTCTTTATGATGGTGGGTGTAGCTCAGTTGGTTAGAGCTTCAGATTGTGGCTCTGGAGGTCGTGGGTTCAAGTCCCATTACCCACCTTTAGGTTGTGCTTGTAGCTCAGTTGGATAGAGCTTTGGACTTCGAATCCAGTGGTCGCAGGTTCGAGTCCTGCCAAGCACGTTCTTAGGGGCTGTTAGCTCAGTTGGTAGAGCAACTGACTCTTAATCAGTGGGTCACAGGTTCAAATCCTGTACAGCCCATATTGCGAGAGTGGCGGAACTGGCAGACGCAGTAGACTTAGGATCTACCGCCACCGGCGTGAGGGTTCAACTCCCTCCTCTCGCATGTAAAAAGTTTATTATTAACTATCTGACGCTTATTGAGCAAGTAATTCTTAAAAGTAGACTCTTAAAAAATTAAAGATTCTTTATACAAAGAAAAATTATTAAAAACTTTTTAAAAAATTTTAAAAGAAAATTTTCTTTTAAAAATTTGTATTTTTTTCTGACCTTTATAAAACTTCCTATAACCTATAATTAAATTTATAGCCTTTAATATAAGGGGACACTCTATCTTTTTTCTTTTTAAGCCTGCAAAATAAAATAAGCAAAAAAACTATAAGATGTTTCTTAGGTGATTACTTAATATAATTTTTATTAGAGATGGGGTAATTTAAAAACAATTTCCTATTTCTATACTAAAAACTGCTCTAGGTATATTTTAAGCCATAAAACTTATAGTGAAAATTGACTAATATAATGTTTTAAAGTTATTAAAACTGATTTTTAAGAATTGAAAAAGTATAATTTTTTAGGTTTTATAATTAAGGTTAAGACCTTGTCTTTCTATACATCTTTATGAACCATAAGATTATAAACAGCATACTAAAAAATGGAAATGTTTTTAATAATAGGTCAAGCCCTAAGCCTAATACTAGACCTGCAAAAAAACTTAAAAGTATATTCAGTTTAAAAACCTCTTGGTATTTTTATAAATATTTTTGTTCCTTTTTCATCTCTTTCAACCTTTATTGAGGAGTTTAGTATTTTACATAGTGTTTTTACTATTGAAAGACCAATCCCAAGGCCAAAGTGTTTTTTAGTAGATATATTGTCTCCCTGAAAAAACTTCTCAAATATACTCTCTCTTATATTTTCTGGTATACCAATACCTGTGTCTTCAACACTTATGTTTATATAATATTCATTCCCACTTGTCTTTATTATTACATATCCTTTGTCTGTAAACTTTACTGAGTTGTCCAATACTTCTATAAGAATCTTTTTTATCTTTTCCTTATCTGTTTTTAATTTTTTATAATCTTGATCAATTTCCATTATTTTTTCTAGACTTAATGACTTTTTTTTACATAATTCTTCATATTTAGTTATTACCTCATCTATTATCTCTTCTATATTTTCTGTTTTAATCTTCAATTTTATTTCTTTTGATTCTAACTTTGATAAGTATATTATGTTTTCTATATTTCTTATAAGTCTTTCTGAACTTTCCTTTATTGTATTTATATAATCTTGTAGTTCACTCTTTAACTCCTCTCTTTCTATCAATTGTAAGAAACCTAGTATCCCATTTAAAGGTGTCCTTATTTCATGAGTTAGGTTAGACAAGAATATTGTCTTTAATTTATCAGCTCTTATTGCTTTATCTCTTTCTTCTTTTAATTTGTTAACAAATATCAATTTTTCATATGTATTGAAAATGTTTGTAAATATGTAGAGAAGCGTCTCTTTTATATTTAAATTATTGAAAAAGTCTTTCACATTATCAAAATATACCCTAAATGTTATGTTCTTATTTTCTAGTGATGAGTTAAAGGTTGTATCATAAAAATAGTCTGTTTTTGTTGAGCTATATTTTACCTTGCCATTTTCTAAGACTTCTATGGCTTTTATACCCAATTCTTTTATAAGTTTTTTTTCTATTTTTTCTATTATTTCAGATATATCTTTATTTTTTAAAAGTATTTCAAATGTTTGCATAGTTGTTGTCTGATTTTTTAAGTATTCGAAAAGTATTTTCTGATATTCAATAATCTCTGTAATGTTTTTACCTGAAAATAATAAGTATTCTTTATTATTTAGTCTTATCTTTTTTATAATAAGACTAAGATACATTAGTGTATTATTTATTTTATTATTTATATTTATACTTGTAAATTCTTTATTTTCTAACTCTTCTTTTATCTTTTTGATATCTATTTCAACTATGTCATTTATATATCTGTCTATAAAAGATGTTTTTTTTATTATTAAAGCCTGTTTGTTTATATAAACTATTTTTCCTTCATTGTTTGTTATTATTATAATATCTCCACTTATATCAAGTATACTTTCATATAGATTATGACTCTCATTATCTATAAATCTTAACTCGTAGTTATCATCTATTTTTTCTATTTTTATTAAATACTCTTCAGTATATATATTTTTTGTTTCTAGGCCTGAGGCTATAAAGTCGTTGATCTCTTTTAATATTTCATTTTTAAACTTTTTTAATATTATTGTATCAAAAGAAAGATTATTTTTTATTTCTTCAAATACTTCTCTTGATATCGAATTATGATATTTTATTTCTTTATCTTTATTTATTACAATAAAAGGTAATAGAGAATATTCTTTATCTTTATACATATTATTTACATACTCTATTTATGATCTCATTTTTATTTTCCCAGTAAGGATTTATTTTTTCCAATCTTTTTGCTATTACGCAAGCCTTTTGATTATTTTTTTCAACATCTT
>Ga0068705_10000447_pt1 | contig 21008 bp, 18 predicted proteins | sample YNPMSTMetaG_FD_65631 | JGI IMG/M metagenome (GOLD analysis project Ga0068705, IMG submission 65631) | Anoxygenic and chlorotrophic microbial mat microbial communities from Yellowstone National Park, USA - YNP MS-T MetaG | ecosystem: Environmental > Aquatic > Thermal springs > Hot (42-90C) >... | reverse complement strand
CAGACACACCCGGGATAAGTCATTTCTCAACAGATCGGTGATCATGACGTTCTCGGCGAGGTCTTTTTCGGACGCAAGTAGCCGCTGGCAAATTCGCTGGTCCTCTTCGGGGTCATGTGTTCGAGGTCGTGTTCCCTTGATCGGCCGGGTCTCCACCCTCCCGTTTCGAACCTGAAGAAATCGTTCCGGGGAGGCAGAAAGGATCTGCCATTCTCCGAGGTCGCAATAACCGGCAAACGGTGCGGGATTGAGAGTCCGCAGACGCCAATAAAAAGAGAGGGGTGATTCTGTTGCCGGGATAGCCAGCCGTTGAGAAAGATTGACTTGAAATACATCTCCCGCGCGAATGTATTCGATGGCTCGGGCGACGGCCGCGAGATAGGCATCCTCCGTGAAGTTACCCCTGAGCAGCGGGCAATCCGTAACCAATGTTTGCTGGGCGGGGACTTGCCCTAACAGATTCAAAGATTGGTTCGGCAAAAAGGCAGTCGCTTCGTCCGGCTCTTTTTGGGATCCCAGTTGTTGGAGAAAAAAATCGAGCCGTTCGCGGGCCTGACGAATACGTCGCGTTTCTTCGGTTTCGGGAAAACCCTGAGAGATCAACCATGCCTGGTGGCGATCGTGATCAACGGCCAGAACAACATCGTAAAGTCCAACGCCAAGTAGCGGAGTTTGAACGTCATCCGTGCGGGCGGCTGGCACATCCTCGAAGGCGCGGTTGAGTTCATAGCTCCACACTCCGGCAGCGCCCCCCTGGAAAGGTGGCAAATCAGACCGACAACCCTGACGATAAAATCGCGTCTTCTCAACGACCTCGTCAAATACTTCGCGGGCCAGATGAGAGGGTGTACCGCTTGGGACGAGCCAGGATTCAAAAGGATCAGCCGCAAGAAAAGAATATCGGCCCAGGCGCGAATCTTGCGTCGCACTATCAAAATAGACAAACCGTGGCAAATGGGCAAAGACGGAAAGGCCCCGTAGCCAGTCCGCATACGGGATCTCGACAACCAAAGGAAGTGATGCAGACATGAAGTGGGATCAGTTCTTGCCTCCCGGACAACTCTTCTGATTACGGTTCCGGGTGAGACGTTGAATCCGACGTTCCCGCGGTGATGGCTCAGGAATCGTGTGCAGACCCCAATGCAGAGCCTCATCCTGGCAATAGTTCTTCCCTAATTGTCGGGCAATCGAGGCCTTGCACAATTCATAACCCAGGTAAAAGACTGTGTCGGCATCAAGTTTTTTACCCTGCGATTCGGCGGCGGCCAGGATCTGATCGAATAGCGCGTAAGCATCGTCAGCCTGCAAGTCCTGACCAAAGGCCCAGGCGCGAAGGTGATCGCCAACAACAAACAGTCGGGGCGAGGGATCACGAAGTCGTGACCGCAACGTCTCGAGATATTGCTCGTCACCGTCGCCGATGTGATGGTCCCGCAACATGGCAAGGGACCAATCCATACTCCGCAATGTAACATGAAACCGTTTGGCACAATGGGTCATCCGACGAATCGCGTGACATTCGCGAACGGATGTCCGGGCGGTATTGACCTCCTGAGTTGTAGCGACCCAACGGACTCCAATCTCATCCGCCACCCCCAGCAAAACCAGAAGCATTGGTCCCGCATCGGCAGGACAGTGATACAGCAGCGGACACAAATCCATCACAAGTGGCACCTCCGGCCAACGCTCCCTTGCTTCCACGCAGCGGAGAATACTTTGGGTTAATCCAAGACCCACCGGGATCACGGGTTGTTTGAGGAGTGCAGGGGAACTCGTGGGGCTGGTTGCGACCATGATTTCGTCTACGCCCTCCCACGTTCCCGGTAAAACAGGCTCGATGACTCTGCATGTCGCTTCCGACAACGGCGCCCAGTCGGGTCGGAACGGTTCAAGAAAATCGACTCCCGCTGCCGCCGCCGTTTGGTAGCTGGTCTTCTCAAGGGATCGAACCCATACCCGATGGCCGTGCGACTGGAGCGACTTGATCAATTTCCCCAGATTCGGAAAAGGTTCTCGGTCCTCGTGCCAGAGACCGATAGCGTCGGCCCCTTCTGCTACAAGACGATCGGCAAGATCGAGCACCACCGACGATTCCAGATTGGCAGCATCCTTAATGACTGACACAATCTTGAGGTTGTATTCGTCTTGCGGCAGACAGGGTCGGTAGCGGCGTCGGAAGAAATCTGGCAACTCATGAAGATCATTGGGACCGCGCTCCACGGGGATCCCGATCCGGCGCGAAAGCTCTAACGGATTACCATGACAACGACCCGGGAGCAAAATGTGGGTCACATCGGACGGGACCTTGAGACGCTCTGCCACCCAGGGAACACTCATCAGCCCGGCAATTGTGATGGGCATTACGGCCACGGAATACTGGAATTCGAATGTGGTGGCCAGGTCGGGTAGCATGCGATTCAAGAGAGGCTCGGCCAGTCGGCCTGTCACGAAAAGAAAATGCTCACGTGCAGAACCGGATTCTCGGTCACCGTAAATCATAGACACTAGCCTCCGCGCCTCAATCTTAATCTCCGGCAGGTGACGGTTGAGGCCCATGAAAGGTTATGCCGGATACCACACATGTGTGATTTATCGTGGCATCGACCTGGCATGCGTGCCGACAGGGCAGTTGCCGCAGCCAATGTTGACCCGTTTACTCTATTTTACGCTCTCACCAGGCGCAAAATGCAAAAAATCCAGATTAGACTCGGCGCGAGGTTTGGGCAAGAGGAAAAGCGTGTCGCGTCCGCCCCTCGGAGGGACCCGCTCGTCGGGTCCGTGGCATCACGTTTGCCAATCCATACGTCCTCATCGGGCACGACAAGCGTGCCCCTCCGATTCTCCTCTCGGAAGGACCTGCTTGTCAGGTCCGCTGCGCTTTAGGCTGCGAAGCCTCAATTCCGGCAACAATTGGCGGTCTGTAAGGATTCACGGTAAACTAAAAATTCTGGGTGAGCTAGGGCGATTTGCTTGCCTAATGCCAATCGTAGGGAGGGCAAATGATACATTCCTGGGAGAGGCGGAAAAAGCCTTAGTCCACCCAAATAGGGGTTGGAATTTGGAAAGATTCACACCACAGTTTCTCGTTTTCAAACGAGTCCGCACAGACGTTCGGGGTAAAAATTACTTGGAAAGTGGGCGTGGGGAGCGATGAATGGTCGCAATAGCACCGCACTGGCCGTTCCGAAACGTAAGGCCGCCCGGTGGGATGAGCGTTGGGTCGCGTATCCTAGGCGCAACCCACGGAGACAGGGTCCGCGCCACAGGTGCACCTGGTTCGCAGGTCAGGCGAGGGGAGCAATCAAAATGGCGGGGCACGTTTATTGGGCCGCTTCCCGGAGGGACCTGCTTGTCAGGTCCGATGCGCGCCAATTGGATCATCCATTGCGCTTCGGCGGGCACGACGAGCGTGCCCCTCCGATTTTGCCTTTCGGAGGGACGCGCTTGTCGCGTCCGCTGCGTTACGTTTGATCATCCATTCCAATTCATCGGGCGTGACGAGCACGCCCCCTCGAACGGGCATGACAAGCATGCCCCTCCGAATGGCGGATGGGTTTACAACACGGATTTGTTGTTGGATCATGGCGTGTTAGGTGTTCAAATATCAGGACGACCAGTATGCAGGGCATGTATGCCGATTCGACCACGCGAACCAAACCTTTATCCGGATGATTTGCTTTCGGAACCATTCGAGCGGGCTTTGGGGCACCGCTGGTGGGCACTCTACACAAAGCCCCGGCAAGAGAAGGCCCTTATCCGCCGGTTACGGGAAATGGAGATTGCCCATTATTGCCCCCTGGTACCCAAACGGACACGGACGCCGAAAGGCCGCAAATTCACCGCGTATATTCCGCTTTTTGCGGGGTATGTCTTTCTTTGCGGGGACGAAGATGCCCGTTATCGCGCGATGACGACTGATTGCATCTCGCAATGTTTGGATGTCCCCGATGTGCCAGGTTTGGTAAGGGACCTCTTTTATCTTAAGCGACTCATCGACTCCAATCTGCCGATTTTGCCTGAGTCTAAGATTGGACCGGGAGTGCGAGTGCGGATTCGCTCCGGTGCTTTAGCAGGGATTGAGGGACTGATTGTCTCACGCCACGGTGAAGACCGCTTTATTGTGACAGTGAGCTTCATCCAGCGAGGAGCCTCCGTTCTCGTCGATCGGCTGGATGTGGAAGCCATTGAACCTTCGGAGACCGGTCGTTCCTCCTGAATGGCTTTTCGAGGGCTGGTCTAGTAGCAAGCTTAGGGTGTTCCTTCTAATTGACGTGTTCCTGTTGATTTTGCTGATTTCTCGAAAACGGTTGACTTTGTGTTGCGAAGTGTCTAATTTGAAAAAGTGTTTTGGGCAAAAGAACAGGTTGCAAAAAGGGGTGGTGTGTTTGATGGTACAGATTTAGGTTGTGTCCTTAAGCTTGGTATTTCTCCTTTGGGTCGCGGAGACAACCATGAGTTTGCCTGTGCGAAATCAATCCGCGGCTACGTTTGCATATGACACGCCCGTCGGAGTTGAGAAGAGGCGAACTTCCAGGGTCCCGGATATTCGACCGTCACGGTATTTGCGATGGCAGCCAGTCTGGGCCTGGATGATCACGGCTATCGTTACGCCGGTATGCTTGCCCGTTATTGGACTGCTCATTCTGCTGGTTCGATTGACGAGCCGCGGTCCCGGATTGTACCGTCAGCAGCGTGTGGGAAGAAACGGTAAGTTGTTTTGGATTTACAAGATCCGCACCATGCGGATCGACGCGGAGGCTGAAACCGGTCCGGTATGGACTGATGAAAATGACCCTCGGATTACGCCCGTCGGACGATGGTTGCGTCGGCTTGATTTGGATGAACTCCCGCAGATTTTCAACGTGCTCATGGGGCAGATGACATTGATCGGTCCGCGACCGGAGCGACCGGAATTCACCCAGAATCTGGCCAGAGTCATTCCCGGGTATCTCGCCCGTAACATGGTTCTTCCCGGCATTACCGGTCTGGCGCAAATCAATTTGCCACCTGACCGTGATCTTGATTCCGTCCGGCGCAAGCTCGTTCTCGATCTTGAGTACGTAGAAAAGGCCAGTTTTTGGCTAGATGTTCGGATTATGTTGTGCACGGTGTTAAAGATGCTCGGATTGCCGGGATTGACAATTGCCGGGTGGCTCAAGCTGATCCGTCCCGTACGGGTACCACCGTGGATGTATAACGGCAAACATGGCGGGGGGCAGATTCCGGCCACATATTCGCGGGCAGCGCAGCATGTTGTCAACGGCACATCTCACGGGATGGCCGAGCAGTTCGCAAAGAGCCACCGCAACGTGTTCAGAAAACCTCGCTGAGGCGACGAGCTTGTCTCTGGTCAATGCCCTAACTTTTGATGTTGAAGATTATTTCCACGTCTCGGGGTTTGAATCGGTTGTTTTGCGCTCTCAGTGGGACCAGTTTCCCAGCCGGGTTGTGGCCTCCACAGAAAAAATTCTCGAGATCCTGGCAGAACATGGGACCCGTGCCACATTTTTCGTATTGGGCTGGGTGGCCAGACGCTTCCCAAAGCTTGTTCGCCTCATCCACGAGGGCGACCATCAGATTGGTTCGCACAGTATGGAGCATCGCCTGGTGTACCGGCTTTCGCCTGACGAGTTTCGACGTGATCTGCGTGAGTCGCTCGACGTTCTAGAAGAGATCACAGGCGAACGTGTTGCGTGTTTCCGCGCACCCAGTTTTTCGATCACAAACAAATCGTTATGGGCTTTAGAGATCCTGAGTGAAGAGGGGATTACCTGCGACGCCAGTGTTTACCCGGTCGTCCACGATCGCTATGGAATCCCGAAAGCCCGCCTGGAACCGCATCGGATTCGCACGGAATCGGGGATCCTTTGGGAGTTTCCTGGAACCGCCCTGTCCTGGATGGGGGCACGTGTGCCGCTAGGTGGCGGCGGTTATCTGCGACTGTATCCGCTATGGATCACAATGTGGTTTTTTCGACGTGTGATCAAATGTGGCCGGCCTGTGATGGTGTACGTACATCCCTGGGAGCTTGATCCGGACCAACCTCGAATCCGCGGCGTCTCGGCGATCAATCGTTTTCGGCATTATGTCAATTTGGCATCGACCGAGACGAAGCTGCGGGCACTGCTCCGCACGTTTTCCTGGGGTTCTCTGGAGGAATCTCTGGCGAGCTGGCAAAGTCGGGGCCTTGATTCGCAGGATGTGGTTCCGATTCACGCGATTGGCAGTTAAATGAGCCACAGGCAAATTCTCTATCTGGTCCACCGCACGCCGTATCCGCCCAATCGGGGCCATCGTATTCGCTCGTTCCACTGGCTTGACTATTTGGCGCAGCGGGCCGAGGTGGACCTGGCCTTCCTGGCCGATGAACCACTTTCCCAGAAGCACCTTGGCGAGCTTGCCGCGCGCTGCCGCCACATGACGTGGGTTCGGACAACTCGTCTCGGTCAACGATGTCGCGGAATGATCTCTCTCTTATTTGGCCGAAGCGCCACCGAAGCAGCCTTCAACTCAGGCCGATTGAAGAGCACGCTACGCACCTGGCTAGCGGAGACGACCTACGATTGGATCATCGCCTATTGCTCGAGCATGGCCGTTTACCTCAGGGGCCTCCCGGTTTCCCCGTCACAGTGCATCGTCGATCTTGTTGATGTTGATAGTCAAAAATGGCTGGATTACGCCGAGGTCACCTCAGGTCCATCGGCATTTCTTTATCGCATGGAAGGGAATCGCCTCCGCCGATTCGAATGCGAACTTGATCGGCTAGCGAAGTTCCTGGTTTTCGTCACGGAGCAGGAAAGTCGCATCTATTGCACGTTTCATGCAACTGATAAGATTCGTGTTGTAGAAAACGGTGTTGATTTAGAGTACTTTGATCCCAGTGCCCTGGAATCGGCGGGATCGACCGGGGTGCCTCTTCGCCTGGTTTTTGTGGGGGCCATGGATTATTATCCCAACGTTGATGGGGTCCGATGGTTTATTCAGGAAGTCTGGCCACGCATTCAGAACAAAGGCGACATTGTGTTCGAAATTGTGGGGGCCGGGGCGGAAAAGAATCTCTGTCGTTTGGTTGAAAAGACGCCGGGAGTCAGGCTGGTGGGGGATGTCCCGGATGTCCGTCCCTACCTTCGTGGTGGTATTGGCGTCGTTCCCCTACGGATTGCCCGCGGGTTGCAAAATAAGGTCCTCGAGGCCATGGCGATGGGATGTCCGGTGGTCGCTTCCCCTGCGGCGGTCGAGGGATTGGATATCACGGTGGGTGAAGATGTTCTATCCGCCGAGAATTGCGACGACTGGATAGCACAGTTGACTCAGTTGATTCAATCCCCGGAGAGGCGAAGGCAACTTGGCTGTGCCGCGCGGGCGAAGATCGAGAGCCGATACCGATGGCCGGAGCGGCTCAAGACCTTGGGAGAGCTTTTCGCACTTGATTCGTAGCTTTGCTTAATGACCACCGCATGACAGACAATATTCGGAGAGAGCATTCGCGATTTCGTCATGTCTGAGAATCGCTGTCCCTTTTGCGGATCAGTTGTCTTATCCCAGGCCGACCGACGGCGATTGGCTTTATGGCAAACGTTAGGCAAGCGTTTTGGGATTTACGATCTTCCTGACGATCTGACACTCTCGGTTGTCGTTCCGGCTTACAATGAAGTGTCCACCATTGACGTCATTCTTGAGCGGATTCTTCAGGTGCCGATCAGAAAGGAAATCGTCGTGGTGGATGATGGCAGCACTGATGGGACAGGAGAACGGCTTGATCGGTGGGAGTCCCAGGCGGGAGTGAAGGTATTGCGGCATTCGAAAAACCGCGGAAAAGGGGCGGCCTTGCGGACAGGCTTTGCCCAGGCCACCGGCCAGGTCATTGTGATTCAAGATGCCGATCTGGAGTATGACCCGGCAGAGCATTTGCGGCTTATCCAGCCCATTGTGGACGGTGTGGCAGACGTGGTTTACGGATCCCGATTTGTGTCCGAAGGTCCCCATCGAGTCCTGTATTTTTGGCACTACCAGGCCAATCGCATCATCACGACGCTTTCTAACATGTTCACCGATTTGAACCTGACCGATGTGGAGACGTGTTACAAGGCCTTTCGTCGTGAGGTGCTCGAGGAGATTCTTCCCACGCTTAAGGAAAACCGCTTTGGGATTGAGATCGAATTGACGGCCAAAGTTGCTCGCCGAGGCTACCGAATCTATGAAACAGGAATCAGCTATTACGGTCGGACCTATCAACAGGGAAAGAAGATCGGTTTTCGGGATGCGTTTCAGGCCGTCTGGTGCATCCTGCGTTACTGGTGGGGCGATTGAGGCAGCGAACGAAAGACACGCCGAAGTGTTAAGATAGAGAGCGGTATTTGGAGTGGACTGGCTCGGCCCAAGAAAAGCCACCCTAATTTGAGATCATTCGATGCGCGGTTTGGTTTATGTTTATGTAATGACCTATCTTGGGGCCGTGGTGTCCCTCTTTTACCCGCTTGCCGGCCTTTTCATTTACATCCATTATGCCATCCTAAAGCCCGAGTCGTTGTGGTACTGGTCGGTTGGGGCACAAGGACCGGGGCGGTATAGTTTCATTGTTGGCGTGGGCATGCTGGTGGGTTGGGCGATTCGCGGTTTTGGAGATTGGCGACTGGGGCGATCCACGGCTGTGGCCGGCTGCCTCGTGGGATTCCTGGCCTGGGGTTCGGTGGGATACTTTTTCTGCTGGCAGCCGGCGCTAGCCAAAACTTTCATTATTTCTTTATTGAAAATAGTCCTTCCCTTTCTTTTGGGGATCAGTCTGATTCAAACGACCAATCACGTCCGCTGGTTGGCATGGGTGATTGTCATTTCGCAAGGCTATTTGGCCCTCGATTTTAACCGCAGCTACTATCAGGGGATCAACCGGATCGTGCTCGAGGCCTACGGCGGCTTTGACAATAATTGCCTCGCGGCGGCGATGGTGGTGGGGGCACTGCTGGCATTTTTTCTGGGCGTGGCCGAATCCCGCTGGGAACTGAAAACCGCTGCCTTTCTCGCTTGCGGTCTGATGGCTCACACCATCATGTTCTCTTTTTCGCGCGGAGGACTGCTGGGGCTGATCGCCGGGGGCACGGCGGCCTTTTTCTTGATTCCCAAGACGTTCAAGACAACCATGATCTACCTGCTGGCGATTATCCTCGCTCTGCGTCTGGCAGGGCCGGAAGTCCGTCAACGATTCATGACAACCTTCGTAGATCCCGAACAGCGCGATCGTTCCACTCGCAGCCGCGTCGAACAATGGAAGATCTGCATTCAAACGATGCGGGACAATCCTTTCATGGGCGTGGGCGTCAATCACTGGCCACTTCAGTCGCAGCGCCTTGGGTTTCCAAAGATGCACGCCCATTCTCTGTGGTTGGAAACAGGTGCGGAGACGGGGATCCCGGGCCTCTTACTCTTAAGCGGCTTTTACGGTTTGACGATCTTTCGCCTCTGGACACTCATCCGCCAGTGTCCGAATCTGGATTCGTGGTCCCAGAACATGGCCCGAGGGGTGATTGCCGCCCTGATCGGCTTTGCCGTATCTGTCAGCTTCATCAGCGTCATGTGGTTGGAGATCCCTTATTACACGGCACTCTTGGGTGCGGCCCTGCTGCGGGTTCATACCCCCGCTTGGGTAGCGCGACACGAGATTGATACGGGGCCGCCCGCCGAACCTTCCCTTCAACCTTTGGACGTGCCTACCGGTTCTTTAACCAATTCTGTGCTCAATCCTCCTGCTTATGATGTTGGATAACGTGCTTGGATCATCAACTAAGAACGCGGAAGCATCGTCTGCATCGGAAAATGCGCCGCTGGACGATTGTTCTTCACAAGGCCCTGATCGCGGAGTTTCCCCCGAATCAACGTTGCTGTCTGACGATCTCGGTTGGGAGTGGAGTTCCTCAGACACGCACCGCTTGAGACCCATGTTGCGGGAAATGGTCCAGGAGTTGGTTCAGTATCGGGAACTCCTCTGGCAAATGGTTCTCCGTGACATTCGAATTCGCTACAAACAGGCGGTGATGGGCTTCGGCTGGGCGCTGCTGATGCCGCTGCTGATCGTGGGAGCTGGATGCCTGGTGAAGATCGCTCTGGCGCGGGCAAGCGGTGACGGAGTCGATTTGCCACGTGTGGCCGGAATGTCCGTGAAGGCCCTTGGCTGGGCCTTTTTTGCCGGCGCTCTGGGATTTGCCGCCAACAGTCTGGTTTCCAATATGACTCTGGTGACAAAAGTCTATTTCCCGCGGGAATTGTTCCCCCTCTCCGCGGTGCTGACTCAACTTTTTGACACGATGATCGGCGGTGTGTTCCTGGCGGTATTGTTGGTGATTTTTGCCCATGTGGGGCCAAGCTGGGGTTTATTGTGGATCCCTCTGCTTCTGATCATCCTTGTTGCCCAGACGGCAGCCGCAGCGCTGTTTTTCAGTTGCGCCAATGTGTTTTTTCGGGATGTCAAGTACATCGTACAGGTCCTTTTGACCTTTGGGATATTCTTTACACCTGTCTTTTATGAACCGGAGCTTTTTGGGCCGACAGGCGCGCAACTCATGATGCTCAATCCGCTCTCTCCGGCTTTGGAAGGTCTTCGGCTGGCGATCGTCGAGCAGCACAACCTCATGTATCCCGTGGTGGCACAACTGGACAACGTCCAGATCTGGATCTGGCATCCCGCGTATCTGCTGTATGCAGGTCTTGTGGCAGTTGTCGGTCTTGTCATCGCCTGGTTGATTTTTCACCGGAGTGAGTTCATTTTTGCCGAATACATTTAGTCACTGCCAGGGAACGCGAAGGGAGCCGGTTTCACGAAGAGAATCCGATTCGTAAAAAATGCCATCCGACGTTTTGGTGGAAGTCCGTCATCTCAGCAAGAAGTTTCGTCGCGGGGAATCCTACGACACGCTCCGGGATTTGATTCCGGGACTGGTCCGCCGCCTCAGGTTTTCAGCGGGCCAATCCGTTCGGGAGGATCGCTGGTTCTGGGCGCTGCACGATGTCTCGTTCCAGGTGCGACGGGGAGAGGTGCTGGGGGTCATTGGGTCGAATGGGGCTGGAAAAAGCACACTCTTGAAGATTCTCGCCCGAATTCTCCGCCCGACTCAAGGATACGTCCGTGTGAACGGTCGATTGCGGGCACTGATCGAAGTGGCCGCTGGCTTCCATCCCGACCTGACCGGCCGAGAAAACATCTTTCTGAATGGTGCAATCCTTGGTATGCGGGTTTCCGAAATCAAAGCCAGATTTGATGACATTGTCGAATTCGCCGGGATTGGCCCATTTTTAGATACACCTGTCAAACGTTACAGCTCAGGAATGTTTGCTCGGTTGGGCTTCGCCGTGGCCGCCCATCTCGAGCCGGATATCCTCCTGGTGGATGAAGTGCTAGCGGTGGGGGACGCGGCCTTTCAGGCAAAATGCCTGGGGAAAATGGAGCACGTAGCTGGGCAGGGTCGAACCGTCATTTTCGTCAGCCACAATATGCGTGCGATCATGCAACTGTGTGACCGCGTCATCCTCCTGGAAAATGGCCGAATCACACGGGAAGGTCCCGCCGAACAGGTCGTGGATGCTTACCTCCGGCAGAGTCTGCCTCAATACCAATCGGGGATGTGCGAACTCCCATCGTTGCCCGAAGCACCGTTCCAGGTTCATCGAGTTCGGCTGGTAACCGCCGACGGTCAACCTGGCCCGGTCGTTGCCAGGAGTCACCCGCTCGTCATTGAACTGGAAGGGGAGGTTCGCACACCTGATCGCCGGTTAATCATTGCCATTGATATCAAGACGATCGATGATTTGACGCTCTTTCGCACGCACAGCTTTGAGCAGGATCTATCGTACGGTATCTTGGGACGCCCTGGGCCATTTCGTTTGTGCTGCCAGATCCCTGCCGAGCTGCTCCCTGCGGGAAAATACAACGTCGGGCTGGTGTTGGCGGAACGGAGCGTCCGCGAATTCTTCCGCCACAAACAGGTTCTGCAATTTGAAGTGTATCAAGATCGCCCGATTCGGGGGTCCGATATCATGAGCACGGTTGGTTTGTTAACGCCGCTTTGTTCCTGGTCGAGGATAGACTGATGCCGAGCAGCGACCCTCGAACCCTTTCGATTGTCCATGACATCATCCTGCGGCTTGCTCCGCGGTCCGTGATTGATATTGGCGTTGGCCATGGGAAGACCGGCGTCCTGGTCCGCGAATATACAGATATCTGGCAGAAGCGATATGACAGGGCCTCGTGGCAGACAAAGATCTATGGGATCGAGGTCTTTCCCGCATATCGGAATGCCTTGTGGGACTGCGTTTACGACGAGGTTCTGATCGGGGATGCCCTCTCGGTGTTACCCCAATTGCCGGATGTCGATCTTGTCGTCGTTCTGGATGTTTGGGAACACTTCGAGAGGGATTATGCCCGACGATTGCTGGATTTGATTTTGAAAAAGGCGAAATTTCTCTTGATTTCGACGCCGATCCACGTTCGCGAACAGGGGGCCGTGCTGGGGAACGAGCATGAACGGCATGTCAGCACGTGGACGCCCAACGATTTCAAAGACGTACCACACCGTCTGGTGGCATGCACGGCTTTTGATTGGGTCCTTTTGCTCTCTTCTGGTGATCCCATTCCCTATGAAGTCTGGCGACGGCACCGCCGGTGGGAACACCTTCGGCGTGGCTGGACCGCCTTTTGGAAGTTGTTCCCTCACAAGAATTGGTAGGATTCCCACCTCTTGAAGGATCGTCTTACAAAAACCATGCGAATTCTGTTTGTTGCTGTCGGTGGAAGCGTTCATACGGCTCGATGGATCGACCAAATTGCCGATCGAAATTGGGATTTGCACCTGTTTCCCACCGAGCTGCATCATCTTCGGCCTGAACTGAAAGGCGTCACAGTTCACGATGTTGAAGACCCCCGGCACTTCGTCCGGGAAACGAGTCTGAGACTTCATGATCGGTTCTATGCAGCCTTTGGTTACGATTGGATTTTGCCCTTTGGCCGCTATCGGGCCACGCAATGGGTGACGCAATGGCAGGCACAGTTTGCCAATCGGGCGTGGCGACTGGCGAGGCTCATTGAGCGACTTCGGCCCGATGTGATTCACTCCCTCGGGCTACACCTGGGGGGCTATCTAACCCTGGCCGCTCGCGATTTCTGCCGCAAGCCTTTCCCCACGTGGATTGTCACCAATTGGGGAAGTGATCTGTTTCTTTTCGGCCGATTGACAGAACACAAGGAGCGATTGGCGAAGGTCCTTCATTCAGCCGACTATTACTGGTGCGAGTGCCGCCGCGATGTGGAGCTGGCCAAGAGCTGGGGATTTCCCAGCCAGCGGATTTTGCCGATAATCCCCGGCGCCGGAGGCTTTGATATCGAGCGGGCCGCGGAACTGCGGATGCCCGGCCCAACGTCGTCTCGTCGCACAATTACCGTCAAAGGCTATCAAGACTGGGCGGGACGAGCACTGGTGGCCTTTCAGGCCCTCCGCGGATGTGCTGACCTGTTGACGGGATACCGGATCATGGTTTACACGGGTGGCCGGGACCCAGAACCGGTGCGGATTGCCGGAGAACTGCTTTCGCAGGATCTCGATATTCCCGTCAGTTTTGTCCCGCCGCGAACGCCCCACGAGGCGATGCTTCGGCTTCACGGTCGATCCCGGATTTCCATCGGCCTGAGCATCAGCGATTCGATCGCCATCTCGCTGCTGGAGGCAATGCTTATGGGATCGTTCCCCATTCAGTCCAATACCGGGGCTGCCTACGAATGGATCGAAGACGGAAAGACGGGGTTGATCGTACCCCCTGAAGACCCGCACGCCGTGACCGAGGCGATCCGTCGCGCCCTGTGGGAGGACCACCTGGTCGATTCCGCCGCCGAGGTTAACCAACGAGTTATTGCCGAACGATGTGACCGCAGGAAGCTCGCCGACCGTGTGGCTTCCATCTATCAGCGTGTGGCTGAGGGACAGACGTTTGAAACGTCGTCCTCCGATGACAACTCCATCAGGAGCTAACGTTCTGACGGCGGCTTCTTCATGATGTCGAATCGACCAATCTGGCATGCTGTCATTCGGACGCTTGGGCGCGGCGGTCTGCTGGAACGGACTTTGCGGTCCCTCATTGATGCGGGGATAGCCCGATTCCCTGTAGAGATAGTTGTGGTCGAAAATGGGGGCACACAGCGTGCTCGTTCCTTAGTGGAGTCTTTCGCCGGGAGCTGCCGGATTAAGTACATGGCCATCCCGGAAGCTGGTCAAGCTGTGGCCTCGAACGCCTTTATTTTCGAGAATCCTGGAGCGTTCGCATGGTTTCTGGATGATGACATTCGGGTGACGGCAGAGGCCATAGAGGCCTACGATGCTGCCGCCAGGAAGGCACGCCTGGGCCACGAATACTACGGTGGCCCCTTAGCTGTTGATTATGAAGTCCCGCCGCCGGAGTGGCTCCGTCCCTATCTGCCGCGGTCTGCACGAGGTTGGAATCCTGGACCAGAAGAGAACAAGAACGCAGTGCCAATCTTTCTCGGGGCCAATTGGGCAGCCTGGACCGATGACCTGATCGCCGTCGGGGGATTTGATCCACAATTCGGCCCGGGACAGCTCCCTGTCGGAGCAGAAACGGTTCTCCAGAAAAAACTGCTGCAACGTGGGATGAAACCTGTTTATCTACCGCAAGCTCTTGTTTATCATTGGGTTCCCCACTCGCGGTGCTCACCGCAATGGGCACTCCATCGCGCATATCGCATGGGAGTGACAGAGGGGATGGAGCAACGCTCCGATGAAATCTTTCTCTTCGGTTATCCCCGCTGGATGTACCGCCCGCTGATAGAACGGCTCATGCGGTGGTGCCTTTCTCGATTCTCTCGCAATGTCCAGCGGCGATTTGAAGCGGATCATGACTTGCGATTCTTTCTCGGATGGATGCAAGGCAAACGAGTCAGCCGCGATCGTCAAGCCAAACTTCGTGCGAAGAAACTATGAGTCTCTCTGATCGTCTCGATTCACACCTTCGGCCCTTTGTTAGCGACGAATTGCAATCACTGTGGCGGGCGGACGAGCGCCGTCAGGAGCGGCCCGTTTTTTTGATCGGGATCCACCGGCGCTCCGGCACAAATTTCCTGCCTGATGCCATCCGGCTTATGCCCGAGTTTGCCTTGCCGCTGCCAATTGCCGAGGATTATCTGCTGGAATTCGCACCATTGCTCCGTCAATATGCAGTGCAAACAGCCGAAACGCAGTATCGCAAACGATTTCCCAACGCGCCTGCGGACTACGACCGTTGCCTAACCTCGCTCCATCGCCATCTGGGTGATGGGCTCATCCGTTTTCTTGGTCAGTACCTGCCGCCGGGTAAGCGACTGCTCACGAAAACACCTGACCCCTGGAATCTGGATGATTTCTTCCTGTTTTTCCCTGAGGCCCTGCTGATCGTCCTTGTCCGCGATGGGCGCGATTGTGTCGAGTCCTCGAAATGGGCCTTTCCCGGTCGTCGTTACAGCTACTGGATCACGACCTGGGCGCAGAATGCCCGCCGTATTCTGGCTTTTTTCCAGCAGTTGCCCAGAGAGCGCGCGGGGCAGGTGATCTACACACGATACGAGGATTTGCTTGCTAGACGTGAAGAAATGGAACGGGTTATTACGTTTCTTGGCAACGATCCCGGGCGGTTTCCCTGGGACCAGCTTGGAACATTGCCGGTTCGCGGATCCACCTTTTATCGCGGCAATCGTCAGGACCTCCATTGGCAACCGGTAGAGAAGGGGAAGGATTTTCAGCCCGTCGGCCGCTGGCAGCGCTGGCCCTGGTGGGTCCGCTGGGAATTCCGGCGGATCGCGGGACGGGAGTTCGAGGCCCTTGGCTACGTCTGGTAAACCTGGTGATTGACAGGGGCTTGCTCCTCAGGTCAATGGCATGGCAACGAATAGTCAGGTGAGCTGTGAATCGCCACGGATCAGCGTTGTGATTCCCGTTTTCAATGGTGAGCGTTTTCTGGCCGAGGCGATTCAGTCGGCTCTTTCACAGACGTTATCACCCTGTGAAATCCTCGTGATTGACGACGGGTCAACGGATGGGTCGGCTCATCTCGCCGAGTCATTTGGGCCACCTGTCCGTGTTCTTCGACAAGAGAATCAAGGCGAGGCCACTGCACGCAATCGCGGTATCGAATCTGCCATGGGCGACTGGGTTGCCTTTCTCGATTGCGACGACGTTTGGAAACCGGAAAAGCTCTCACTCCAAGCAGCCTATTTTACCAGCGATGTCGATTGTGTTCACACCAACTTCTACTACTTTGGAGCCGTCGAAGGAACGGTTGATGTGGCCCAGGTCCCGCCCACAGTCCGTTATTCGCCGGGTTACGTCGCGCGGCGGAATCCTTTTCGCATTTCGAGCTTGATCGTGCGGCGCGACCTCGAGATTCGATTTCCGGAATGGACCCAAGATGGGGAGGACCTGATCTATTTTCTGGAGTTGTGCTCGCGCTGCCGGATCGCTCTCGTTGACGCCTTTGTGACGGGTTATCGCGTTCATGGTCGAGGGCAAAGTTCCCGCCGTGATATGCTGGTCCGCCGTTTTCAGGCCCTCCGCCGGTTCGTGCAAGATTCATCGCATCTGACGGTCGCAGAAAAGGAGACCGTCTTGCAAGAATTTCTTGCCCTGATGGCAGAACAGGCGACCTTGGCCAAGTATCGCCGCAACTGGCCAGAATACTGGGCGATTCGACATTTCCTCCGTGGATGGAAGGGAACACTTCCCCAGGAGGCATTGCCGATTGTTGATGAATTCATTTTCCCCCGGCTTGTGTATCGCATGAAAGACTGGCTGGATCGTTGGTTGAAAAAGAGTACCAGTTCCTGCTTGAAATGATTCCCCTCAGGGCGTCGGGAGTATGACCCCGGATCGATTGCCACGTCATGACAAGCAACATCGGATCATGATTGCGGCGCATTCCGGCCAACAGGGCGGGGCGGAATTGTGTCTCGACGTCCTCCTTCAGCATCTTCCCGCCGAGCGATTTTACGTCAACATTCTCTTTGGATGTGAAGGACCGATGGTCCAGGCCGCCGAAACCAGGGGCTTTCGCGTAAATGTCGTCCCATTCGTCTGGTGGCTGGGCTATGAAAGCTGTGCTTGGTATTGGCGGAATCTGCTGAAGGCACCTTTTCGCATTATTCGTCTGGCAAAGCTGTTGCGTCGGGAATCGTACGACCTGGTCTATACCAATTCGGCCGTCATTTTCGAGTCGGCACTGGCGGCACGGATGGCGCGTCTCCCCCATGTCTGGCACGTCCATGAGGTCTTGCGCCACAAATCGTGGCGAAGCTGGCTTCCTATCCGGACCATTTGCCGGTTGATTGATCGCTGGTCGGACCTCATCATTTTCGAGTCCCAGGCTGCCTGCAAGGCCTATACGGAGATTCACGTTCCCAAGACGAAAACAGAGGTGGTTCACAATCCCTTGCGTTTTTTTCCTCAGCAGGATGCAAGACACGAGTCTTCGATCACTCGCGGGGCTCTCGGATTGTCCGAGGACGCCTTCGTTATCCTTTGGGTTGGACAGTTCATTCCGCGGAAGAATCCCCAGCTTGCGATTGAGGGATTTGCGCGGACCCAGTGTGAACGGTCATTGCTTCTGATGGCTGGCGATGGACCCTTAAGACGCACCATTGAAGCGAATCTTCCGCCCCACCTCAGGCCGCGCGTCAGATTTCTCGGTTTTCAACAGGATGTGCAGCCCATCATGATGGCCAGTGATGTGCTTCTGCTAACGTCGGTGGAGGAATCTTTTGGGCTGGTCCTGGTGGAAGCGGGTGCCTGTGGTAAACCGACTGTTGCCACGGCCTGTGGCGGCCCCGAAGAGATCATCCTCGATGGGCAGACAGGTTTCGTTGTCCCCCGTGATAATCCGGATGCCATCGGTTGGGCGCTGACGACTCTGGCTTCACAGCCGGGGCTGGCCAACCGATTCGGCGAGCAAGCTCGAACCTGGGTGAGCGAGCGGTTCCATCCGCGAACCTTCGCGAACCGGATCACTCGCGCCCTTGAGTCGCTCATCGAAAAAGATTCTCCCACGCGGTGACATTATGGCGCCTCTCGTCAGCACTGTCATTCCCGTCTTCAATGGTGCCCGGTATGTGGTGCAAACAATCGAGAGTGTTCTTGCTCAGAATTATCGTCACATCGAGATCGTCGTTATTGACGATGGCTCGACTGACGAATCGCCGGAGATCCTGGCTCGCTATGGGGACAGGATTCGCCTGATTCGGCAGGCGAATCAGGGGGTTGGTGCTGCGCGAAACCGGGGGATCCTGGCCGCGCAGGGCGAATATGTGGCCTTTCTCGACCAGGACGATTGGTGGTATCCCGAAAAGATTAAGCGACAGATCGATGCCGTTGCCGCTTCCGGGGCGAGATTGGTCCACACGCAGACCGTTTACTTCGACGATGTGGCACAAGCCTTCTGTCCTCCTCTTGATCCCGAGGCAAGACCAGAAGAGTATGTCGGCTGGTGCTTCGAAAAACTCCTGTTTGGCAATGCGATCTGCAATTCCAGTGTGCTTGTTCGTCGCGATCTGTTTGCCCAGGTTGGTTTGTGTGATCTTGTGATCGAGGGAAACACCGTTCAGGATTACGATCTGTGGCTGCGATTGGCTAGAGTTACACCATTTGCATTTGTTCCCGAACCGCTGACAGTATTTCGGCTCCATCCGCATCAGGGGACGGTCAACCGGCGAATGATGCTTCGCGAACAGATCAAGGTCCTTCAGCGAAGGCTTCCAGGATTGCCGGTCCCACTCCGGCATGCTGTTACGCATCGACTGGCCCACCTTTATGGTTTGCTGGGGAGTTTCGAGCTGGACTACCAGGACCACCGGGCTGCACGTTGGGCCTTTGGCCGGTCATTTCGCTGCCAGCCGCATGTTCGCACCCTGTGTCTCTGGTTCGTGACATTTCTCTCCCCCCGGGGCGTTGCTCAATTGCGAAACCTCCATGCCCGATGGAAAGGTGGCAAGAAGGAAAACCATTAGTTCCCGCGCGAAGGTTCGAAGATCTCTCAATCGATCCTGGTCAAATCTGGAAGATCGCCTTGATCCACGTGCGATAACGCTCGATAGCACTGTGTGACGCTTATGCTCATAGATTTCTGGCTGATTGCGAAACGCGGAGTCCAGTGCCTTCTGCTACCGCTGGCGTTTCTTTTTTGGTGTGTGTATCGGCTGGAATCATTGGTGGTTGGAAAGCGCTCGGCCCTGGCCTGCTGGTCTCAATGCCTTTCCCTTCTTCCGGGACGATGCGGCAGTCTAATCCGGTGGGCTTTTTACTATCTGGCAACGCGGCGTTGCAGTTGGGACGTAACCATTGAATTCGGTACGATCATTTCATCGCCGGAAATCGAAATTGGTCGCCACGTCTATATCGGGGCGTATTGCGTGCTCGGTGATGTGCGGATCGGCGATGGCGTGCGGATTGCCTCGGGTGTCTCCATCCCCAGTGGTGGCCGACAGCACTGGGAACAGGTTGTCCCTCAAGATGACTCCTCCCTGTTTCCGGAGGTCCCAAACGAGTATCGCCAGATTACAATCGGCGAAAGGGCGTGGATTGGGGAACGGGCCGTTGTCCTGGCCGATGTGGGAGCATCTGCCATTGTCGGGGCCGGGGCCGTCGTCACGTCTCGGGTCGAGGATTTCTGCGTTGTCGCCGGGGTTCCCGCTCGCACCATCCGGCGATTGTCGGCATCTTAGGGTACGTCATCAAGAAACCATCCTCAAAGGGCAGCCTTATGACAGACGCTGCATCGCACTACTCTACGGCAGTTCGCATCGACTCGGCTGGCCCCCCGCCGCGTGTGACCGGTGTGGGGCTCCCGCTCCGGTTTGGAGTCCCACTGCCGCGTGGTCGGGTAACTCTTCCCTGCAAGGCGCGTTTGGTCTCGCAAAGGGGAGAGATCGTTCCCGTTCAGCTTGCCCCCGTGACGAGTTGGCCGGATGGCAGTGTCCGCTGGATGCGCGTGGATGCCGTAATCCCCATCGCCACGGAACCATTATTGCCGCAGATGTGGCAGATCGAATTCGAGCCCAGCAATGGGGAAATGAATCGAACGGCATCAGACACGGTGTCGCTGGATGCTGGTTTCTCGGTTCACCCAAACCCTGATAAGCACACTGTGTTTGACATCAACAAGCGTTCCCCTCCGAACCACGTGTGTCTATCCGCTCGCGTATTTGTCAAAACAAAAAACAATTCCCTTCGCGTCGGCAAGAGTCATCTGTTGCGCTGGCATGATTCCGGCCCGACCCGCTACGAGGTGATGGCGGAGGGTGTATTTCCTGGTGTGTCGGGCCTGATGTGGCGGGCAGCGTTGACAACTTATCCCAGCTTAAATGGCATTCACTTGAAGATGACACTAAGAAACATCCGGCGCGCCCGACACCGCGGCGGCCTGTGGGACCTGGGGGACCCCGGATCGATCCTGTTACGGGAATTCGGCCTGCAACTGGAGGTCGCAGACCCGCTCAAAAGATTGTTCTGGCAGGCAGAAACGTCTGAGGATTTCCACATCCTGGAAGCGAACGCGCAAGTTGAGAGGCTGTCCCGTCAGAATAACTCGGTCAAAGAACTCATCTGGCAGATTCTTCAGGCCTCCAGTGGCGGCGAAAACTGGCGGAGTTTCAACCACGTCAATGCTCACGGCGTAGTGACGCTACCGTTTCGCGGCTATCACATTATCATGGCGGGGTCTGAACTCTTCGGAGATCGGGCAAACCCGTTGTGCTGCGCTCAAACTGAAAGCTTTTGTTACGGGCTGTGGGTTCCTTATTTTTGGGAGGAGTTTCCTAAACGGATTGATATGACGCCTAAATCGGCGACGATGGCCTTTCTCGCAAGTAGCGGCGATGATCTTCATGAACTGCAAGGCGGGGAGCAAAAGACCTATTCGGCCTGGCTGGTGCTTGGTGATGAGGGCGAACGTGGCCGAGATGCCGTGCTCGCACAATTGATGGCCTTGTGCTGCGA
>Ga0068705_10000444_pt1 | contig 21049 bp, 16 predicted proteins | sample YNPMSTMetaG_FD_65631 | JGI IMG/M metagenome (GOLD analysis project Ga0068705, IMG submission 65631) | Anoxygenic and chlorotrophic microbial mat microbial communities from Yellowstone National Park, USA - YNP MS-T MetaG | ecosystem: Environmental > Aquatic > Thermal springs > Hot (42-90C) >... | reverse complement strand
AAGTAGGGCATCACCAATGCCACTTTTTCCTCCAGCGATAGATTCTTCATATGCTGCTGCTGGAAGGCCATCAGCTTCTTGGGATCAAAACTTGCCGGGGCCTTATTCACTCGATCTAACGAAAACGCCTGTGTCAACTCCTTCCTTGTAAAGTATTCGGTTCGATCGTCGAGCGACCAACCGAGAAGGGCCAGATAATTAACAATGGCCTCCGGCAAAAAGCCCACGACCTTGTAGAAATCGACAACCACCGGATTGAAAAGTTCGCTGGGCGGCGAGTAACGCATCCGCTCAGCGATCTTCTGGCCCAATTCCATCAACTCGGCAAAATCGCGGTTTCTCAGGTATTTATCCAATTTCCGCTTGCTTAATTTGACTTTACTTCCGGGTTCGGCCACAACAGGCAGATGTGCAAATTGCGGCGGTTCATGTCCCAGTGCCAGCAGGATGAATACTTGACGTGGCGTGTTGGAAAGATGTTCCTCCGCTCGGATGACGTGCGTGATTCCAAAGGCCTGGTCATCCACAGCGCTCGCCAGGTGGTAGAGCACTGTTCCGTCGGACCGTTGGATGACGTGGTCTTGTTCCTGGGCCCAGTCGAATTCGATCCGCCCGCGGATGAGATCATCAATGACCAGTTTTCCTTCACGCGGCATCTTAAGTCGGACAACCCCACTACGGCCCTCTGCTCGAAAGCGTGCCGCATCCGCTTCGGTTTCGGCCATCCAGCGGCGGCTATAGACAAAGGCCCGCTTCTCCCGCTGGGCGGCCTCGCGTTCGGCCTGGATCTCCTCAGGCGTCGCGAAATCCCAATAAGCATGCCCGCTCTCCAAAAGACGACGCACAGCCTCCTGATAAATAGGAAGCCGCTGCGATTGAAAATAGGGCTGGCATGGTCCGCCAACTTCAGGCCCCTCATCCCAATCGATGCCCAACCACCGCAGCCCCTCAAGAATGGGTTTGAGGGCCTCCTCTACGTTTCGCTGCTGGTCCGTATCGTCAATACGAAGGATGAACTGTCCGCCGTGTCGTCGGGCAAAGAGCCAGCAAAATAAGGCTGTTCTCACGCCACCTATGTGCAAATACCCCGTGGGACTTGGGGCAAACCGTGTGCGAACTGTCATGAACGCCCTCAATTCGAGCAAACAACAATTTCAAGATCGGATCGTAAACTCACTCGTAGCACAGAAGGATTGAACCGCCCACAGGAAGGGGGCAAAACGGAACTCCCGATCCCGTCCAGAAACATCGAGTATATCGGCCCGGCCGGCTTTTGACCACGGGAAAGAGCTTGCCTCGTCACACCAGATCATCCAGCGGACTTTGGAGAGGCACGCTTGTCATGCCCATTCGGAGGGGTGTGCCTGTCACACCCGTTTGGAGGGGCATGCTTGTCATGCCCGCCGAAGTGAAATGGATAATCCAACGTCGCGCATCGGACCCGACAAGCGGGTCCCTCCGAGAGGTGGACCCGACCAGCGACGACCCGCAGGGTCCACGACTTGGCAGAAGGCCATTTCGCGATCGTCTGCCGATCAATCCTGGTCCATGTCAGGAGTATGGATCTCGACCTGACCGAGGTGCTTTTCACTCTCTGGTGTTGTCAGAACCTTATAGAGGCACCACACCAAAAGGCCGGTCGCTCCTCCCACAGACAGAAGCATCACAATCCAGCCACCGAGTGTCATATTGCCACCTCTTCTCGAGCGACTTCGGCGCGCCGCCAGTTTCTGACCGATTGACCAATAAGGAAGGCAAAAAGCACGGCCACAGCGAGAATGAAAAGGACCATGCCGCCCACCACAGGGTTGCTAACGACCTGCTGGATCCGGCCTGTTTCACCTTTCGGCAGGGCAAAAAAGTTCTTGTACAACCACAAACCAAACACAGCCAGAAGGTACAGTGGCGTCACGTATTTGATGATTGGCTTGAAAATCCCCGGAATGCGGATTTCCGCACCGCGGTGGAGTTCTTCCATACCCTTTTCGACCCCAAACACCCAACCGAAAAGAATCGTCTGAAATGTTGCCAGTAAGTAAATAGCAAACGTGGCGACCCAGAAATCAAGCGTATCGAGGGCCACGAAGTCCTTTGAAAAATAAACAACGGCAGCACTTCCAATTGCCGTGATGAATCCCAGCACGGCAACCGATGCCCGACGATTGAGACCAAGCCCTTCTTCCAGGAGAGCAACCGCCGGTTGAAGCATCGAAAGTGAGCTGGTAATGGCGGCCAAGAATAGCAGGAAGAAAAAGAGGAATCCGAAAAGTTCACCCACCGGCATCTGGTTGAAGACGCTTGGCAGGGCCATGAATCCCAAAGCGAACGGATTACCCAACTCCTTCCCGATTTGTGGGCCGAGGAAGACAAAGGCGGCAGGAACAGTGATTAGGCCCCCGAGGACCACTTCACAAAACTCATTGCCTGCCGCAGCCGTTAAACTCGAAAGGGCAATGTCGTCATCCTTCTTGACGTAGCTGGCGTAGGTGATGATGATGCCAAACCCAACAGAGAGAGAAAAAAAGATTTGACTGGCCGCTTTCATCCACATCTCGGGATCAGCCAGGGCCTGCCAAAATGTCATTTCCGGTTTCACTGGATTCCACAAATACCCAAGTCCGTTGAGGACATTCTGGTCCGGTTTGGCGGGATCGGGTGTCCCCAGAGTAAGTACCCGAATCAAGATAATGATGGCACATACCACCAGGGCTGGCATGGCCCAACGGCAAAACCATTCAATTCCCCTACTCAGCCCACGATAGATCAAGATGAAATTGAGGACAAAACATACCACCAGGAAGAACACGGCAGAACCCAGGATCCCCTCCCCAGGCGTCGAGAGTGACTCTCCGTGGGCATGCAACCCGACAAAATGTTCGAAGAACTCTCGATACCGGGCGGCTTCACCTCCGAAATCCATCGCACCGGCCAAATACCGACAGGCATACGCTAGACACCAGCTTTCGATGTAAACATAGTACATATAGATTCCAACAGGGACGATCATCGCGAGAATACCAAAATAGGGCGCTGCCCGGCTTTTCCAGATCACGCGATAGATCCCCGGCGAAGAATTATGACCGTGTATACCCCCATAACGCCCCATGGCCCATTCCGCAAAGGCGATAGGAAGTCCCAGGAAGAGAAAAGCGCACAAGTAAGCAACCATGAAGGCGCCGCCGCCATATTGGGCAGCCAATCCGGGAAAGCGGAGAAAATTCCCCAGTCCGACCGCACTTCCCGTGACGGCCAAAATGACGCCAATGCGGGTCGTCCAGGTCTCGCGCTGACCAAGTGGGGGCATGAAACATCCCTCGTCTTCTGTTCTCGGTCGCTCGGTTGGTCCTCCGACCGTTGTGCGAACGCATTCACCTAACCAAAGCCATTTCAGCAGAAAAGATTTACATTAATCAACCATTGAGTGGTTCTCAAGAGCAGCTTCGGTGGGCACGACAAGCGTGCCCCTCCGATAATGGCACGACAAGCGCGCGTCCGATTCTGCTTGTCATCTAACCTCCAAACAAATCTAACGCACACACAATGGCAGCAGATTGATCTGATCCTCACGACATTATCCATTTCGAGGCCTTTCTTGCGGACTTATAATCGACAATATGGGTGCTATCGAAATCCGAGGATTATCGAAGACATACCGTGTGTACCGAAAAAAAGAGGGACTCGCCGCCGCCCTCCGGGGGTTGTTCCGCCCCGAGTATGAGTTTGTGCAGGCCGTTCGATCGATCGACTTGACCATCGAAAACGGGGAATTTGTGGCGTTTCTTGGGCCGAATGGGGCCGGAAAGACAACCACTCTGAAACTCCTATCGGGAATCATCAGCCCCACATCCGGTGAGGCCCGGGTCCTGGGACACATTCCGTGGCGACGGGAGAACGCCTATCGACGCCGCTTCGCCCTGGTCATGGGCCAGAAGAACCAGCTGTGGTGGGACCTGCCGGCTGCCGAATCATTTCGGTTGCACCAGCAGATCTACGGTATTCCGCCCGAACAGTTTGTTCAGGTGCGAGACGAATTAACGGACATGCTTGGCGTCCGCCACCTGATCAGCCGTCCTGTCCGCGAGCTTTCCCTCGGGGAGCGGATGAAAATGGAATTGATCGCAGCGCTCCTCCATTCGCCAGAAGTCCTGTTCCTTGACGGGCCGACCATCGGCCTCGATGTTGTTGCCCAATACACAATCCAGCAATTCCTCCGTGAATACCAAGCCCAAAAAGGGACGACCCTCATTTTGACCAGTCATTACATGAAGGACGTTGCGGCACTCTGCCGGCGGGTCGTCGTGATTTTCGATGGACGGATCATCTACGATGGTTCATTGACCGGACTGGTGGAACACCTGGGTAATTACAAGATCGTCACGATCCGTTTTTCCGACGGGGTCGTGCCAACGGATCTGGCTCGTTTCGGGCAAATCATTCTCCGTGAGCCACCTCGGGTGAGATTGAGAGTCTCCCGCAGCGACGCAACAGAGGTCATCCGTGCCGTGTTAACCCGCTATCTGGCCGACGATGTCAGTGTGGAGGACCCACCCCTGGAAGAGTTGATCGCCGCCTTGTTTGCCTCGGCAGGAGATTCGCGTTTGCTTTGTGAGAAATCGACTTCAGCCGCTTCCGGAAACAATTCCTTCAAATCATGAGCTGATCTTGCGGGAACCTGTTCGTGGAAAAGACGCCTTAGTGAACTGTGTGAATCATTCATGACTGACTCAAGTCTGATTAGCCCTTACGCGATCTCGGCACCGCTTCGGCGCTGGCAAGTGTGGAGCACCATTTTGCGAATCAGCATTCAGGAGCGGATCATCTATCGGGGAGACTTCATGCTGGGAACACTCATGCGGTTCCTCCCCATTGTGACTCAGATCTTCCTTTGGGGAGCCGTCTTTTCTGCTTTACCTTCTCAAAATGGTGCCCCAGGACAAATTGTCGGTTACAGTTACCACGATGTGGTGGCTTACTACCTGCTTACGATGTTGAGCCGAGCATTTTCCAGCATGCCAGGGTTGGCCTCGGGTATTACCCGCGATATTCGCGACGGCACGATCAAGAGGTTCCTTGTGCAACCAATCGGACTCCTCGAATACCTCTTTTTCTACCGACTGGCTCACAAACTCGTTTATTATGCCGTAGCGATCGTCCCTTTTGCGGTTGTCTTTTATCTGTGCCGTGGTTTTTTCAGAGAAACACCGCAGGGGCTTGAGTGGGTGGCTTATGTCGCCTCACTCATCCTGGCCTTTCTTCTGGGCTTCTTTTTGGAAGCTACTCTGGGACTGCTGGGCTTCTGGTTCCTGGAGGTCTCTTCCTTTTTGTTCATCTATATGTTGCTGAGCTTCTTCTTTTCTGGACATATGTTTCCCATCGATATGCTGCCCGAGCCTATGGCCTCGCTGGTGAAGTTAATTCCCTTGCAATACCTGGCCTATTTTCCCGCCGCCGTGTTTCTCGGCAAGATTCACGGCACGGCCCTGGTGACCGGTCTAGCAATTCAAGCCGCTTGGGTCGTCCTCTTCGCCTTTCTGGCCCAGCTAGCACTCCAGCGGGGACTCCGTCGCTACAGTGGATTTGGAGGGTGAGACATGCACCAACTCCTTCGTTACTTCACAATCTTTGCGACATTTGCCAGAAACAGCCTCATTCGCGACATGACATTTCGGGCAAACTTTCTGATCGAGTTTGTTTCATCCCTGTCATGGGTGTTTATGAATTTGGGATTCTATATTTTGATTTTTCAATACACCCCATCACTTGGTCGGGACACGGGCTGGGGAAAGTACGAGTTCTTCGTCTTCACCGGGACCGCACTTATGATCAATAGCCTGGCCGGGATGTTGTTTATGACAAACGCCGACAATTTCGGAGAGTTGATCCGCCGCGGCGGCCTGGACTTCGTCCTCGTGAAACCAGTTGACACCCAATTCCTGGTGTCGCTTCAGCGTGTGGACTGGTCGTCCAGCGGCAATCTTCTGGTAGGACTGGGCCTGACCCTCTATTCGCTGAAATGCCTGGGCAGCTGGCCTTCTGCTTTAACCGCCATCTTGTACGTCTTCTACATCCTTTGCGGCGTGGCCATCCTTTACAGCTTGATGTTTCTTCTGGCTGCAACCAGCGTTTGGCTCGGACGCAACGAGACGCTCTTTGACTTCTGGTTCTACATTGTCAGCTTTGGTCGGTATCCCATGGAGATCTATCAGGGGCGATTCGGACATCCTTTCCGCTGGTTTTTCACCTTCATCGTTCCCGTATTGGTTGCGATTAACATTCCGGCCCGTTTCCTGGTGGAACCACTCCGCCCACACTCCTTTTTTGACTGGCTGCTGCCCCTATTCACGGTTCTCGCCACCGCCACGACCTTCGCAATTTGCCGCGGCGTGTTTCAACTTGCCCTGCGGAGTTACCGAAGCGCCAGCAGTTAGAAGCGCGCGATGATCCCTCCGTCGGCAGCTCGTCTTCGGCCAGTGGCATCAATCAAAACTCACGTAGGAGATGCGGAGTTTTCTGCCAGGTCAATGAGGATGCGATCAAGGCGAGGCGTTATCGCCAAGAGATGACCATCGGGGATCGGTTCCCACGGTTCATCACTCAGTCTCTCTGAGGCCAAAACGATGGCACTCTCGTTGGCCAGAACGTCGCTCGATATCACCGCGTTCACGTCTCGCACTTCATAGCAAAAAGTGCCGGAAGAGACCGGAAATCGACGCTCCGTGTAATAGAGATTTTGTCCACGCGCATAAGCAAACAGCCATCGCCCATTGCTGAGAAGAAAACTCAATTCATTTTGTGCCACATCGCGGAGTGAGTCGAGGAGACTGGGCACCAGGTCCCGCGTCTTTTTGATATTCTGCATAATCCAGTGGAAAAACACCTCGGAGCTGCTATCTCCGTTAAGCGACTGGACATGGGCCGGTTCCAAGAGTGGCAAGAAAGCCTCTCGCTCCAAAGCACCCGTGTGCGTGAACAACCAGTGGCGATAATGGAACGGGTGGATGTTTGTTTCGTTTTCGGCCCCCGAAGCATTTCGTTCGAAATGGACCAAGAACAGCCGCGATGTCCCTGGCGAAAACTCACTGCGTCCCGCGGAGGCCGTCCCCGCCGTGTGAACCTGCTTCACAACCCGCGGCCGCGATCCCTCGTACCAGCCAACGCCCCAGACGACAGCCGGATTTGTACTCACCCGCTCCTCATTTGGTCCGCGGAGGGAAAGCGACAAATCCGCCGGTTTATTGGTAATTAACCCAAATAGCCAACTCATAGATGTGTTTTCCTCCAAAACCTGGCGATTGTGCCCTTTTCGTGAGTCGATCCGCAACGGGAATGTGCCCTGCCCGTTGGCAAGAGCACATCCGATGTTGAATGGATAGGCCCCAATCCTTGCCCCGGCGGCTTGCCCAACAGCTGGCTCAAAAGGCTGGCCCGGCCGTAAATATGACCTCCAAAAACGCCCAGCAATTTCTTCCAGTTTACTAAGCCAAACGCATTACTGAAAGCAATTTACCACAAGACCCGGCGCATTTCCCCAATAAAACACACAAAACACACAGGCTGTAGCAAACATCCAAAGCAAAAAACCGATGCGGAAATAGCTCGATTGAGGGGGACGCCGTGATTCGCCCAAACACATGTGCGATCGTTTTCGGGCGTCAAATCCAGCGTAAAAACCATTCGCCGCAAATGGTTCAACGAAAAATCGGCCAGTTGTGGTAAGCACATTCAGCAACACGCCCGAGCCACCTCGGGCGGACCAAGCGGCGCTATCGTTCCCACTTGCGGCAAACCAGTCACTGCTTTGGGGCCTGCGCCCGGTCAACCCCTTGAAAGCCGCACGACTTGTGGGCACCATCGCAAAATGGTCGTCTTTGTGATGCGCCGCACCGACAAAGGGCAATCGGCTTGGAAGGATCAACCGGAAACTCATTTCCGTCAGGATCCACAATACGCACAGCCCCTTGGATGACATAAGGACCATTGGGTCGAACCGTAATCGTCACATCAGCCATTGAATCATCGCCTCCTGTTAACGGCATCATGAACTTCTTAATCCTAAAAAGCGCTTCTCGAACCACAGCTTATGCTCATTAAGTTTATCCACACGGTCAAGATTCTGTTTCAATCGTACATCATTGCGAAGTCTGAAATAAAGTGCAAAATCACCCTTGGTGCCCCACAGCCTGGGGACTTTTGATAAGATATAGTTTCTTTGGCAATCCCAAATTGCTGGTGCGGTAATGTGGGCAGGTTATTTCCGAAGGTGAGTTCCCACCGAAAGTGCTTTTGATCAGACAAAGGCGTTGTCTAGAGAAAGGATAAAAAGACCATGACACCCGGTCCCCAAGAACGCGCCCCCTGGATTACCTATCGTCCCGAGTTGAAGGTCCTGGACTGCACAATCCGCGATGGCGGGCTGGTGAATGACCACCATTTTTCGGACGAATTCGTCAAGGCTGTCTATCAAACGTGTGTCGAAGCGGGGATCGATTACCTTGAGATCGGCTATAAGGCCTCCAAAAAGGTCTTCCAGCGAGATCGCTTTGGCACGTGGAAATTCTGCGATGAAGACGATGTGCGGCGAATCGTCGGCGATAATCCGACACCGCTCAAACTCGCCGTCATGATGGATGCCGGTAAGTCCGACTGGAAGACAGATTTACTACCGAAGGACCGAAGCGTTTTGGACATGGTTCGGGTGGCTTTTTATGTCCATCAAACGGTGGAAGCATGCGAGATGATCAAGGCCGCCCATGAAAAAGGTTATGAAACGTCCGCCAACCTGATGGCGGTTTCCCAGGCGACCGAGGTTGAAATTGAGCAATGTCTGGAACTCGTGGCGGAGACCCCGGCTCAGGTGGTCGTCGTGGTGGATAGCTTCGGTTCCCTTTACACCGAGCAAATCGAACGGCTTGTCAAGACGTACCTGAGCTATGTCAAAGAAAAAGGCAAACAAGTTGGTATTCACGCCCATAATAACCAGCAACTCGCCTTTGCCAACACGATTGAGGCGATTATCCACGGCGCCAACCGAGTCGATGCCTCGATGGGTGGCCTGGGACGTGGTGCGGGCAACTGTCCCATGGAATTGCTGATCGGCTTCTTGCGAAACCCCAAGTTTCGCATCCGGCCGATCTATCAGTTCCTGCAGGATTACATCGAGCCTCTGCGACGCGATGTCGAATGGGGACCTTACGTGCAATATAACATCACGGGACAATTGAACTTGCATCCGCGGGCCGCGATTGAAGCACGCAAAAACCCTGAAGATCGAACCAGGTACGTCGATTTCTTCGACCGGGTCAGCAGCGAGGCATGACCACTCCGGCAACGGCAATCTGTGAATCCTTCATACCACAGAAAACAGGAACGGAGAATTGCACGTCATTGTCTTTTTCGTCCTGATTGGAATCGTCAATTTTGTCGCCGGCTTCGTCTTGGCCATGGCGATTGGCTGCGGCCCGACGAACTGGAATGATGTACGACGATTCTTTTCCCGCTCAATGGATTGATCGTCAAACGGTGTTCGGGGGACAACGAATTCGGAGGGGTATGCTTGTCACGCCCGCGGCAGCGAAATGGATAATCCAACGTGGCGCAGCGGACCTGCCAAGCAGGTCCCTCCGAGTAACGGACGCGACAAGCGCGTCCCCCCGAGCGGGTCCCTACATTTTTATGCCTGTAAGGGCGAATCACGACTGGTCCGTACTGCAAACAGAACGCAGATACCACCATGGGAGGGCGTGGACTAGCCAGGCTTCACTCCCTTGACGCTCCCTTACTTGCGCCCTATAGTTGATTTGTTCTGGGGATGGAGTCCCCCGAATAAGTGCCTGGTTTGGGCTGATGACTCCTACCGTGCAGACCTCTGCAGCGGGAGGAGTGTCAGCGTATGAACACCCGCTGCAAGGCGGGTTTTTTGTTTGCCCTGGTGTCCTGAACTAGACATTTGACGTAGGAGGACTCCGCCATGGAACATATCTTTACGATTGCCGCGATTTGGTTGGGGTTAGCGGTTCTCTCAGCAGTCATTGCCTACCATTGCCGGCTGTCCATTGCACTTGTGGAGATCTGTGTGGGCGTGGCCACGGCAGCGGTGGCGGGTTACTGGGGCCGGCTGGATGATCTTGGCGCAAACGAGGAATGGCTTAGATTCCTTGCCTCCTCTGGGGCGGTCCTTCTGACTTTTCTAGCCGGCGCTGAATTGCAACCGGAGGTCATGAAGAAAAAGCTGACCGAAGTCTCTGTGGTCGGCTGGTTTGGCTTTCTTTCGCCCTTTCTGGGCTGCGCCGCCGTTGCCCATTACGTCTTGGGCTGGGCGGTTCGACCCAGCCTCCTGGCGGGGGTGGCCCTTTCAACCACCTCGATGGCCGTGGTTTATGCTGTCATGCTGGAGACGGGTCTCAATCGCACCGAGTTCGGCAAAGGCATCCTCGGGGCGTGCTTCATCAATGATCTAGGGACGGTGATCGCTCTGGGGCTGTTATTTGCACCTTTCACATACAAAACAACGATCTTCATCGCAACCACAGTAGCATTGCTGATTGCACTCCCGGCAAGCACGACGCTGCTCACGCGGATTTATGCTTTTCGAACGGCAGCTATTCGTACCAAGTGGGTTCTTTTTATTCTCTTTGCCTTGGGTGCTTTAGCGATCTGGTCAGGGAGTGAGGCGGTTTTACCCGCCTATCTGGTGGGTATGGTACTGGCCGAATTCTCATCGGAAGACACTTTCTGGATTCGGCGACTGCGAACACTGACGGTGGGCTTTTTGACGCCTTTCTATTTCCTTCGGGCTGGAACGTTTGTCTCGCTGCCAGCCTTGATTTCGGCGCCTCTGGTGTTCCTAGTCCTCCTGGCCGGAAAGGTAGGCTCTAAGATCTTTGGACTTTACCCCATTATCGGCATGTTCCATAGGCGCCGCGATGAAAGGTGGTATTACACATTGCTGATGTCCACCGGACTGACCTTTGGCACGATCTCGGCCCTGTATGGATACTCCCATCAAATGATCACGCAAGAGCAGTATTCCTTCCTTGTTGCGACCGTCATTGCCAGCGCGGTAATTCCTACCATGATTGCCAACATGGTGTTCCTTCCCCGGCACTTGTTGCCTGAGCCCACCGAGCCGGCAAGAGAGGCTGTCATTCACGAAAACGGAGTTGGCGACGAAGGTTGAATTACCGGCCAAACTCCCTTACCATCAACGATGGATTGTTTACACCTGCCAGCTCTTGCTGAAAGAGTGGAAAGATTTGTGGGGCTTGCAGGAAGGTTATAGCCGGGCCTTCACTCCGGGCGTGGTTCCGCATACACGGCTTCTGAGAGAGGTCCATTACCAACTTTTGGGAAGGCACCCTGGTACGCTTCCTCTGCTTCCGGTATCGAATACTCCGTTTCCCGGGGTTGCGGAATCTCTTCTTCATCCGCCCTCACCGGCATCACCCAGCTATACAACAGGTAAACCGTTGGCACCAGCAGCAAAACAATCACTGTGGTAAACATCAGACCAAACGAAAGGGTCACAGCCATGGGGATCAGATACTGGGCCTGAATCGACCGTTCCAGGATTAGCGGCGCCAGTCCACCGATTGTGGTCACTGATGTGAGCAAAACTGGTCGTAGCCGCCGCTGTCCAGATTCAATCAGGGCCTCGACAATCGGTGTTCCTTGACGGATCCGTGCGTTGATGAAGTCGATCAAGACAATCGAGTCATTGACCACAACCCCCGTTAAAGCAACCATACCAAAAATGCTCATCAGGGTCAGCGGAAGCCCCATAATAAGGTGGCCAACAATGGCACCAACCAGACCAAACGGAATGATGATGAGAATCATGATCGGCTGGAAATACGAGCGAAATTCCAGCGTCAACAGGGCGAACATGGCGACGAGGGCCACGAGCAATCCGCGAATCATGGCGGCGATCGATTCATTCGTCGATTCCTGGGCACCCTCCCACGACAACTGAATATCCGCATAACGTGGATCACTTAAGAGTTTTGGTAAAAACGTGGTTTTCAAATCCGTGACCACTTTCTGCGAATTGACGATGGTCTCATCCACGTCGGCCGTGATGGCAATCGCACGCAATTGGTTCAGGCGGTGGATTTGCGAATAGCCCCTCCCTACGGTGATATCCGCCAGTTCCGTGATAGGGCGCTCGACACCCCCTGCTCTGACCCGGATTTCATCAAAACGGGCTAAAGACCGTCGCTCCTCTTCCGGATAGCGGACCATCACTTTAACTTCGTGTCGGCCACGCTGGAGCCGCAAGGCTTCTTCGCCGTAGTAGGCGGCACGGACTGTCCCGGCCAGATCGAGGAGAGAGACGCCAAGGGCCTTGGCTTTATCGGTGGTTTTGATCTGAAACTCCCATTTTCCGGGGCGGGCATCATCCTGAATGTCAAAGACACCTGGAATTTCAGCCAAATACGCCTTGCATTTTTCGACAGCCTCTTCGAGTTCCTGCATGCGATGGGCCGGCGCCAGCATCCGGAATTCGATCGGCAATCCGCCCGGTCCCCTCGCTTGCGTTTGAAATGTCACACTCTCGGCACCAGGGAACTGGCGGCCCAGTTCCAGCGATTTTTCCCGCCAATGTTTGACAATCTCTTCACTGCTTACGGAGCGCGCCCCGGTTTCGACAAGCTCCACTTCAACTTTCCCTGAGTGACTTCCCGTTGGAAGCTCATTGCCCACACGCAAAGCCCCCGCCGTAACTTCCCCGACCACGCGATAAATCGTCTTCACAAGCGGCATTCCGCGACGACGATATTCCTCGTCGATCGAGCGAATGGCCTCCTCGATGGCCATCGTTGCCTGATTGGTCACCTCCTCCGGAGTTCCCGCTGGATAATACACAGTGGCCTCGATGGACTCAGCATCCAACTTGGGAAAAGGAACAAAGGGGACGTACCCCGATATAACCAGGCCGAGGGCTGTAAAGAGAATGGCGATTCCCACACTTAAGGTCACGGGGGCGAAGCGGAGGGCCAGCTTAAGGATCGGGGTATAGACTCGATCAATAAATGTCTGCAAGGCGTCATCGGCGTAACGGTTGACGAGATTGGTAAACACTTCGATTCTCGGTAGTGCCCGAGCAAACGTCAGGAGTGCCACGATAATCACACTCACGACCCAAATGGGCCAGCTCGTCTCCCACGGCACCTGCCCGTAGATGAGTACAAAAAGAACTCCAACCAGGAGGAAAGAAACGGCAACGCGCCAGGCAAGGCCCAGCCAACGTCGAATTCTCCACCCACGCGGCGACGAACTGCGATCACCGTCTCCCAACATTCCGTTGTCCTGAAACGCCTTGAGGCGACGTTCCCATTTGTTCGGATCATGGGCCAAATGACAAGGCAAGATGAAAACGGCTTCTGCCAGGGAGACGAGAAGCATGGTAACTACGCCGAAGGGCAATAGCCAAATGAACTTACCCATGATGCCCGGCACGAAAAACAGCGGCGCAAAGGCAATCACGGTTGTTGCAACAGCACAGCTCACAGACGGTAAGACTTCATATGTCCCATCGATGGCTGCTTGAACGAATCCTTTCCCCATTTGCCGATGAACGTACACATTTTCACCGATAACAATGGCATCATCCACCAGCATTCCAAGGGCCATGAGGAAAGCGAACATCGACATCATATTCAGCGTCTGGTCGTTCCACTGCATGATGATGGCCGTCCCCAACATCGCAATGGGGATGCCAAGTGCCACCCAGAACGCCAGATGGATCTCCAGGAATATGGCCAGCAAGACAAAGACGATGACGAGGCCCTGCAACCCATTCTTGGCAAGCAGGTTCAGGCGATCGCGGACATAAACAGAAATATCGCCCCAGGTGACAAGCTCATAACCCGGCGGCAACTTCTTGCGGGCAATGTAGTCATGAACATCTTTCGTTGTCTTAAGCAGATCTTCCGTCGAGGTGCTCGTGACAACGATGGCCATTCCCGGGCGACCATTGATACGACTGATCGCCGTCGTGTCAGAAAACGCATCGCGGACGGTTGCCAGATCGCCTACAGTCAAAATACGTCCGTCGGGTTGCGTGACAAGAGGAATGCTCGCGATTTCTTTTCCCGTCAGGCCTTTGTTCTTTCCTCTCAGCAGGACTTCCTGCGAATGGGCCCTCAGCGTCCCGCCGGGGACTTCGATGTTCTCCTGACGTATGATCTGGGCGACCCTTTGCAAAGTGAGACCGTATTCCCGCAACGTCTCCTCTGAAATCTCCACCGAGATTTCGTAGGAGCGAACTCCCATCAGGTCGGCTTGATTGACGTTTGGGAGGGCAATTAGTTCATCGCGGACCTGTTCGGCCAATTCACGCAAGGCCCGTTCTGATCGCGGATCATCCGATTCAGGGCCAATCACCCCGATGCTGATCGCCCCACGTCGCAGGGTGATGAGCTTGATTTCGGGATTCTCGGCAAGTTCGGGAAAACTTGGAATCCGATCGACCTCAGAACGAACTTCGTCCAGCACCCGTTGTGGATCGGAAACGTCGCTCAACAATTCGAGAATGACTGCCCCGCCACTCTCCCTTGCCACCGAATAGATCTTCTTGATTCCGGCAACAGCCCGAACCGCCTCCTCGATTTTTTGACAGATCCCCTCCTCCACCTCCGTGGGACTAGCCCCCGGGTAGGGAACGCTGATCAGGATCATGTCCAGGTTGAATTCGGGAAAGACTTCCCGCCTCATTCGGAGCAGACTCACCGTACCGACCACGAGCAGCCCTATCAGCAACGTGTTCATGGCCGGTGCGTTACGAATCGACCAGCGCAGAATACTCTTCATAAGATCGGTTGCTCCTCAACTGGTAGCCCATCTCCCGAGATCGCCAGCGGATTATTCTCAATAAACGGTGTCGGCGAAACTGCCACGGAGTCGCCTTCTCGCAAGACATCCGGCTGTGCAATGACCAGTGCTCCTTCGGAAACGATCTCGGCCAGCTCGACCGGAACCATCTTCAATTTGCCGTCACGAATCCGTCCCACCATTCCCCCAGGCTGAACGGCCTGCTCGGGAATCCGCAACACAGCCGAACTCGGATCGACATGGATCCTGACAGTCACATACATCCCGCGAACGAGTGCCGGCGGACGTCTGGGGATATCCACCAGAGATTGATTCGCTGTCTCTCCGCTGGCCTTCGTCGAAACAACGGTTGGCCGATCAACCAGGACCCGACACGGAACCATTCGCGTGCGATCATCCACCCCAAGCCCTTCGTAACCGTCCAGCACACCTTTCCAGACAAAGACCCGACCATCAAGATCATATTCGACGCTGACCGGCAGTCTTGGGACGTGATACGCCGCTCCTGGTTGTTTCTCCTCTTGTAACGACTTCCCGTGAACCAGTGCCCAAATCCAGGCAACCTGCCGCGTGGTTAGATTGCACTTCACCTGAGCCACGGATGTATCTTCAAAAGCGACCACGACCGTCCCTTTCCGGACGTAGCTATCCTGCTCAACCAGATCGCTGATCACCACCCCATCACTCGGTGCTCGAATCTCGGTGCGGGAAAGATCAAGCTCGGCCTTCTTCAGAGCAACCTCCATCTGGTTTCGCCCCGCCACAAGCCGCTCCCGCGAGCTTTGTTTCAGACGAAGCAGATTCTCCAGGTTGATCAATTCCTGCTCCGCGAGTAAGAGACTCTTTCGCGCAGCGTCGAAATCGGCCTGTGTGATCGTGTTCGATCCGTATAATCGTTCGGCCCGACCAAAATCCTGCTTCTGAAGCTCGAACTGCTGTCGGGCAATCTCCAAAAGTCGCTCCGTATTGGAGATCTCAACATCAAGCTCAGCTAAAGTTGCGTTGGCCTGCTTCAATTGTTCCTGAAGCCGCGCAAGCTCGATCTGATAATCACTCTTGTCAATCACCAGAAGTACGGTACCTTTACTGACGTACGTTCCAGCTTGACATTCCGGCGTCTTTTGAACGATTCGTCCATCGACTTCCGCAGCAATTTGAATCTCCCGGTAGGGGACCACAACACCGTCCGTTTTCAGTTCGAGTCCCCCTTGATGACGTACCACCCGGGTCGTACGAACCAGGGGGAGCGGCGATTGCGGCGCCTCGCGGGCAATCGGCTTACGAAGGGCTTTCAGTGCCAGAAAACCGGCAACCCCAATCGCAATAACCAGAAATGGAGCAACAACATTGACGATAATCTCAAACGGAGTCCGTTTTATTTCAACGTGACTAGACATAAACCGACCCTTTTTCGCTGACGCCCACCCACCTGCGGGCAATCACCGTCCCAATGCAAGCATGAAAACCCTCACGAAAAAACTCCGCTCCCCCAAAATCTTACTGGTTCCCCTCGGTTGCCGCGGCCATGCGGCTCTCACCATCGTTTTGTTGGTATTCGGGATTATCGCTGCGCCATTGCCGGACAAAAGGCGGCATAAGATCAAGCGCCGAAAACACAAACTCGATAATATGCGATGCCAAGGCGTCCGGGCCGAAGGCCGGATCATCCGGCTCCGGAACCAAATGCCGGATGACATCTCGCGCCATGCGATAATGAACACACTGCGAGACGATGCTCAGGGCAATCTGAACGCGGCGGTGCTCAGGGGTCCGTGGCGGCACAACAAGGCTGACGATCCGGGTCAGGATTTCAAAACTTCGCTGCACGTGCTGGCGGAAAAACTCCTGGCAACTCCCCGTCGGCTCCAGCATTTCGCGCATAATCAGCTTGACTTTCCAGTCGGGAACTTCGACCCCGACCATATGACGCATCAAAAGACGGATGTACCGCTTGAGTAACTCCACCGCACGTTCGCGCGTCACGTTTTCAGACGATTGCGAAAGCTCGACCTCAAGCTCACCCAGCTCTTCATGAAAAATCGGGGCAGCCGCTCTCACCGCCTCGACATAAAGCTGCTCTTTCGACTTGAAATGGTAGTTGATCGCGGCGAGGTTGACGCCCGCCCTATCGCAGATTTGGCGGGCAGTAGCCCCATCAAAGCCGCGCTCCGCGAAGAGTTCGCCCGCCGCCGTCAGTAACCGTGATTTCGTATCTTCGCAGTCCCCGGCCATCACCGCAAAGCTCTCCCAATTTGTCGTAACGACCCATGATCAACAAACAATTGTATTAAACAAACGATTGAATGGCAAGCCTTTAACCGGCTCAGCGGACCCGTTTATTATGCCCGTTCGGAGGAGCATGCTTGTCATGCCCGCCGAAATGGGATGGATTATCAAACGTGATGCCACGGACCTGACAAGCAGGTCCCTCCAAGAGTGCGGACCCTCGGAGGGGCACGTTTATCGTGCCCGCGGAAGCGGGATGGATGATCAAACGTAACGCGGCGGACGCGACAAGCGGGTCCCTCCGTTGTCTGCTTTCCATGGGCAAATCGCGATTCGGCCCCACGTCGGCAAAATCGGAAGGGCGCTGCTGCACCTTATGCGAGAGACCTAGCCACGAAAAAGACGCGTTTTCCGAACGATGCTCATATCGGGAAGGGTTGCAGATGCGCCAATTGGGGGATATAAATGGGAGTAAGGTCCCGGGGCTCCTTCGCACGGACGGATTGTTGGTCTCCATTTAATTTGGCTTCTGCCGAGATCGGGTCCAGAGTTGGCGTCTTGGTAGAAGGATTGGGTCTAGCGCGAGAGCTAACTTCCGGTCATGTTTTTTTTGCTTGCCGAATTTCCCCCCCGAAACGTGCCTGGCTGCAGTGATGCCCGACGATCCTCCCGCCGCAAGCTTGTCGGCCTTAAGTCGTCATGTTTGTTGACGATTATCGGCAACAAATCTCGCTGGTTTAACGGTGCGTGTTTGGCAATTACCGTTTTGGGGGCGTGGATCGCTCTAACGACCGGGCTTGGGCTGGCTGTTGAAGTGCCTCGTTTGATTCACCCTTGGGGACGGTTTGAGCCGGGGGCTTGGAAGATCGTCCGCGCAACAACAGAGTCGTTTGATACCCGCGGTCAGTCTCTGAGTATCACCGAAACGAGAGCAGCCCTTGAAGAGGTCGATGCCGCGGGGGTCACGATCCGAGTGGAGGTTATCGTTGAGGTGGCGGGCAAGAGATTTCGCCCCGAACCGCAGACCGTTCGACAGGGCTTTCATGGCGAACCACTGACCTCGGATTTGAGCATCAGCGAGATCGGTCCGGTTCAATTGACGGTTCAAGGACGAACAATTGACTGCCAGATGTTGGAGGTCAAATGCTCCAATTCGGGTGTTCGGACCGTTAGCAAGATCGCTTACTCACCCACAGTGCCGCCCTATGTGTTCTTACGAGAATCGACACGGACCGATCTGTCTGGGGAACGTGTCCTTGAAACGAGCCGTGTCGAGGTCAATGTGTTGGAGGTACCGTGCCGGGTTGGTCTGCGGGTCCTCTCGGCCTCGCAAACGCGGGCCGTTCAGACCTTTCCCTCGCGTTCCGTCGTCACCCTATCTTTGATTTCCAACGAGGTCCCAGGCGGAGTGGTATGCCAAACAGCAAAAGAGACTGACGAAGCGGGACACCTGATCCGTCGGACAACCTTGGAGCTTGTCGATTTCGGTCTCCGTCCTGGATTAAGGTATTCTGGTGGACTCCGCTGGCGATTATTGCCCCGCCGAATCTACGAGTTGCCAGAAGACTGGGTTCGCCCAGGATTGTTGCCCGAAACACAGGGCCTCTCCTGGCCGGCCGGAACAAGCATCGAACGACAGCTTCTTCCTGAGGGACGTGCCTTTTGCTTCCGACCCGACTTCTGAGAGGTCAAGAGGATGTCTGCGTCTTGTTGTAGGTAGGTCTCTTGGCCTTGGCGCGATTGACCCACAAACCACCTTTCCGAGGGACCTGCTTGTCAGTCCGCGCCTCGGAGGGACGCGCTTGTCGCATCCGCCGCCCCATATTGGATTATCCATTCCACTTCGGCGGGCACGACGAGCGTGCCCCTCCGATCCTGTCCTTCGGAGGGACCTGCTTGTCAGGTCCGCGAAATACCCTTTGATGGTCCATCGCACTTCCGCGGGCACGATAAACGTGCCCCTCCGAGCGGGCATGACAGGCATGCGCCTCCGACCCTGGAGGGACGCGCTTGTCGCATCTGCATAATACCTGGCAATTGTTGCCCGGCATCCTTGTCATCTTCGCCGGGTTATTCAATACTAAAACATTCGCTAGAAAAGCGTGAATGATGAGCTTAACGGAGGCCATCCATGGTTGATAACGCGAAAATCATTGGGCAAGCAATCACTTTCGACGACGTTCTTCTTGAGCCCCGCTTCAGTGACGTCGTCCCCGCCGAGGTCGACGTAGCAACCCGATTGACATCGCGGATTGAGTTACGGATTCCAATCCTGAGTTCCCCTATGGACACGGTCACGGAAAGCGCCATGGCGATCGCGCTTGCCCAGGAAGGGGGGATCGGGATCATCCATAAGAACATGTCGATTGCCAGACAGACGGCTGAGGTCGAAAAGGTTAAGAGGACGGCGAACGGAATAATCGACAACCCGGCGACGTTGCCGCCAACGGCCTCAGCGAGACAAGCCCGCGAGTTGATGGACCAGCTGAACGTCTCCGGAATCCCAATCGTGCTTCCTGACCGACGATTGGTCGGAATTGTCACGCGTCGGGATCTCCGCTTTCTGGGAGACCTGGATGTACCCGTATCCGAGGTTATGACGAAGGAACATCTTGTAACGGCTACGGGGACTATAACGCTCAGTGAGGCTGAAAAGATCCTGATGGGAAAAAAGGTGGAGAAACTTTTGCTGGTTGACGAAGATTTTAGACTGACAGGGCTTATAACGATTAAGGACATCGACAATCAGCGACGGTTTCCCAATGCGTGCAAGGATGAGCTTGGACGCCTCCGCGTGGGGGCCGCCGTCGGCGTCCACGATTACGAACGTGCCGAAAGTTTGATTAAGACAGGAGTGGACGTCATTTGCGTGGACAGTGCCCATGGGCATTCGGCCAACGTGCTGGAGACTGTGCGCGAGCTGAAGCGACAATTCAGCGGATACAACGTGGACATTATTGCGGGAAATGTGGCGACCTATGAGGGTGCAAAGGCCATCATCGAAGCGGGAGCTGATGCCGTCAAAGTGGGTATTGGTCCCGGTTCGATTTGCACGACGCGGGTCGTTACAGGAGTAGGTGTCCCCCAAGTTACGGCGATCATGGCGGCTGTGGAAGCTGCCCAGGCCAACGGAACACCAGTGATCGCCGACGGTGGTATTCGATACTCAGGCGATATCACGAAGGCCCTGGCAGCGGGCGCACACGCCGTGATGCTGGGAGGACTCCTGGCAGGGCTTGATGAAAGTCCTGGACAAAGAATTCTTTACCGAGGGAGGGTATACAAGGCATACCGGGGGATGGGGTCTCTCGGTGCCATGGTCCAAGGATCGAGTGAACGTTATCGCCAGGGAGAGACACACCAACCCGAAAAATTGGTCCCAGAAGGCGTGGAAGGCCGTGTGCCTTACCGCGGTCCCCTAGGGCCCTTTGTGTATCAGTTAGTCGGTGGGCTGAAGGCGGGAATGGGCTATTGTGGTGCCCGAAATATCGAGGAGCTTCGTTCCAAAGCCCGATTTATCCAGGTTTCGGTTGCTGGGGTTAGGGAGAGTCATCCCCATGACATCACAATCACGCAGGAATCACCCAATTACAGTATTGATTACACTGGCGAGGAACATTGATTGCCACACGTTTCTCTGGGGACGGCGTCGAGTCGAACTCCTTCTGCCAGTTGTTTTGGTGATACTCGCGGTGGTCCAGCATCTCCCTCAGTTCCCAGCGTCAATGGCTTCCGAGTGGTTTCCTCGCGGGAAACAACCTTCCGAAAGGCCTCGTACATCAGCCGATGAAGTGTCGCCTTCTCGGGAAATCCGGCTGACATCGCATACCGAATCGCAGCCGTCAGCAAGTTCTGATACCCTACAGTGGCTACCTGTAGGGTCGGCAGGGAAATTGGATTCGTCCAAGGTGCTCGTCGATTCGGGACCAATTTTGGAGTCGCCACAATCGGTCCCACTTCTTTCCAAAGAGCAAGGCAACGCGGTGAATATTGC
>Ga0068705_10000443_pt1 | contig 21094 bp, 19 predicted proteins | sample YNPMSTMetaG_FD_65631 | JGI IMG/M metagenome (GOLD analysis project Ga0068705, IMG submission 65631) | Anoxygenic and chlorotrophic microbial mat microbial communities from Yellowstone National Park, USA - YNP MS-T MetaG | ecosystem: Environmental > Aquatic > Thermal springs > Hot (42-90C) >... | reverse complement strand
TCACCTGGCAACTGCTCGCAGCGGCAGCCCTAACAACAGGAGGCATGATTTTATTCCGCCGATGAAAGACCACCTATACTGGATGCGCAAGGCGCTTCAGTTAGCTCAGCAAGCGGCTCGGATGGGCGAAGTGCCAGTAGGGGCTGTGCTGGTGTGTGGAGATACTCTAATTGCAGCCGACCACAATCGCACGGAGGCCTTACAAGACCCTACGGCCCATGCCGAAATGCTTTGCCTGACGGCCGCTACAAGCCACCTGCGGAGTAAGTACCTCCGCGAATGCACTTTGTATGTAACGTTGGAACCCTGCCCCATGTGTGCAGGGGCTCTAGCCTGGGCACAAATTGGTACCCTCGTGTATGGTGCCCCCGACCCTGAGCGCGGCTTCTCTCAGTTTCACCCCCCCCTCCTCCACCCCAAAACCCACATCCACGCCGGCCTCCTCGCTAATGAAGCCCTCGCCCTCCTCAAACAATTTTTCCAAGATCGGCGAATATGACTTATCTTTGTAGTATGCGCTACCTCTTGGGCTTTTTGGCTATCCTCTGGGCGCAAATCACGATTCAAAGCGCAGACCTTCCTTCCCCCAATAGCACTTATCCCGTCGGTCAAGCCCGACCTAATCCCAGCATAGATTTCGCCACCACCGGCACCAATCATACCTGGAACTTCTCTACCTTGCGGGCCGATACCCACTTCACCACTGAATGGAAAGGCATTGGCAGCGTGCCTCAGTATTATTTCTCCTGTGGAAACTGGCAATTCTGGCAATCCCTCCTGCTCAAAATAGCCGACTCCCTCCCCACTCCGCTCGGTACTTTTAGGGACATGTACGCTTTCCTCAGTAAAACGAATACTCACCTACGAATAGAAGGTGTCGGCGTCACCCTCAATGGTATCCCGCTGACCTTTTGCTACTCGGACCCAGATGAGGTCTATGTTCTTCCGCTCACCTATGGGAGACGAGATAGTACGACTTTTCGGCTGCGGATAGAGTTTCAGCCGCCGAATCAGCCCGGTACGGTAGCTATCGTCCAGCGCGGCTATCGTATCCATGAAGTAGATGGCTACGGCCAAGTGCAAATCCCTATCGGTACTTATGACTGTTTGCGAGTCAAGCGGAAGGTTTATCAGCGAGACTCGGTATATTTCAATGGCATTCCTCTTCTACCTCGCGACACCACTTATTATGAGCTGGAATGGCTTGGGCAGGGGAAGGGGATTCCGCTGGTACGGGCCGCAGGGAACTGGATGATGGGGAATTTCGTGGCTGCATTGGTAGTTTTTCAGGATTCTATTTTCCGGTCCGGTTTGAGAGAGGGGGAGAGGGATTTGGTCTTGGGTCCGAATCCAACGAGTGGGGTCTTATTCCTTCCTAAGGAGGGAGAGCGGTATGCGGTGTATGATTTGACGGGGCGGTTGTGGCAGGAGGGGGCTTGGCCACCCGATGGGCGCTTAGTGCTTTCCTCTGCCATGCCGAATGGCGTGTACTTTTTGCGTTTGCGCCGCTCCGCTGGCGAGTCGTTCCATCGGTTCATCTTAGCCCGCTAATGGAAGAGAGTTGGCGCAGCTTAGCGCGCCTGCTCATAGGGCTGGGGGTTATCCTTATCTTGATGGGTCTTATCCTGTATGGGCTCAGTGTTCGCGGCTGGAGCTGGCCCCGACTGCCGGGAGACTTCGTCATAGAGCGGCCCGGTTTTCGTTTTTACTTTCCCTTGGGAACCTCTCTTGTGATTAGCCTGTTATTGTCGCTACTCTTCTGGATTTTTCGGCGGTTCGGACAAGGGGGCAGCTTCTGATCCTATAACTTCGGGGTGCAGGATACGCACCAGTAGATAAAAGGCCTCCAGCGGATTGCTATAAGGGGCCTCCATGAGGGCACGTGGCATAGTAAAAACCCGGCGATGGAGGATGGCAGGACTGCTGTAAAGCTCGGGAATTTCCAGGAGAAGCATATTGATGATTTCGGGTTTTTCAGCAGGGACGATCACAAAATCAGGTAGAAAGGCAGAGTCTTTGAGGGTGTGTGGGGAGAGAAAGGGCTTTTTGGCGGAGGGCGGCTGTCCTCCGGCTTCTCGGGTGAGCTGGCCCAGCAGGTGCCCGTCCGTGTAGAGAATAAGACTATCAGCTAAGCCTAAGAGGAGTACTTTGAATTGGCGCTCTTGAGAAAGGCGATGCGTCAGGGTATCTATATTTTCTCTTAAGCTATCGGCCACCCGCTGGAGGAGGGGCGCATCGTAGATTTCTCCCAGTAGGCGCAAGCGGGCCAGCCAGTCGGACAGGCTTTTAGGCTGGAACCGGTAGAGAGGTGCGGGGGGCTTAGGGGTTTCAGGCCAGGGGTAGGTGGGGTCTGCCCATATCCACTCCACTCGGGCTTTGTAGAGGGCTTCAACAAGGGCTGAAGGGTCTTCGCAAGGCAGGTAGAAGTTTTGGTAGGCTTCTTCACTGCCTACACATCCAATGAGGGTGATGGTAGGGAGGTTAGCGGCTCTCCAGAGGCCGAGAGCGGCCGGCGAAAGCACAGCTATCCGCCGTGGCGGCTGCGCAAGATAACCTGCTCCCCCCGCATCATCCGTATAACGATACCCAATAAGCGGCGCCTGCGAAAGCCACGCCGGCGCCCGCCGACACCCCACCCCCAGGCCCAAGAAAACTATCCCCCACCCCACCCACCTCCTGAGAAACCTTACACCTCGCATGCATCAAAAGTACCATCCCCACAGATTACCTACCTTTGCACCATGCACTCCTTCGCGTATGGACTCCCCCGCCTCGGGGAAAAGCGTCAGTACAAAACCCTCTTAGAGCGTTTCTGGAACAGCAAAATCAACGAAACCGATTTCAGAGCAGGCCTTTCCCACCTGGAAAAAGAGCGGTTAGCTACCTATGCTCAGGCTGTAGATATTTACCCGAGTGGGGAGCTTTCGCTTTATGATCCGATGCTGGACCTTTCGGTGGCTTTGGGGCTGATTCCGCAAAGGTTCCAGCCTTATCAAGGGCTTTCTTCCTACTATCAGATGGCTCGGGGTAAAGCCGCCCTGGAAATGACGAAGTGGTTCAATACCAACTACCACTACCTCGTTCCAGAGTGGGAGGAGCCTCTGCACCTGCAAGCAGACCCTAACTTCTTCCTATCGGAGTTTCGGCTTGCTCGAGAAGCCGGCTTTTCCGGCGCGCAGCCCACTCTCATTGGCCCCTACACCTTTTTAGCTCTTTCCAAGAAGTCTGGCCGCCCCTTAGAACCTCAGGAAATGGAAACCTACGCCGAAGCCCTCCTACCTGTCTATCGGCAGATTCTGGAAGCGCTGGTAAAGGCCGGCGCCGAAAAGATTTTTCTGCACGAACCTGCTTTCGTGCTGGATGATGTGCTGGTGCCTTTGATTGGGTATCTGTATCATGGCCTGTCGGGTTTGCCGCTGTATGTGCTAACTTATTATGAGAGCGTGGAATTTTATGTCCGGCTGGTCGAGCTCCCGGTTAAGGGCATTGCGCTGGATTTTGTTTCCAGCGAGGGCAATCTCAAGGCGATTGAGCAGTATGGGTTTCCCACGGACAAGGTCTTGATTGCGGGGGTGATTGATGGACGTAATGTCTGGCGGGCTGACCTTTCCGCCAGAGCCCGCTTTGTAGAAAACTTTCTCAAAAAAGGGCTTACGGTCTGGGTAGGTCCGAGCACGCCCCTTTCATTTTTGCCGTGGAGTGTAGCGCCGGAGACGCATTTAGCTCCCGAGCTTCGGGAAAAGCTCGCCTTTGCCGTGGAAAAGCTAACGGAGATTCAAACGCTGGTGCGCTACCTGAGAGGGGATACTTCGGCTGCGGAGGCGGTTCGGGCCTCTGAAGCCCTTTGGCAAAAGCCCCCCTTAGGCTATCACCAACCCACCCGAGACCGCATCGCCCCCCTCAAAGAAAGCGACTTCACCCGAGAAGTGCCTTACGCAGAAAGGACACGCGTCCAAAGTCAGCACCTGCAGCTACCGCCTTTACCGACTACAACTATTGGTTCCTTCCCGCAGACCGAAGACCTTAGAGCCCTGCGCAAAGCCTACCGAGAAGGCAAAATCTCCAAATCCGAATACGACGCCCGCATCCGGGAAAAAATCGCAGAGGTCATTCGCTTCCAGGAGGAGATGGGTTTAGATGTGCTAGTTCATGGGGAGTTTGAGCGGAGCGATATGGTGGAGTTTTTTGCGGAAAAGTTGGAAGGTTTTGCGATTACGCATCATGGCTGGGTACTTTCTTATGGGTCTCGGGTTTATCGGGCGCCGATTATTTATGGAGATGTATGGCGGCCGGCACCTATGACCGTAGCGGAGATTGCGTACGCCCAATTCCTCACCCAAAAGCCCGTCAAGGGGATGCTTACAGGCCCCGTAACGATTCTCAACTGGAGCTATGCTCCACCCCACCTTCCCAAAGAGATTGTAGCGTATCAGATTGCGCTCGCCATTCAAGATGAGGTTCGGGATTTAGAGGCGGCAGGCATTCGGGTGATTCAGATAGATGAGCCGGCTTTCCGGGAGGGGGCTCCGCTCAAGAAACGGGATTGGCCAGATTACTTCCGGTGGGCGGTGCGGGCATTTCGGCTCGCTTCCCGAGCTAAGGCCGAAACCCAAATCCACTCCCACATGTGCTATTCGGAGTTTGAGAGCATCTTGGAATACATTCATGCGATGGACTTTGATGTGGTGTCCATAGAGGCCTCTCGGAGCAAGGGGACATTGGTGGAGGAGTTTAAGCGCTTTGGGAAGTGGGATAGACAGGTGGGTCTGGGAGTATATGATATTCATTCGCCGGCTATTCCTTCGGCGGAGGAGATGGGCGCGGTGATAGAAGCCGCTCGACGAGTTTTGCCTGACTCCCTCCTTTGGGTCAATCCCGATTGTGGCCTTAAGACGCGCCGCTGGGAAGAAGTAGAGCCAGCCCTGCGCCATATGGTTCAGGCCGCCCAAGCCGCTCGGGCCAAAACCCCAGCATCCTGATAAGCTACTGCTCCGAGCCCATTCAATAGCTCAAACTCATACTATTTCCCGGGATAGACTTTACTTTTTAGGCGGCGCCAGCCCCCAGTGGGGGCTGGCGCCGCCCATGTCCCTCTTCCCATTCGGACACCCATAATAATACCATTTGCAATCAAAAACCTTCTGAATGGAGAGAGAGGTTTTAGCGGCGGCCAGCCCTGCGGGCTGGCCGCCGCCTCAGCATAGGGCCGCCGCCCGCCGAAGGCGGGCGGCGGCCCCACAAAATACTACCGACTCGCATTCAGAAACTCTTTGCCTCAAATTGGTATTACATCCCCCCACTCCCTACACCCTCTCCCCCCTTCTCAAGGGGGGAGAGGGTCGGGTTGAAGGGGGATCGTACACCCATGTGCCGTGCCCCTTCGGCGCCCTCCTCGTGACCTTATACCACTTTAAGTCAAAGGCCTTCTTAATATGAGGAGGAGGTGGGCATGTCCGCCTGAGGGGGGAGCGGCAGCCACGCCTAACTCTACCCTCCTACTACCCTTCTACATTCAGAAACCCTTTGCCCGGAATTGGTATAAGAAAGCCCCCACACAGCCTATCAGGTCTCTCATGAGAGGCTAAGGTCGGTATGCACGGGCAGAGCTCCTCCCCTTTTCTCGCTTTTAGAATTCCCCTCTTATCCCCAGGCGCACCTGTCGTCCCATCTGGTTAGCGAAGTAGCGCATAAGGTCGGGATATGGTCGGTAAGGCTGATTGAGGAGGTTATCTCCGCTGAGGGAGAGACTCCATTGTCTGCGGGCGGCGGGAAGCGTGTAGTGGATTTCTCCTGAGAGGAGGCCGTAGCCTGGGGGGGGTGGGGCGAGGTCGGCTTCGGGGTCGTAACGTCGCTGACGGGCTACTAAACGGAAAGCCGTCTTTATGCGCCAGCCCTTGTAGGTTATCGTCGCTGAAGGCTCTAAATAAGGGGCAGGTAGGAGCGGCAGAGGCCGCCAACCTCCCGCCCGAAAATAAGCCGCCCAGAGCGCACCCCCTTGCAGGGTAAAACTCAAGAAACGACTCAGCTCCTGCTCCTGCCGGCCCGTCAGACTCCAGAGCACGGCCGGCCCCTGCTGATACGCATACGTCAAAGCGGCTCCTCGGATCCACACCACGGGCGAATCCACCCGCGCATAAATGAAGGTAGGACTGGCATAAGCACTCACGCAGAGATAGGTTTTGTGGTGGAGCCAATCTATGTGGAGGTGTGCTATATTTTCCGTACGAAAGGTCGGCTGTCCAATCTCAAAGGCCGCTCGTCCCTGATGATAGCCGTAGGCATATAGCTCTGCGGCATTAGGTGGACGCTGTAAATAGGCCAGCCGAAGCGTGAAGACATGAGCCGAACGCAAAGTCTCTGCTTCAGAGGAGGAGATGATCTGCCACTGGCGCTGCAACTCTGCCCCCCAGGCAGGCCACCATCGCCCTAGGCGAGAAAAATAGCTTCCTGTTAGAATTCGTCCCTCCCGGGCCGGCACCTGGTAAGCCGCCCAGTACAAAGGCTCCACCCGAACCCCCACCTCCCACCGCCCCCGAACCCAAAGCGCATAAAGCGCCGGCTGGTACTTTTCATAACGCGGGATAAAGTAAGCATACTGCGTGTAGTTGCGCTCGTAATGGAAGTTTAGTCCAAGCCGAAATCCGTAAGGGATCAGGAGAAGCTCCTGGAGGAGGCTATGCCGGGTAAGCTGGAGGTCTATGGCGGGTCGGCCAGCCTGGGCGTAGAGACCAACGGCATCCCACTCCGAACGCCGATTGTACTGCCGAGCGTAGGTCCCAGTCCAGAGTATTTGATCGGAGACAAAGTACCGTACTCGGAGGAGGGTCAGTTCGTGGGTGGTACTCTGATAGGGGGGCTGCATCTGGTAGGTGAAGGTGCTGGTGATGAGGGGAGTGGGGGCATTCAGAGCCCTTTGGAGGTCTGAAAGATTCCCCACATGGCTACCCTGAAATATCCCAAAGTGCGCATTATACTGGCTATAATGCGCAAAGAGGGATAGTTTTTGCCAGGCTTTGTGCAGGTGGAGGGAGAGGTTGGCTTGGCTGGAGGCGGTGCCGTTGAGAAAGTAGTGAGGGGCTTGGAGGGTTCCTAACCGGCTAAGAGTCGTGTGGAAGCGGTATTGGTAGGTGCGGTATTGGCCGCCGAAGGTGGTGCTAAGGATGGCGCCCTGGCCATTGGTGAGGCCGGTGAGGGAGAGGCGTCCGGTTAGGGGTTTTTCGTAGGCGAGGGGGGTTTCGGTGCCGATCACGCCGCCCACCGCTTCGGTGCCAAAGAGCACGGGACGAGAGCCAAGCTCCACATAGAGTTTTTCGGCGGAGTGGGGGTCTATCTCGGGGGCATGCTCTTCCCCCCACTGCTGGGAGGCGAGAGGAATCCCCTCTTGGAAGTAGGTGATCCGCGTCCCTCCCAGCCCCTCTAAAAGGGGCTTTTGGACCAGAGGACCCGCTCCAAATAGATATACCCCAGGCACCTGCTGTAACTGCTGAGCTAAGAGCCCCTCCGCCCGCACCGCCAGCTCCGAAGCTCTCAGCTCCTGCGTATGTCCAGCCTTTCCCACAATCACCACAGGCCTCCAAACCACCCGACCTACCCCCCACAAAAAATCACTCCGAATCACCAGCCCCATCTCCCCTAAGAAAAGACTATCCCGCTGCCCCTCATAAAGCACTATCACCGTGTCCAGTAATAGCTTCTGCCCCAACCAGACCCGCAGCTCTATCGTATCTGCACAAGTAGGAATCTCTAAGTCTATGACATGCGAAGAGTCTGCAATCACGACGGGCGAAAGGGTTTTACCTGTGACCATAATGCGGTGCTGGGCCGCCTTCTCTCCGGTAATCCGAGTGCTACAATGTCTTTCTGGCGTTTGCGCCAGCAGAATAGCCCCCACCCCCCACCACATCCATCGCATATTTTGGTTACTTTGCTACAAAAGTAGGGTAGGGAGAGATACATTACCTTTGTACTATGCGAAGGCGGCGGTGGGAGCTGGTGAGCTGGCTTTTCTTGATGGGGGTGGGGGTTGGGGGGCGGCTGCTTCCTCATCCGCCCAACTTTACCCCGCTGGAGGCGCTTGCGTTGTATGGGGGAGCCTGGAGCTCTCGCATATGGCTGGGCTTGGGCGCTGTACTTCTTGTAATGGGCTTCACCGATGTTCTGCTGGGCTGGCACAGCTTATGGCCCTTTACTTGGGGAAGTCTTGTCGCGGGGGTTTTCTTAGGACGTTATGTCTTTCGGATGGAACGTTTCGGACAAGCCATAGCGGCCGCTCTCACCCAGGCTGGACTGTTTTTCATAGTAACTAACTTCGGTGTGTGGCTCCAAGGCTGGTACGGGCTTAGCTTAGCCGGTCTCCTCGCCTGTTATACCGCAGCTATTCCCTTTTTTCATTATCAACTTCTGGGCGCAGTATTTTACACGAGTCTCTTCTGGGGCCTGTATTACAAGCTTATCCCCTTCTTAGCCAGAGAAACCCTTTCCACCCAAAGCTCCTAAATGACTCGCCGCTCGACTTCTTTGGGGCTTGCGCTTTCTCTCTTAGGGCTCTTAGCTACGCACTGCAAAAAAGTAGAGTCAAAAACCTCCCAGCCCCTTCCTGCCTACCAAGGTCTTTTTGTTCTCAATGAAGGCCAATGGACCCTCAGCAATGCCAGCATAGACCAGATAGAGCCCGAATACCGATCAAACCTATTCCAAGCCGTCAATGGTGAGCGCCTCGGCGATGTGGCTAACTTCTGGGTGCGCGAGCAAGACACCCTCTGGATCGTCCTGAATGGCGATCGCCTCCTGCGAAAAATCCTGCTACCCTCCTTCCAGCAAATCGGTTCCCTCTCCTTCCCCTTAGGGAGCAGTCCCCGCGAATTCCTCCGCCTTTCCCCCGATAAAGCTTATGTCAATTCCCTCTTAGATGCGAAAATCTACCGCCTCCACCCCGCCACCCTTACCCTTCTCTCTCCTCCCATCCTCGTGGAAAACTACATGGAGAGCCTCTTGTATGCGCAGGGGCGCGTCTGGGTTAGCTGCGGCAACTACGCTTATCCCGCACGCAATCATAAGCTTGCCTGTATTGACCCCGTAAGAGACACTGTACTCTTTTATGTGAATCTCCCCGTAGAAAACCCTGGTCCCCTCTTGGAGCTTCCGAATGGGGGGATTCTCGTGGGGTGCCGGGGCAACTACGCCGACCAAAAAGGCCTCTTAGCCCACATTGACCCCCAAACAGGCCATATCCTGCGCACCGTGCCTCTTAGTACGAGCGTCTTCCAACTAGCTCTTTACAACGAGGCCGTGTATATGCTTACCGATTCAGGGGTTACCAAGTATGACCCCACCACCGGCACGGTAGATTACACCTTCTTATCTCGGGGACGTTTGGGCCTGCCTGAACATCATTTGATCTACGGCTTTATGTATGATAATGTTTCGCAGAGGTGGCTTATCGCCAATGCCCGATCTGGAGGCATGCAAGGCGAAATCTTATGGGTAAGACCCGATAAAACCATAGAAAAGCGTCAAGACGTAGGCGTTTTTCCAGCTAAGTTTTTGCGTTATCCATGAGTAAAGAAGAGATACAATCCGGCGGGATTTTGATTATTGGCACTTCCACCTTGGCGATATGGGTGGCAGACCTGATAGAGAGTGAAGGGGGATTGGTGTATGGGTTTGCTCCCCCTAAAGCCCAGGAAGAGAAAGAGTCGGAGGGATTGCCGATTCTTCCGCCGATTACGCAGGCGCGCATGTGGAAGCTCATTGCTCGGCGGGAGGCGGATTATGTGATAGCGCTGGTGGAGCCCGAACAGCGGGAGCGCATGGCTACCCAACTCTTTGAACGAGTGCAATGGCCAGCCCGCACCGTAGTTCATCCTTTCGTCTATAAGGCCCGTACCGCCGAAATAGCCGGTGGCGCTATCCTCTTTCCTTCTGTCGTGCTGGGCCCCCAAGTCAAAGTCGGCGGCTATGTGGTCATTGAGGCCAATTCCTCCATTGGCCCAGGCACGGAAATAGCCGACTTTGTAAATATAGGAAGCGGCTGCCAAATTGGTGAAAGTTGCAGAATTGAAAGTTATGCGATTATTGGACGGGGGGCGATTTTGACTCCTGGTGTTCGCATAGGAAAGGGCGCTCAGGTATTAGCAGGTAGTGTCGTCTTAGACCATGTGGCTCCCGGTCAGACCGTTGGCGGAAACCCTGCACAAGTGCTATGAAAGTTTTCTTCTCTGTCTGGAATAAGGCCAAGGCTATTCCCTTAGCTAAGCGCTTTCATGAGCTGGGGGGCGAACTATGGGCTTCTGCTGGCACCGCCCAGGCTTTCTCTGCCGAAGGCCTCCCCACTAAGTCCATTGAGGAAATTACAGGTTTTGCGTCCCTCCTCCAAGGCCGCGTCAAGACCCTCCACCCTACCCTTTTTGCTGGCATCCTCGCTCCAAAAGCCGAAGACCTACCCCCCGACCATCCCCTCTGGGATGTCGTCGTAGTGGATTTGTACCCGTTTTCAGCAAAGGAACCCGACCATATAGAGCTAATAGATGTAGGTGGGGTTAGTCTCATGCGCGCTGCTGCAAAAAACTTTCATAGAGTTTGGGTCATTCCGGGTCCTGCGTGGTATGAGAAAGCCCTCCGGGATTTAGAGGCCCATCGGGGCCTTCCCCCTCTTCCCGAGCGGCAAATGTATGCAGCGGCGACATTTCAGCTTACCAGCCATTACGATGCCATGATTAGTCAGGCGCTTTTAAGAGAGGGGCCTCTTTCTGTCTCGCCTAATCTGCGCTACGGGGAAAATCCTCACCAGGTAGCTTCTTTTGTGGGACGCCTTCCCGAAGTGATCCTGGGTAAAGCGCTCTCTTACAATAACCTTCTGGACTTAGATGGAGGATTGCGCATAGTAGCTGGATGGCCGAAGCCCGCCTGTGTCATTCTCAAGCACACGCAGCCTTGTGGGGCGGCTTATGATGCTGATCCTATTCAGGCTTACCAGAAGGCGCTGGCCGCAGACCCCACAGCGGCCTATGGCGGTATCGTCGTGTGTAACTTTCCCATAAAGCAGAACTGGGTAGAGGCTACGAAGGGGCACTTTATAGAGGTATTGGCGGCGCCGCAGTTTTCGGAGGAAGCGATAGCCTGGGTGGCCAGTCATAAGAAACAGACTTCTTTAGTTCGGCTGTCCATGGGGTCTTTTCGGGGAGGCTGGGAGGTGCGCTCGGCTCTGGGGGGGTTTTTGTGGCAGACGCCCGATACGGCGGAGAGCGAGGAGAGCGAAATCCTACGTTGGGCTGAAAGGCTTTTACGCCAGATGTATTCCAATGCGATTGTGATTGTATCGGAGGGTCAGCTGATAGCGGTAGCCGGGGGACAAACGAGCCGCGTAGAGGCCGTTCGGCTGGCTATCCAGCGGGCCCAAGCCCGAAATATGCCGTTGGATCAGGCCTGGCTGGTGAGCGATGGGTTTTTCCCTTTTCCCGATAGCCTTGAAGTGGCGGCAGCCGCTGGCCTTCGGCAGGTAGCAGCCCCCGCAGGCGGGAAAAATCAAGACCTCATCCTCCAGACCGCCAAAAAGCTAGATATTTGCCTGACTTTTTTGCCTTACCGACACTTTAGACACTGAGCCTATGTTCGGCCTACTTTTGAGACAGGATATTGCGATTGACTTGGGTACAGCCAATACCGTCATCATGATAGACGGGCAAGTCGTGGTAGATGAGCCTTCTATTGTAGCGATTGACGCCACCAAGGATAAAGTGATTGCAGTGGGGCAAGAAGCCCTGCTTATGCATGAGAAAACGCATAAGAATATCCGCACGGTTCGGCCGCTGCGAGGAGGGGTAATAGCCGATTTCAAGGTGGCGGAAGCTATGATTCGGGGCTTCTTAGAGAAAGTGCCTGGCTATCGTCGGCTTTTGAAGCCAAACCTCCGACTCATGATTTGCATTCCCAGCGGCATAACCGAAGTGGAAGAGCGAGCGGTACGGGACTCCGCAGAACGCGCAGGCGCCCGGGAAACCTACCTCATTCACGAGCCTATGGCCGCCGCCCTCGGCATGGGCCTCGATGTAGAAGCCCCCGAAGGCCAAATGGTCATTGACATTGGCGGCGGCACCACCGAAATCGCCATCATCGCCCTCGGCGGCATCGTCTGCGACCGCAGCATCCGCATCGCCGGCGACGAACTCAACGCCGACATCGTGGAATACGTCCGCCGCACCCACAACCTCCAAATCGGGGAACGCACCGCCGAAATGATCAAAATAGAAATCGGCGCCGCTACCATAGACATTGACGACCCCCCACCAAACATGCAAGTACGCGGCAAAGACATCATGACGGGAACCCCCCGACACGTCTCCATTTCTTACCGAGAAATTGTAGCTGCCCTTGATAAGTCCATCTCTAAAATCACCGAATCCGTCATGCAGGCCTTAGCCGCCACCCCTCCCGAAATTGCCGCCGACTTAGTAGAAAATGGCATCCACATGGCGGGGGGAGGCGCCCTCCTGCGAGGCCTGGATAAACGTATCTCCCAACAAACCCACCTCCCCGTCAAAATCACCGAAGACCCCCTGCGCGCCATCGTCCGAGGCACCAGCTACGCCCTCCAAAACCTCGGCAAATTCCACTTCCTCCTCGTGAAAAGCTAACTCGTGCAAGCCCTCCTAGAGCTTCTCTGGCGCGCTCGTATCCTCTTCATCTGGATAACCCTGCAGGCTTTGAGCCTGAGCCTGTATATCTACTCCGTAGAAAACCTGCGCCAACGATGGCTCTATCTCATAGAGACGACCACCGTAGCTATCCATCAGGCCCTCCAATGGGCCTTGCAGCCCATCTTGGCTTTGCGTCTCTATCGCCAGTTAGAGCAGCAGAATGCCCATCTTTTAGAAGCTCTTTCCCTGCAATCCGAAGCTAAGGGTCCCATCGTCATACCCCTCCAAGTATGGGGCCACCTCTTTCCCCCAAAAACTTACGAGTTTATCCCCGTGCATGGCATATACCAGACCTTCCACGCCCGTAAAAATTACCTGCTTATTGACGCAGGGGCTCGCTCGGGTCTTTACCCCGGCCTGGCTGTGATCAATGACCGCGGGTTTCTGGGCTTCATCGCCGAAACGACCGCCACTTACAGCAAAGTCCTCCCCCTCTTCCACGAAAATGTCCAAATGGCCGTCCAAAGCGCCCACAAAGGCTACTTAGGCCTTACCTCCTGGAAAAACTATCGCACCTTCAACGAGATAGAAGTGCTCTATGTTCCCCTTTACGCCCCCATAGAAGTCGGAGAAGAGATTTGGAGCGCGCCCCAAAGCACGCTGGCGCCCGGAGGCCTGCGCATCGGACAAGTCGTCCAAACCCTACCCGAACCTGTACAGGGCTTTCAGCGACTGATCGTACGAACCTACCTGGACTGGTTTCGCCTCGGCCCCCTCTACGTCCTAAAACCCGCCTCCCCATGAAGGGTTACCAAATAGCCCTTTTATTTTTCTTGCTGCCGATTCTGCAGTATCTTTTAGGCACCCCGCTATCCATAAAGCCATGGATACGTTTTGAGCCGTACTGGATTTTTTGGCTGATTGTGCCCTTCACCTGGGCAATGGAGTACTCTATCCTGATAAGTTTCGCTTTTGGTCTGGTCTTAGATATCTTTTTTCCGCCTTATGGAGGGCATACTTTTTCCAGCCTCTGGGTATGGGCCCTCCGAGGAATAGTAGCCCGAATCTCCCGACCCATCCCATCTCCCGACGAGGCCCCCCAACCAGAAACTTTCTCCCTGGGAGAATGGACTTTGTACGCTTTTCCCTTGGGGACGGCTTATTTTTTGAGTTACTACCTTTTGCAGGAGCTTTCCTGGGCGTCTCTTTTGTGGGCTTTGCTTAGTGCGAGTTACTCGTTTTTAGGGGTTTTCGTGCTATTTGCTATCTTTGTCAGGAAAAGCGATGCGAGATAAAGTGAATCCTCGTCGGGGGCAGTTGATACGGCTTATCGTGGTGGGGGTGGGGTTATTGTACATAGGTCGTTTGGGGTACCTTCAGCTGGGGGACCTTCGGACCCGGGAGAAAGCCCAGCTCAACACCATCCGGCGAGTAGAAATCATACCTCCTCGGGGGAGTATTCGGGACCGCCATGGACGCCTCTGGGTACACAATAAGCCTTTCTTTCACATTCTGGTCACCCCTCGTCAAATCTCTGGCTTAGACACCGGCCGCATGTCTAAAATCCTGGATATGCCTCCTGAGCTCATCCAGGCCCGACTCCTTCAGGCTGTCGCCTACAATCCCACTAAACCCAGCGTATTTAGCCGATATGTGCCCCTGAATAAGTTTCTTTCCTTTTCAGAGCAAAGCTGGCATTTGACGGGGTTTTCGCCTATTTTGGTATATAGTCGGGCCTATGATTATCCTGTGGGAGCAGGGTTTTTAGGGTACTTAGGGGAAGTTACCCAGGCTGAGATAGAGGCATCCGAAGGACTCTATACCCTGGGCAATCTCATAGGGCGGGCAGGCATTGAACGTCAATACGAATCCCTGCTTAGGGGTAAAAAGGGATACCGCTTCGTCGTAGTAGATGCCATGGGCCGCGAAATCAGCTCCTACAAAGAAGGCACCCTAGATATTCCACCCATCCCCGGCCAAGACCTCTACCTTACGGTGGATGTAGAGCTGCAGCAGTTTGCCGAAAGCCTCTTCTACGGAAAAGCAGGCGCCCTCGTCGCTATTGAACCCCGAACAGGGGAAATCTTATGCGCTGTCAGCGCACCTACTTACGACCCCAACCTCTTCTCTGGCGAAGACTTTGAGAAGCATTGGCAAAGACTTCAGTCCGACCCCACCCTTCCCCTCTACAATCGCTTTTTACAGGGGATGTACCCGCCCGGCTCCATCTTCAAGCTCCTGAATGCCCTTATCGCCCTGCAAGAGAGCACCCTCACGGTCCAGACCACCTATGGCTGTATTGGAGGCTTTCCCCGCGGCATCGGCAAACCCGCCTGCCACGCCCACCCCGCACCCCTGGACCTAATAGGAGCCATTCAACACTCCTGTAATGCGTACTTTGCAGCCGTCTATGTGGATTATCTCATGAGCCCCCGCTTCCGAAGCATCCAAGAGGCTTACGACACCTGGCGAGAATATATGCTCTATTGCGGCGTAGGACGACGTCTGGGTATAGACATCCCCTCCGAAAAACCCGGCTTCCTCCCCAAATCCAGTTACTACGACAAAATCTACAAAAAACGCTGGAATGCCTACACCATCCTCAGCAATAGCATAGGTCAGGGAGAAGTGCTCATGACCCCCCTCCAAATGGCCAATATCATGTGTCTGATTGCCAATCGGGGTTATTACATCCAGCCGCACTTCCTCAAGAGCGTCTCCGGCCAAGCAGCTCAGCAGCTCGTGCACTTGGATACGATTCATGTGCCGATTGATTCGGTGCATTTTGAGACGGTGATTCGGGGGATGCGGTTAGCCGTGGAAGCGGGGACGGGTTATACGGCTTATGTGCCGGGTTTGGACTTATGCGGAAAGACAGGCACCGCCCAAAATCCCCATGGAGAAACCCATTCGGTTTTTGTGGGCTTTGCCCCCTGGTACAACCCCAAAATCGCCATTGCTGTCATCGTGGAAAATGCGGGATGGGGCGCTGTCTGGGCCGCCCCCATCGCCAGCCTCGTCGTAGAAAAGTACCTCAAAGGCACCATCTCCCGACCCCAACTCTACGAGTACTTCTGTAAAACCGCCACCCTCCCTAATTTCTCCTCCTATGCACCATAAGCCCCTCTCCCTCCACATCACGACCTTAGGATGCAGTAAAAACCTCTTTGACTCCGAACGGCTGGCCGCCGCCCTGAATAGCCGTTACCGCCTCTCCCACTCCACAGACCTCCAAACCGCCGACATCGTCGTGCTCAACACCTGCGGCTTCATCGACGAGGCCAAGCGCGAATCCATCCAAGCTATCTTTGACCTGATAGAAGCCAAAAAAGCCGGCCACATCCGAGCCCTGTATGTCGTAGGGTGTCTGGTCAATCGCGACCCCCAAACCCTCCGACAAGAACTGCCCGAAGTAGATGGGTTTTTTCCCCATGGAGAGGGGGAGGCGCTGATTCAGACCCTGCAGGGCGACCTACGAAAATACCTCTTAGGGGAGCGCCACCGCCTCGGTTATCCCCACCACGCCTATCTCAAAATCTCCGAGGGCTGTAACCGCAAATGCTCCTTCTGTGCTATCCCACTCATGCGCGGGCCTCATGTCTCCCGTCCCCTCGAGGATATTCTGAGCGAAGCTCAGCGCCTGATTGCCAGTGGCGTCAAAGAAATCAGCCTCATCGCCCAGGACTTGACCTTTTACGGAATAGACCTGTATGGAAAACGCCAGCTCCCCCTCCTCTTAGAAAAGCTTGCTACCCTTCCCGGCATAGGCTGGATTCGGCTCCATTATGCCTATCCCGCCGGCTTCCCCCTAGAAGTTTTGCCCATCATCCGAGACTATGATGCCATTTGTAAGTATTTGGATATGCCTCTGCAGCATATTTCCGACCGCATCCTGAAAGCCATGCGCCGCGGCCTCTCTAAAAAACGCACCATAGAACTGATTGAAAAGATTCGCCAGGAAGTGCCGGGCATTGTGCTCCGATCTACCTTCATTGTCGGTTTTCCCGGAGAAACCGATGAAGATTTTCAAGAGCTTCTGGACTTTCTGGCCGCATACCGCATAGAACGTGTAGGAGCCTTTCTCTACTCGCATGAGGAAGGGACAGCCGCCTACAAACTGAAGGATGATGTGCCCCGCCGAATCAAAAAAGCCCGTTATGAAGCGCTCATGGCTCAGCAGCAGGCCGTCTCTTTAGCCTTCAATCAGAGTCTGGTGGGGCAAATCCTGCCTGTGATTGTGGATGAACGGATAGGAGACTATGTCATTGGCCGAACGCCGTACGATGCCTTGGAAGTGGATAATTTGGTTCATGTGGCGGATCCAGAGCGGCGTCTTTTGGTGGGGGAGTTTTATCGGGTGCGGGTGGTCGATGCCGCCGAGTACGACCTTTGGGCCGAAGCCGTATGAGGGTCGTCTCATAGAGACGTCGCGGCATCTGGTGCTTATACTGGCCTTTTCGCCTGAGGCTTTCATTCAGAAAGGGGCTTATTGCGAGGGACGTTATCAGGTACGTCTGACGCTGTGGCAGGGCCAGCACCTGCTTTTCTGGGGAGAAAAGCGGCTGACCTTTCGGGCCAGCTCCACCGGCCTGCCCGACTCCTCCAATCTACACGTTTGGGCCCTCCCTGTGTCCCCCTCCGCCCGCCTACGCTGGACCTTGGAATGCTGGGACATAGAACAAAGCCGAGCCTGGATAGAGTCCGACACCTTTCAACCTGGGGCCTTTCAGCCTCTCTTCCTAAGCAGCAAAGGAACCCTCGCCAGCTTCTCCGAGATCTTAGCGCAGAGTGCCATCATTCTTATTTCCCCCACGCCTATGGTAGAAGTAGCGCTCTATCAAGCCGAAAGCAAACTGCCGGGTATGCAGCGCTACCTTTCTTTACAAGAGCGGCGTTTTCTGGGGGTGAAAACCCAAAGGGTAGATACGCTTAGGCTGGACTGGCGAGAGGAGGAGCTGCGAGCAGGAGAGTATCTCATAGGGATTTATGCGTACAAAGGTAATGCTGTGGCGGCCGAGGCGTTTTATCGGGTTTTCAAGCGGGCTTCATGAGAGAGAAGAGGGGGGCAAGCTTTACGGATCGCCACTGCGTCCAGGGGCATTCGGCAGGCAAGGAAAACCCCACCGCCTCAGCGGTACGCAGCTCTATGGGGTTGCCAGACCAAGCCGAGGCCAGCTCGCTCCAAAGGGGATTATGGCCTACCAGCAAGACCTCTTTCCAGGCGGATGGCAAGTCTGCAATCGCCTGATAAATAGCCTCCCTATCTCCCTCATAAAACTCTTGTACGGGCTTCACCTGAGCGTGCGGTAAGGAGACCACTTGCGCTATGAGATGGGCCGTATGCCAGGCCCGAATCGCCGGACTACTCAAAATACCATCCGGCCGATAACCCTCCCTAAGCAGGCGCTGGGCCTGCTCCAAAGTCTCCCGAATACCCCGACTATTCAGCGGCCGGTTGAAGTCAGAAGCCCCCTCCGCACTCCAATCCGACTTCCCATGCCGAAAAAGAATAAGCACCTTCATGGCTCAAGATAGAAAAACTTTTTTACCAGGCCCCAAGTGGGGAGCTGTACTAAATACCACCCTGGGCTTAGTCCTTCCGTGGAGAGGCTGCCGTAGCCCTGCCGAAGTAAGCGCCCCATTCCATCGTATAAGGAGAGCAGGGCTGGGGGCGTTACCTCCACTCGGTCGGGCAAGATAGAAAGAGTAGGAGTTGGACGCGAAGGTTGAGGGAGGGCCAGGATGGCTTCGCAAAAGCTTTCTTGGAGGGCATTTCTGCGAGCTTGTTGATTTTCGGGGCTGATGAGGGCACTTCCCACAGTGAGGAGGTAGGTTCGCATGCGCTGTCCTTGAAGGGGGGTAAAGCGGGTCATGCAGCTATCATCCACATAGCCCATGAGGTTGTCTACGGGGTCGGGCAGGTCGGTGGGTTGGTCTGGGCAGGTATTCTTAGAGCCTGGGGCTGGGCAGCCGAAGTGCGGGCCTCGTTGGGCTGGGGTGTCGCAGATTTCATCGCCGGCTATGGCGCAGTCCGCCGGGGTAAGTCCTGCACATCCCCCCTCAAAAGGATGGAGCAAACTCCACACATGGCCCATTTCATGTACGGCGGTTCGTCCCCAATCAAAGCGGCGCTGAGTACCCACGCGATTGCCGGTTACGGCCTGCACCAGAACTATCCCCGGTAAGCTCGCACTATCCGAAAGCGCCCGCGCATATCCAATCGTATTGTCCGCCATGTTTTCCACCACCCAGATATTGACGAAGCTGTCTGGGGGCCAGAAGATGAGTTTTTTGAGGGTATCTTCTTCGGTACGGTAGTCGTGTCCGGCCCCTAAGGCGGAAAGCGTCCAAGTGATGCCGCAAGTGGGTTGGCCTTGGGGGCCTCTGGCAGGCAGGTAAAACTGCACTTTGACCTGGGCAAAGTCGCGGTTTAGCGCTTGAAGCTGGTCTTGGACTCGGCTGGCAGAGAGCCACCGGCTACTATCCGAGGCAATCAAGTGAAACACCACTGGCACCCATAAAGTATCGCCTCCATCCTGCACTCGCATGGTACTCCATGCCACAGGCAGCCGCAAGAAGGAACGATCGACCGGACAGTGAGCCCGTTGCGCCCACACGACAAACCCTATCCCCAGCAAAAGAGCCTTCCTCAAAGCCATCGACGCCAACGAAAATACCACATTGTCACCAAAGATGAGGCCAAAATCACTATCCACGCAAAGAGATACCCATACTTCCAGTGCAGCTCGGGCATAAACTCAAAGTTCATCCCATAAACGCTGGCGATGAGGGTCGGCGGCATAAAGGCTACCGTAATAACGGTAAAAATCTTGATGATGCGGTTTTGCTCAATGTTGATGAGGCTGAGGATGGTATTTTGGAGGGCTTCCAGGCGCTGGAAGGCGAAGTTGGTGTGGTCAATAAGGGAGCTGATGTCTTTGAGGAGGATGCGGATGGTTTCGCGGTTGTCTTCCGTAAAGCTTTGGCTGCGAATGAGGAGAGAGAGCACCCGCTGAATATCAAACAGAGCTTCGCGCAAGCGGATCACGAGTTCTTGGAGGAGTTGGATGCGGAGTACGATCCGCTGCTGGACATGGGCGTCGGAGAAGTTTTTGATTTCGGTGGAGAGGCGGTAGATGGCTTGGGACAGAAGCTCCACATGGTCGGCGTCCGTATCTACGATTTGTTCTAAGAGGGCTAAGAGGAGGTGGTGGGGGGTTCTGGGGGGTGGAGTGGCGGTTTTGAGGCGGCGCACTAAGTCGGCTAAAAGGCGGGTGTTATGTTTGCGCAGGGTAATGAGCTTGGTAGGCAGACAAAGAATGCTCAGGCTCTGCTCTTGCAGGTGCAGGCTATTCTGTTCAAGCGCCGTCAGCTCCAAAATGCGCAGCGAGATCCGAACATAGTCATCCTCTACTTGATAGCGGGAGCTGGCTTCTATTTCGGCTTCTTCCTGGCTGGAGGGGAAGCGCACAGCAAAGTAGGCTTCAATCTGGGAAAGCTCTTTGGGGGTAGGGGCTTCCAAATCAACCCAGAGGGCTTCTTGGAGGGCTTCTTCGGGAAAGGTAGTTTCCCACCGATGCTGGACGTACGCTGGCGCAAACCGATAAGTTCGTATCATGGAATGCCGAAGTTAGGCGCTCTGGAGGGATAGGGGGAGCGCAAAGGCACTGAGAAGGGCGTCGGCGATTTCGGGGATGGTGAGCTGGCCGGTATTGAGACACACGAAGTCGGCGTAATGGAGTTTATGCCAGTCGGGCAGTTGGGCTTGGAGTCGGGCCAGGGCGGCTTCTGGGGAGAGGTGATCTCGCTGCATGAGACGATGCAGGCGGAGGGGCCATGGCGCATACACCACAATAAGCCCATCTAAGCCTTGCCAGGCCCCCGCTTCTATCGTTAGCGCCGCCTCCTTGAAGGCCGCAGGATAGCCTTCGGCTCGCCGCCCTTCCACCCAACCTAAAAAGTCCGCTATGGTACGGGGATGAACCAGCGCATTGACCTTCTGCCGAAGCGCCGGCTCCCTAAAAAGCCGCTCAGCTAAGTAACCCCGATTGAGCTTACCTTCTGAAGTATAGGCCTCTAACCCTAAAAGACTTTTGAGCTCCCGCTGCAATACCGGGTCCGTCTCCATCAAAAATTTCGCCCGCCCATCCGCCTCATATACCGGATAACCCCGACGCCCCAGCTCCCGCACAATCACACTTTTACCCGTAGCAATGCCGCCTGTGATCCCTAAGACCTTCATCCCCCATATACCTTTGTAAAGCGCACCGCCTGCGGCCGAAAACGAAGATTACGAATATATGCCTTCTTCACCCGAACTTGAAGGTAAGCCACCGTATCTTGGGGAAGGACTTTGCTCATATCTACCACCACCTCTATGTCCTCAGGAGAAACCTCCTTAATGTAGCGCTGCGGCACTTGAAACGCCACCTCCAGCACCGGTGGCGATAATAGCACGC
>Ga0068705_10000442_pt1 | contig 21111 bp, 17 predicted proteins | sample YNPMSTMetaG_FD_65631 | JGI IMG/M metagenome (GOLD analysis project Ga0068705, IMG submission 65631) | Anoxygenic and chlorotrophic microbial mat microbial communities from Yellowstone National Park, USA - YNP MS-T MetaG | ecosystem: Environmental > Aquatic > Thermal springs > Hot (42-90C) >... | reverse complement strand
ATTCTTTTTTTAGAATTATTTTGCGAGTTTGATTTGCCCCGAGGTGAATTTACAGGCTCTAAGGCTCGTAGCAATCAGTTCTTGGAATAATATGGGTCATACAGGAAAAATGTACCCTAAAATGATGATGGATATTGCTTATAAGCGATGATGATGTTACTATAAAATAAAGAAGTGCTTAAGGCAATGAGCCTTATTATTTTCTATGCAACGATGTGTGGAAATATTGTAATATGTTTGCATGACATAAGAAAAAGGGCAGAATATTTAAAGCAGTGATGCGAGGGTATTGCTTATTAATTTGGTATTCTGCCGAAAATGTCCAAAGGAGTGTGTTTTGAATTATGAGTCTCATCAGAAGAAATTATTATGCAAGACTGCTGATATTATGTGCCGTACTTTTTTTACAGTCATTTTGTCCTATTGCAAGCCATGCGGAGTTTGACTCTGCAGCACCTACTGCCGTACTGATGGAAGCTTCCACAGGGCAAATAATTTATGAGAAAAATGCAGATGAGGCATTGCCTCCTGCAAGCATTACAAAAATTATGACGCTGCTTCTTGCTTTTGATGCTGTGGAAGAGGGAAGGGCTAAATGGGATGATGAGGTGCCTATATCAGCAAAAGCCTGGAAAATGCAAGGTTCTAAGATGTTCCTCGAAGCCGGCAAAAAAATAAAATACATCGATCTTGTTACAGGAATTTCAGTCGTTTCTGCAAATGACGGCTGTATAGCATTAGCTGAATATCTTTATGGCACTGAAGAAGCTTTCGTGAAGAAAATGAATGAGAAAGCAGCTCAATTGGGATTGAGCAAAACGCATTTTGAAAACGCTACAGGACTACCTGCAGAAGGGCACAAAATGAGTGCAAAAGATATTGCTGTGCTTGCCAGGCATTTGATTTCCACTTACCCACAAATATTGGAAATTGAATCTAAGACGGAGTTTACGTACAACAATATAAAGCAAAGAAACCGCAATCCCTTGCTAGGGGCATATCCGGGAGCAGATGGGTTAAAGACAGGTTGGACTGAAGAGGCTGGCTACTGTCTGGTAGGAACAGCGCAGCAAAACGGCATGAGGCTTATTTCCGTGGTATTGAATACAAAAAATGAGAAAGACAGGCTTTTTGCATCCCAGCAGCTTTTAAACTATGGATTTAAGAACTTTGAGTTTTTTAAGCTGAAAAGTGCAGGAGAAATAGTTGGAAGTGTAAATGTGAAAGATGGAAAACTTAGAGAAGTAGGGCTTAAAGTTGATAAAGATATAACAGTCCTTGTTAAAACTACAGATAAAAACAAAATACAATTTGAAGTAAAAAAAGACCATGAGTTTCTTAAAGCTCCCGTAGCAGAAGGCACTCGGGCAGGTAAAATAGAAGCTTTGCTCAATGGGGAGACAATTGCATCTGCTGACGTTTTGACGGCCGAAGATGTTGCAAGAGTAGGACTGCTGACCAGGCTTATAAGGTGGTTTTTTGGGCTTTTTTCTAAATGAAGAAAGTTTGACTTAAGAATGTAAACCTATTGACATTGCCGATTCAAAATGGTAATATATTAGAGCGGCACGCGAGTGTGGTGGAACAGGCAGACGCAAGGGACTTAAAATCCCTCGGGGCAAAACCCCGTACCGGTTCGACTCCGGTCACTCGCACCATGCGAGGACATCGGGAACTGTTCCTGGTGTCCTTTTTTGATTTGCATGGATGCTTTATCAAGCTGCATGCCGCATATATAAATACGGTGCATTATTTTATGCTGTATGTAAGAGTTAATATAGATTTTACAATGCATAATAATTTGGTAACAGATACTTTAAAAATTGTACAAAATTACATGTTGCATTTAAACAAATACTGTGCTATACTATACCGTGTTGTCAGGGAATTATTAATTAGATATCGCGGGGTGGAGCAGTTGGTAGCTCGTCGGGCTCATAACCCGAAGGTCGGAGGTTCAAGTCCTCCTCCCGCAACCAGACAAAACCCTGGAGGCAAAAGGCTTCCAGGGTTTTCGCGTATTTAAATATAAATTTACATAACAATATTTTGACTATTGCTTGGCTGCTTCTTGTTATAACTTTAACTAAATAAATTATGATTTAGATATATTATTTTCGGCACATATTTTTTCAGATAAATTTTTTTTTGGTATAATTAGACTATAATTAATAAGAAGGACGATAATCTAATGGAATTTGAACACGACAAAGGTTACAAGTTTTTTCTTAACAATCCTTGTGTTTTTGCAGATTTTGTTAAAGGATTTGTAAAAGAAAGATGGGCACTTGAGCTAATAGTTAATTTAGCTAAAATGAATATATTTTATCTGTAAGACTCTGTCAATATGAATTTTAATAATAAAAGTTGTCAAGATGTCCGGTAGAAGGGTTGCACATAGATGACTTTAATGAATTTTTTTTATGTATTGAGGAATTATAAACATCATAAATTAAAAAATTATCGAAGGCAGATTGTTTCAACTGTTAGTTTTTATTGAGAAATAATTTATGTTTATATTGAACAATTTTAAAAAAATGTTTATTATTAAATTGTGATATATTTACATAACATGCTTATTGCTACCTAGAAAGGGAGGAAAATTTTTATGAGTAAAAAAGTTATTGCAATTGTTCTGTCAATGGTTATGTTTGCTGCTTTGTTTGCAGCTTGTGCTGGCAACACAGGTGGCACGTCAGGCAAATTAAAAGTGGGTATGGTGACAGATGCCGGTACAATAGACGACAAGTCTTTTAACCAAGGTACTTGGCAGGGTATTGTAAGGGCATCAAAAGATTTCCCGGTTGAAACCAAATATTTAAAACCGACTGGTACTACAGAAGCTGATTACCTTAAAGAGATCTCAAACCTTTATGATGCTGGCTTCAGATTTATTGTATGCCCAGGTTTCAAGTTTGAAACAACTATTTTTAAGGCCCAGGATAAATATCCTGATGCTAAATTTGTTTTAATCGATGGGAATCCTCATTCTGGGGACTATAATCCTGTTGTAAAGCCTAATACTGTTTCTATATTCTTTGCAGAACATGAGTCCGGATTCCTTGCAGGTTTGGCCACCGCCCTTCAGATAAAGGAAGGAGAGGTAGGTTTCATCGGAGGAATGGAGATTCCTCCGGTTCAGAAGTTCAATTGGGGATTCCAGCAAGGTGTAAAATATGCCAATGATAATTATGGCTCAAAAATAAATATAAAACCTGAAAATGTTGTTTATCAGGGGTCTTTTGATAATGTTGCTGCCGGCCAGCAGCTAGCTGCCCAGATGTTTGATAAAGGTGTGAAAGCTATATTCTGTGCAGCCGGGGGAGTGGGAGTAGGTGCTATAAATGAAGCTAAAACTCGTGCAAAGGCTGGTAAACAGGTATGGATTGTTGGAGTTGACGTTGATCAATATAGTGATGGAATATATGAAGGAAATAAGTCTGTAATCATCACATCAGCTATGAAAAGGATAGATCAGGCAGCTTATGATATGATCAAGGCTGAAAAGGAAGGGAAATTCCCAGGGGGACAGACACTTATTTTTGATGCTAAAAACAATGGTGTAGGTATTCCCGAAAACAATCCAAACTTAACTGATGATGTTGTTAAAACAGTAAATGAAATATTCAAGAAACTTCAGAATGGAGAAATTAAAGTATCTAATGAAAAAGGCGATCTTATAAAATAAATGATCATCTATAAAATAAGAATAAAGAGAAAAGACGGATTTTTACGTCTTTTTTCTTTATTTACTCCATATGGAGAAAGGAGAGTATAAATGGACTACGTTGTAGAAATGCTTAATATACGCAAAGAATTTCCCGGAGTTTTGGCAAATGATAATATTACATTCATTCTAAGGAAAGGTGAAATTCATGCGTTGCTCGGAGAAAATGGAGCAGGAAAGTCTACTCTCATGGGTATTCTCTTCGGGATGTACCAGCCTGATAGTGGAATTATACGCATGTATGGCAAAGAGGTACACATATCCAACCCTAATGTTGCTAATGCATTAGGGATTGGCATGGTTCATCAGCATTTCAAACTTGTTCATAATTTTACTATTACTGAAAATATTATTCTTGGTATGGAACCTAAAACTGGTTTAACAATAGATATAAAATCAGCAGCAAAACGTATTAAAGAACTGTCTGAACGGTATAAACTTAATGTAGATCCTGATGCAAAGATAGAAGATGTTTCCGTTGGAGTTCAGCAGCGTGTGGAGATACTTAAAATGCTTTATCGAAATGCCGAGGTTCTTATACTGGATGAGCCTACTGCTGTGCTTACTCCACAGGAAGTCAATGAGCTGATGAATATTATGAAAAGTTTAGCGGCTGAGGGTAAATCTATTATTCTTATAACACATAAACTAAAAGAAATTAAAGCCGTAGCTGATCGCTGTACTGTTATAAGACGTGGGAAGCTAGTGGGCACAGTGGATGTTGCTGCTGCAGATGAATCACAACTTGCAGAAATGATGGTGGGGCGGCAAGTTTCTTTCAAGGTGGATAAGCAGGAGAAGGAACCAGGGGAAGTGATTTTAAAGGTAGAAAATCTTTCAGTTTTAAGTAACCGTAAAGTTTTAGGACTTAAGAATTTCTCTCTTGAGGTTCATGCAGGAGAAATAGTTGGTATAGCAGGTGTTGATGGTAATGGGCAGTCGGAGCTTGTGGAAGCTATAACAGGATTGAAACGTGTAGAATCAGGGCGCATATTGCTAAAAGGACAGGATATAACAAATATGCCTGTACGCTCACGCATACGGTCAGGAATAGCACATATACCTGAAGATCGACATAAGAGAGGATTAGTCCTTGACTATACTATAGCCGATAATATGGTAATAGAAATATATGATCAATTCCCGTTTTCACAAAAAGGTTTACTAAACAAAGACAGTATAAGAAGCTATGCAGAAAAAATAATGAATAATTTTGATGTGCGCGCTGGACAAGGAGCTGATTCAGCAGCAAGGTCTCTTTCCGGAGGCAATCAGCAAAAGGCAATTGTAGGACGTGAGATAGAGCTCAACCCGGAGCTGCTTATTGCTGTTCAGCCTACCCGAGGGCTTGATGTTGGTTCAATAGAATATATCCACAAACGGTTAGTTGACCAAAGAGATAAAGGCAAGGCTGTATTGCTGGTGTCACTTGAACTTGACGAAATATTAAACTTATCAGATAGAATTGCTGTTGTGAACAACGGAGAACTTGTGGGTATAGTCAATGCTTCAAACACCAATGAAAATGAAATAGGACTTATGATGGCAGGAATTAAAAAGGGGGTAGAAGCTTGAAACTTAGATTTAGAATTCACTTGCCAAAAACAACAATTGTTTCCTTATTAGCTGTCGTTTTTGGATTGATTGCAGGCGCCATATTGATACTTGCAACAGGAAACAATCCTTTTGAAGGATATTCATATCTGTTTAGGGGAGGACTTATGAATATTGAGCGTGTTGGCAATACGCTTGCAACGTCCACGCCATTGATACTTGCAGGACTTTCGGTAGCTTTTGCTTTCAGAACAGGGCTTTTTAATATTGGAGCAGCAGGACAAATGCTATTTGGAGGTTTTTGTGCTACAGCTGTGGGTTTAACTCTCAATTGGCCAAAGGCAATAATTCTTCCGGTTATGATGATAGCTGCGATAACAGGAGGAGCTCTTTGGGCACTAATACCAGGAATTTTAAAAGCAAGATTCAATGTTCATGAAGTTGTTTCAACAATTATGATGAATTGGATAAGCTATTGGGTAATTTATTATATAATCCCGGCTTATTTTAAAGGCAGCTATTTGGAAACTGAATCCAGGCAGTTGCCGCATGGTGCTTCGTTAAAAGCAGATTGGCTTACACATTTGTTTGGAGGATCATACATTAATCTGGGCATTTTTATTGCTGTTGCTGCCGTAGTTGCAACTGCTTTTATTCTTGACAGGACTGTAATGGGATATGAATTAAAGGCGGTAGGATTAAATCGTTATGCTGCTGAATATGCAGGAATAAATGTAAACCGCAATATAGTGTTATCTATGATGATTGCAGGAGCACTTGCCGGGCTGGGAGGAGCAACTTTATATACGGGAAATGCTTTAAGCATGCAAATAGGTGTTATGCCTTCACAGGGATTTGATGGTATTGCTGTTTCACTGCTTGGTTCAAATTCTCCTGTAGGAGTATTAGGTGCAGCAATATTCTTTGGAATTCTATATTCGGGCAAGGGATTTATGAATGCCATGACAAGGATACCTCCTGAAATAGCTGATACTATAATTGCTACCATAATCTATTTTGCTGCCACCAGTGTGTTAATAGAAAGAGCTTTAGGCTGGCTTAAGCAAAGAAAGAGAGGTGCGTAAAATTATGTGGACAATAATACAACAAATTTTCCCTTATGCAGTTGCATTTACAATACCACTTCTCATTACGGCGCTGGGCGGGCTTTTTTCAGAACGAAGTGGAATTGTGAATATAGGATTAGATGGACTTATGGTAGTAGGTTCATTTGCCGGAGCTTTGACAATTTATAAACTGCAGCCCATGATGCCGAAAGGTGCCGTATGGGTAGGGCTTCTTGCCGCTATGGCAGCAGGGTTATTATTTTCACTGCTGCATGCTTTTGCTTGTATAAATCTAAATGCCAACCAGGTGATAAGTGGAACAGCAATAAATATGATTGCATATGCACTAACTATATTTTTGGCGAGAAATGTAACAGGGAGCGGCAATATACACATAGTAAGCGGGCTTGTGAGAAAAGATGTTCCTTTGCTTTCTTCAGTTCCGGTTATTGGGAAGCTGTTTTTTTCTCAAACATATGCCACAACATGGCTCGTTCTTTTAATACTGGTTTTGAGTTGGTTTGTAATTTATAAAACTGCTTTCGGCCTTAGACTCCGTGCATGCGGAGAACATCCTCATGCTGCAGATTCAGCCGGAGTAAACGTTTATGGCGTACGATATATAGGGGTTATGATTTCAGGTGCATTTTCAGGGCTTGGAGGAGCAATTATACTTGTCACATATTCAGGTGAATTTACAGGAAATGTGGCTGGACTGGGGTTTCTTGCATTAGCTTCTTTGATATTCGGGCAATGGAAACCACTCGGAATACTCGCAGCTACTTTTTTCTTTGGATTTGCAAGCACTATTGCAAATGTATCGCAGGTTTTACCTGCTCTGGCAGCTATTCCCGGAGTAATACTTAAGGTGTTTCCATATGCAGTAACATTGATAGCTTTAGTTATATTTTCAAAATCGTCACAAGCTCCCAGAGCTGCAGGAGAACCTTTTGAACATGGCAAAAGATAAAAAAAGAAAGGAGCTTCTATTTATGAGGATGTACGACATTATTTTAAAAAAGCGCGAAGGGATGGAACTGTCAGCAGAAGAAATTAATTATTTTATAAAAGGATATGTAGCAGGTGATATTCCTGATTATCAAGTATCTGCATTATTAATGGCAATATATTTTAAAGGACTCAGCAAAAGAGAAACCGCAGATTTAACAAAAGCAATGGTATATTCGGGAGAGGTTGTAGACTTAACATCTATTGAAGGAGTAAAAGTTGATAAACATAGCACGGGTGGAGTAGCAGACACTACTACGCTGATTGTCGTACCTTTGGCAGCTGCGTGTGGTGTGAAAGTTGCCAAGATGTCCGGCAGAGGGCTGGGACATACCGGAGGAACATTGGATAAATTGGAGTCAATTCCTGGGTTTAATATTTCAGTGAGCATAGATAACTTTATTGATATTGTCAACAGAGTAGGTGCAGCTGTGATAGGCCAGACAAAAGATTTGGTGCCGGCCGACAAAAAACTCTATGCGCTTCGTGATGTTACAGCTACGGTGGATAATATTTCTTTAATTGCAAGCAGTATAATGAGCAAGAAAATTGCTTCAGGTGCAGATGCAATAGTTTTAGATGTAAAAACGGGTAATGGAGCATTCATGAAGACCTTGGACGCTTCTTTCGCTCTTGCAAAAGAGATGGTGGATATAGGAATATCGGCCGGACGCAGAACGACTGCCATAGTTACTGACATGGAACAGCCTCTGGGAATGGCAATAGGCAATGCACTTGAAGTCAAGGAAGCAATAGAAGTTCTTAATGGCAGCGTGAAAGGACCATTGAGAGAGGTTGCCATGATTTTAGCATCATACATGCTTTACACTGCAGGAAGATGTTCTGAAATTGAAGAAGCAAGAATTCTTTTGGAAGATGCATTAAATAGTGGCAAAGCTCTCCAAAAACTAGAAGAAATGATACATGCACAAGGAGGAGATGAAAGGGTAGTACATGATACTTCACGGTTGCCTGTGTCAAAACAAACTATTGCTATAAAATCAAAGAAGAATGGATATATAGTATCTGTCAAAGCACAGGAAATAGGCACAAGTGCATTGATTTTAGGGGCAGGCAGAGCTACCAAGGAAGACGTTATTGACCCCGCGGCAGGTATTGTTATGAAGAAACGCATAGGAGATTATGTGACCGAAGGGGAAGAAATTGCTGTTTTTCATGTAAACGATGATAAACATCTTGAGGAAGCAATTGAGAGATTTTATAGCGCTGTGGCTATTGGACAACAAAAGCCGGATACAAGACCAATAATTTATGGAGTAGTAACTGAGCATGGAATAAACAGATGGGTATAACACTATAAATTAATCTTGCGGGAAAAATATGCATGGCTTTTTCCTGTTTTTAACTCCACTGTAAACATGCATTTGTCGCTGCGGGCAAACGAGTACGTAAATTCAAAAGGCATGTTGTTGTCCAGATATGCGATTCTATTTATTTTAAAAGCAGGTGAATTGCAAGGGCAGTTTAAAAGTTCAGCCGTAAGTTTGCGAAGGCTGACGGCTTCGTATGTTTCCACAGCCCTGGAAAGTTTTAGGTTATACTTGAACTGTAAAAGCTGATAAAGCGAGCAATATGAAAAATCTTCATTTTCTATGCCTTTGCATAGATAGTATGGGATAAAGGTTGTTTCATGCAAGATAGGTTCCTCATCTGCATAACGTATACGAATAAGAGCAAAAACATCAGTATCTTTGGATATTGCAAGCGTTGATGCAATTTCAACAGGAGCTTTTATAACATTGCTTTGAATTACTTTTGAATGAGCATGGATACCCATGTTTTTCATATCTTCAGTGAAACTATACAAATGATTTAAGTTCCTGCGAAGTTTAGGACTTGCGACATAAGAACCTTTGCCTCTCCTCCGTATTATAAGGTTTTCTTCAGCCAGTTGATCCAGAGCAAGGCGGATTGTTGTACGGCTGACCCCAAATATTTCACATAGCTTCGACTCAGGAGGCAGCATATCACCAGGCTTTAGCTTTCCTGAATGTATATTGTGGCTTATTAGCAGCAATATTTGCTGATACACAGGAATATTGCCCAAATGTGTTATTGAGTTTTTATTAAATATGTCTTCGTTTATATTTAAATTACTTTCAATTTTATTGTTGTCAATGTTATTGTCCAATTTATTAGTTCTCCTTTCTTACTTGTATTGTGCCGGCAATGAGCAATTAAATATTATGTTTGAATACATTATTTTGTTTTAGTGCAATATAAAAATATCATTAACATTTTAACCGCAATTTATATTTTACACTTAATTGATGTTGAATAAAAGATAATTATTATATATAATAAATGTATGATACATTTAATATATTATGGAGGTATGCAAAAATGTTAAAAGCTAAAGATATTGCAAAAATGATAGACCATTCTCTTCTCAGGCCTGAATTTACAGTAGAACAGGTTATAGAAGGCTGCAGGCTGGCAAAGCAATATGGCACTGCTTCTGTCTGTGTAAGACCGTGTGATGTCGAGTTGGCCAGAAAAGAACTTGAAGGAAGCGATGTTTTGGTTACAACTGTAATAGGATTTCCACATGGTTCCCATACAACTGAAGCAAAGGTTTTTGAAGCAGAAAAGGCTATACAGGATGGAGCCGTGGAGCTAGACATGGTGCTCAATATTGGAAGGCTTCTTTCAAGAGAATTTGATTATGTTGAGAATGACATCAAGGCAGTAGTGGATGTTGCACATAAACATAATGTTTTAGTAAAGGTTATACTTGAAAACTGTTATTTGACAGATGAATTAAAAGAAGAAGCCTGCAGGATATGTGAAAGAGCCGGAGCAGACTTTGTAAAAACATCTACAGGTTATGGAACAGGTGGAGCTACAATAGAAGATTTGAAGCTTATGAGAAGAACTTGCAGCGAGAAAGTGAAGGTTAAAGCAGCAGGGGGAGTAAGAACGTTGGATGATGCTCTTGCAGTAAGAGCTGTTGGAGCTGAGCGTTTTGGAGCTACTGCTACAAAAGCCATAATGGAAGAGGCTATTAAAAGAGAGGCTGACGGTACTTTGGCTGAAGGCGGACAAGGTGAGCTAAAAGGGGGATATTAATTAGCAAATGTTTCGGTTTAGCTGGCCGATTTCGCAGCTCACCTTAACGCATAATTAGCCTTTTTAGCGAAAACAAATAAAAAATAGAGAGTGTGATTTAATATGGGAGTTAACGGATTTTTATATTCCCAGATAGGGTATGATATTAAAGACCCAATGAGAGCGCTTGTAAGAAGTTCTGATAGAAATTTTCTAAGTGAAAAAGCTGCATTCAAAATTGTTGATGCACAAACCAACAACTTTATTTTACAAGGAAATGTAAAATACTGGGGAGAGATATGGAATATCCACTGGTGGGAGATAGATTTTTCTTCAATAAATAATCCTGGCAATTATAAAATTATAGTTGAAGAAGAAAGCAGAATTGTACTGGTGAGTGAAGCCTTTAAAGCAGGTGAAAATCTGCTGTGGAATGAGACAATGAAAACAGTGGCAATAGAGCAGCTTGAGACAAGAGCTAAAATGGCACGTAACGGGCATGGCTGGAAAGACTGTGGTTCATACTGGAGAGAAGTAAATAGCCATGCTACAACGATTATTGCCTTGTGCGAACTTCTTTTTTACGGATATGAATACCTGGGAGCTGTTGATTCAAGAAGAGTGGCAGATCAAATTGTGCAGGGATGCGATTATATAGCAATTTGCCAGGACAAAGCAAAAAGTATTGGTTTCCCCGAAGGGTCGATAGTGCATGAAATACCAAGTTATTTGCACGTAATTCCTGGAGATGTTGCTCAAAGCGTTGTAGCTTTTGCCAAATCCTCAAGGATGTTGGCCGACATTTACCCTGAAAAAAGCGAAGAATATCTTCAAAGAGCTGTAAAAGCATATGAGTATCTGCTTCATAAAGCAGAGCCTATAGGAGATGTTGCTTTTTCCCGTTCGAATCATGGTGCTCCTAATGATTTTGTTGTCCCAAAGGAATGGCAAACGCGTGATTTGCTTATGATGGCCTGGGGAGGGCTTGAACTCTGGATTAACGGAAAGAAACAATATAAAGAAGATGCCAAAATGTATGTACGGAAGGTTATGAAAAGGCAGGTGCCAAAAGAGAAGAGCGAAGATGGCTTTTATGGACACTTTTATACTTTCGACAGTTGTGATTTTACTGAGAAAGCAAATGTTCATCATCATTTAGGGCATGATACAGGTGCCACATTTCCACATTATATTGTACCTGTCATTGAAATGTGCGGGTTATGGCATGACGACCCTGAAGTGTCTCAATGGCGAAAGATGATAGAGGATTTTGCGTATGGATATTTCCTGCCCGCATGTTCCCAAAATCCTTTTTATCTTTTGCCAGAAGGGTATTTTACAAGAGAAGGCTTGCTTGTTTTTTGCGGGCCATGGCATGGGATAAATACATCAATAGGCTTTGCAGCCGCATTGGCTGTTAAGCTTGAAGATTTTACATGCAATAGGGAATTCCGTAAAATAGCTGCGGGCAATATACAATGGATTGCAGGGCTTAACGCAGGCATAACAAGAGAGTCTTTTAAAGGATGCGTAATATGGAATGAACAAATTCCTGAGGGAGTGGCTCTTCCATACAGCCAGATTGTAGGGATAGGAAATAGATCAGTGGGAGCATGGACTGATATAAAAGGCACGATTCCTAACGGTTTTGATGTAAACCCACAATTCCAGCTAGTTGTGCCGCCAACAAAGGCAAATGACGGACCTTGGCTTTATACAGATGAAGATTGGATACCACATGCAGCCGGGTGGATTACAGCTCTGACATATTTAAGGGAAAAAAAGAAATATTCCAATTAGTTTTCCTTTTTTCTCCATAAGCGAGGACACATGCCGGTTATAGTTTTAAACTGCCTGTTAAAGCTTGAAAGTGAAGAATATCCCATATTTCAAGACAATCATGAACATGAAGCCCAGTTATTTTATGGTCATTAAGAAGAGTGGGATAATGAATGACTGGGAAATCACTAGCAAGACATATGGGGCAGTATTCCAGTATATAATTGCTTATTGATTGTTTTTGCATATTTTATCACCGTAAATGATTAGAATTGATATATTTCTTTCATTATACTTTAGTTAATATTATTGTTCAATATAAAAAAATAACTTCATTTATGTTAGGGGGTAGCTATAATGCCCGGATGGGACAAATTAAAAGAAATCGTAAGGCTGGAAATAATACAAAAAAAAGAAGAAGGAGCAGATGTACAAGGTTTTTTTGAAGAATATGAGAATGCAGGGGATGATGAACAAAAGCTTAAGGAATTGTATGACAAGCTTTTTTTGCTTGAACCTGAACAGTCGATTGCATCAAAAGAACCTTCTGAGCTTGAAGAGATACGAAAACAGAGAACAGATGGGTTAAGGAAACTTAAAATAAAATTTGATGAAAATAAATTGATGGATAAGTTTTACGGAGCATGGATTGGAAGATGTGCGGGTTGCGCTTTAGGGAAGCCTTTGGAAGCGGGACCTTTTATGGCTGGAACTAAAAGCAACCCTGGATGGAAAAATGTTAAACTATGGTTTGAAGGTGCAGATGCATGGCCCATAAAAGGATACGTACCTATACATTCGAGAGCTCAAGAGGAACATGGAATAAATATTAGTGAATGGTGTACAAAAAGTACAAGAGAAAATATTAAGTATATGGAATCTGATGATGACATACGCTATACAATTCTTGGGCTATGGCTAATGGAGCAGAAAGGCTTGGAGTGGGACAGTTGGGATGTTGGTGTAACGTGGCATTGTTTATTGCCTTATGCGTATGTTTGCACTGCTGAAACACAGGCTTACTATAATTTTGCCAATGTTGTAACACATATGGACAGAAGCAAGCCTTCAGACTGGAAAGAAAAGATCAACTGGGTGCGCTCTTACATGAATCCATACAGGGAATGGATAGGCGCTCAGATAAGAGTGGATTCATATGGATATTGTGCTGCAGGGAACCCTGAGCTTGCTGCCGAGTTGGCATGGAGAGATGCTTCATTTTCTCATGTAAAGAATGGAATATATGGTGCAATGTTTATGAGCGCATTGATTTCGGCAGCGTTTGTTGAAGATAACCCTTATAAGCAGGTTGAAATAGCATTGAGCGAGATACCGGCACAAAGCAGACTTGCTTATGCAATAAAAAAAGCGGTTGAAATTGCGTCTAATGAAAAACATCAAGTTAATCTCGTAGAAAAAATATGGAACGAGTTTAATCACTACCATTGTGTTCATACTATAAATAATGCTGCACTTTGCGCAGCTTCAATAATATTTGCACAAGGAGACTTTGAAAAAGCAATTACTACTGCAGTATTGGGCGGCTGGGACACAGATTGCAACGGAGCTACTGTAGGTTCGGTCATGGGTGCCATGCTTGGAGCTTCCAACATACCTGATTATTGGTCCGCACCCTTGAATGATATGATTTATTCATCAGTTGCAGGATTTGATCCTATATCAATATCTGAATGTGCAAAAAGAACCTATGAAGTTTTCAAAAAAATAAACCGGAGCATATGAAACATATTTTCAGCAAAACTCGCGTTTTTCAGGGAGAACTAATTAGTTCCCCCTGAAAAACTAATTATTTGCATTGGACTTCTTTTTTTCCTCTATACACTATTTTAAGCAGTATAGGGGTAATCATTGTGGTGGCGACAACTGTTATAATTACCGGAGCAAAAAATATGTTCTTCATAAGCCCTACTGCCGCACCTTTGTTTGCCATGATAAGAGCAACTTCACCTCTTGACACCATGCCGACACCCACTCGCAAAGATTCTTCCGGAGAATATTTGCAAGCAAGAGCACCTAATCCGCAACCTATTACTTTAGTCAAAATTGCGGTTATAAGCAGTATTATAGAAAATATAATAATCTTACCACTCATTGAATGCACCTCGGTACTTATGCCAATGCTTGCAAAGAAAATCGGTGAGAGAAGCATGTATGAGAGAATTTCAAATCTTCTGGAGATATACTTTGCCTGGACGGTGTTTGAAATGACAACACCTGCGATATATGCTCCGGTTATGTCGGCGACTCCAAAATATCTTTCTGCGATATATGAAAGTATCAGGCAGAACGCAAAAGCAATTATTACAAATCTTCGTTTTTGAGTATCGTACATTTTTGTGTAGGAATTAAACACATAATAAAACGGAATGCCAACTATCAGACAAACTGCAAAAAATCCTGCAATCTTGAGCAATATCGTTGCAATGCTTACGGAAGCGCCTGCCGAACTTGTAACGATAGTGAGTGCAATTATTCCAAGTACATCATCAATAACAGCCGCTCCGAGAATGGCAGTTCCGGATTTTGAATTGAGCTTGCCGAGCTCCCGGAGTGTTTCTACAGTAATGCTTACTGAAGTTGCTGTAAGTACGACACCCATGAAAATATTCTGAAGAAGTGTTTTTGAATCAAGACCTGAAAATCCTCCATTAAACGCAGCTGCAACACAAAAACCTCCTATAAGAGGAACAAGGACACCACACATTGCAATGATAAAAGAAGCTTTGCCGCATTTTCTTAACTCGTTTAAGTCAGTCTCTATTCCTGCAGAGAACATAAGAACAATAACTCCAAGTTCAGCAGCCTGTTTTATGAAATCAGATTCATGAACTACTCCAAATACGGCCGGACCAAGTATCAGACCTGCTGCGAGAGCTCCCACCACTTGCGGCATATGTACTTTTTTAGTTATTATACCCAGTACTTTAGTGCTCAAAAGAATTATTGCCAAATCAAGCAAAAAATGATAATCCAACATTTTTTCAACCTCCACACTGCTACATATTTCTATTATTTTTCTATTTTTAGTTTTTGTATTATGTTATATTATTTTGTGCACATTCTGATGCTTCGCCACGCAGTATTTCAACGGCATGGGGAAGAACCGCAAGAATGCTTTCAAGGCATTCTTTCACACCTTTTGGACTTCCGGGAAGATTTATAATCAGTGTCTTTCCTCTTATTCCGCTGACGGATCTTGAAAGAATGCTTCTCGAAGTTTTGCTGAAACTGATGTATCTCATGTACTCTGGTATTCCTGGAACGATTTTTTGGATAACGTCAAGAGTAGCTTCAGGAGTGACGTCTCTGGAAGAAAATCCGGTGCCTCCGGTTGTAAGAATAAGATCAAGATTAAGAACATCGCTCATTTCAATCAAAGCCTTTGATATTTCAGTACGTTCATCTGGAACAATTTTATATGCCAGTACATGCCCGTTTATTTTTGAAACCAAATCTTCTATAGTTTTGCCGCTTTCATCAATTCTTTCGCCTTTTGAACCTTTATCGCTGGCAGTTAGTATCCCAACTCTTATCATATGTTTCACCACCATAAATTAGTAATAAAAAATAAAATTTAGCAATAAAAAGCAAAAAATCTGCCTTCAGGCAAATTATACATCATCGTATAAATTATTGATTTTATAGTTTTTAAACATTTATAAATAAATGGCGGAGAGAGAGGGATTTGAACCCCCGGTGCACTTTCGTGCACAGCTGATTTCGAGTCAGCTACCTTCGGCCTCTCGGACATCTCTCCGCGACCAAATTCCCTCAGGATATTATAACATTCAATTAATTTTTGTTCAATAGAAAAAATTGTAAGCAATTTATGCATATATTATTGCATGTTTAATTAAAAGCTGGTATTATTAATTAATGATAAAATAAATGAAAAAGAGGGGAATCTATTTATGATAGTTAATCCTAAGTTCAGGGGATTCATATGTACTACTGCACATCCGGAAGGCTGCAAGCTTAATGTACAAAAACAGATTGATTATGTTAAAAGTCAAGGAAATATAAAGGGCCCTAAGAATGTGCTTGTAATAGGAGCTTCAGCGGGATATGGACTGGCTTCACGAATAGTGGCTGCTTTTGGCTCAGGAGCCTCGACAATAGGAGTGTTTTTTGAGAAGCCTGCGTCAGCAAACCGCACGGCAAGTGCCGGTTGGTATAATACAGCGGCTTTTGAGGAATATGCACTGCAAAATGGATATTATGCAAAAAGTATAAACGGGGATGCGTTTTCTAAAGAAATAAAGCAAAAAACTATTGAACTTATCAAGAAAGATCTTGGCAAAGTTGATCTTGTGGTTTACAGCCTCGCTTCGCCAAGAAGAACAGACCCCGATACGGGGGAAATATACAATTCCGTAATAAAACCGTTCGGCAAGCCATTTTCAAGCAAAACCGTAGATTTTCACACCGGAGAAGTATCAGAGATTACTATAGAACCAGCATCTGAAGATGAAGCAAGACAAACAGTTGCAGTCATGGGAGGATATGACTGGAAATTATGGATGGAAGAACTCAAAAAAGAAAATGTTCTTGCAGATAATGTGATAACAGTAGCTTACTCATATGTAGGGCCTGAGTTGACACATGCAATCTATAGAAATGGAACTATAGGTCTTGCAAAGAATCATTTAGAGAAAACTTCCAGAGAGTTGACAGATTACCTGAGTGATATAGGAGGCAGAGCATTTGTATCTATAAACAAGGCTCTGGTTACGCAAGCAAGCTCAGCTATACCTGTAGTATCGCTATATATTTCTTTGTTGTATAAAGTTATGAAGCAAAAAGGAATTCATGAAGGATGCATTGAGCAGATGCACAGGCTTTTTAGAGACAGGCTTTATGCGCAAAGCATACTCTTGGACAGCGAAGGAAGGATTTGCATTGATGATCTTGAAATGAGACCTGATGTTCAGGAAGAGGTGTGCAAGTTGTGGAAAATTGTTGATACTTCTAATATTAAGGATATCTCTGATATAGAAGGTTTCAGGGCAGATTTTTTCAGATTGTTTGGCTTTGGGTTTGATGAAATAGATTATTCCAAAGATGTAGAAATAGATATAAAGATTCCTAGCATAGATTAGTCCAAAACTAATATATTAATACGGAGGAGCGTGTGAATTCAAATAGAATTTTCACGCTCAAATTTATTAAAGTGGAACTTTTTTAAAATTTATTCGTCTAACACCGAGGGGGTGAAAAAATGAACTTGAGTGAATCATGCAGACAAAATGAAGAAGAACTGCAGCAGAATATTATAGTCATAAACGACCTTAGAAAAGTATACAGAGTTGGAGAAGAAAAAGTAGTTGCTTTGGATCACATAGATCTTGAAGTGAAAAAAGGAGAGATATGCTGTTTGTTAGGCACATCCGGCTCAGGCAAATCAACTCTTCTTAATCTTATGGCAGGGCTTGAGAAACCCACACGAGGCAAAATTAAGATAAAAGGTTATGATATACATTCTATGAATGAAAAAAAGCTGGCATTGTTCAGACAGAGGCATTTGGGCTTTGTTTTTCAATCATACAATCTGCTTCCTGCACTGACTGCTCTGGAAAATGTAAGCCTTCCATTAATGTTTAAAGGAGTGGGCAAAAAAGAGAGGGAAAAAAGAGCATATGAAATGCTCAAAGCAGTAGGCTTAGATAAGCATATCAGGCACAAGCCGTCGCAAATGAGTGGGGGACAGCAGCAGAGAGTAGGAATAGCAAGAGCTTTTGTAGCAAACCCTGACATAGTTTTTGCAGATGAACCCACAGGCAATCTTGATTCAAAAACTACAAAAGAGGTTATGGATATTATCATAAATCTTGCCAGAAAAAACAATCAGACGCTGATAATTGTAACGCATGATATTAACATAGCGTCATATGCCGATAGAATAATATATATATTGGATGGTAGGATTGATAAAGAAGAAATAAATGTGAGGAGGCAATTTGCATGACAAAATATTTTGTTAACAATAAAATAGGCAAGCTTTCCATTATTGGCATGCTGCTGATTTTTTCGTTTTACATATTGTTTAATTGTTTTGGCTCAACAGATGTATACGCTGCTATGGACATAATAATTAAAGATTTCAGTACGGGCATATCAGGAAGTATTTACAAAAATAGTTCGTTTGATATGACTATAGATGTTTATAAAAACTCAGATAAAGATTTTAGACATATCTTCATTGAAATAGATGATTCTTCAGATTTTTATGGCGAAAAGGTTAACATAATTAAATTGAGTAACGATGCTGTTGATGGGATAAACACTTCAACCATTAATGCACCATATCGGATTTCAAATTTTATAAAACTTATATACAAGGGAACAGGAAACAAGCTTATCATAAATTTCAGCTACACTTTTGGAGATGGGGGAACAGGGCAGTTTTCACAAACATTATATATTAAGAATGCGGTTCCTGAAGAAAAAATACCATCACAGCCTCAGATAATTGATACAAGCAAGATAGTTCCAAATTTAAGCATTACAGATGACGCTATGCAGGTGCTGTATGCAGGCAAAAAGCAAACCATAAAATTTAATGTTAAGAATAATTCTTTGTACTCAGGCGTGAATGTAAGAATGCAGCTTGAAATGGAAGATAAAAGCAAGGCAGCTATTATTTTTGATGTGCCGAAATTATCAAAAAATATAGATTATATTCAGCCTGGAGAGTCAAAATCGATATCCTTTGATGTAAATGTTCTAAATACGGCTCCTGACGGAATACACCCTTTTAAAGTAATCTTCTATGGAGAGAATGGATTCGGAGATACTTTCACGTATAATGATACATTGTTTATTAAAATTGAGAATGATAGTCCTACACCGAAATTGACAGTACAAAACCTGGCTCTTGCGTCACCTGTAAAGCCTGGAGGAAGAGCAATTTTAACATTCAGAGTTAAAAATATAACATCAATTCCTGTCAAATCAGTAAAAGTAACTTTTAACAGCTCCAAGCAGGATGGTTTTTCGATTGTTGAGGGATTGAATACAAGATTTGCGCAGAAAATCGATTCATATGGTTTTTTTGATGCAGATTTTAATGTTCTTCTTTCTCAATCTGCTCAAGCTCCAAGTCAGCCCGTGGAACTAAAAATTGAGTATAAAGATGGTACAGGTACAAGCTACACAGAAGACGTGCAGGTTTTTATACCTGTAGAGAAGCAGGAAAAAGAAGAAGCCAAAGGCTTTATAAAAATTAATAATATAGTATCGCCTCAAAGTGAAATAAACCCCAATAAAGATTTTACTGTGGCATTCGACTTGCAAAATACCGGTTCTGAGGATGTCAGAAATGTAAAAGTTGTTGTGTCGGGTGACAGCGTTATAGTACCAAAAACACTAAATAATTTATACCGCAATGAAATAAAGCCTGGTAAAAGTGAACATTTTGAAGTTGCATTTTTTGCAACTTCCGATGCGTCAACTAAAAATTATCCTATAGCAATAAGTGTAGAATATGAACAGGGCAAGGGTACAAATGCAAATAAAGTATCTTTTGCACAATATGTAGGGGTTTTGGTAAGCAATAAAAATGCAGCAGAAAACCAGTCAAAATCCACACCTAGAATTATAATTAGCAAGTTTAATTTTGGTTCTCAGGAAGGTGTAAAGGCAGGACAGGAGTTTATATTAAATATGTCTTTTCTTAATACAAGCAAGGTTTCTGATGTCAGCAATATAAAGATCACTGTAAACTCTTCAGATGGCGCATTTATACCGGTAGAAGGCGTAAATACGTTTTTTGTGGATTCAATACCGGTAAAAAGCTATGTCGAAAGATCTATCAAACTGCGTTCAAAGCATGATTTGGAACAAAAACCATATATAATAGCGGTAAATTTTGAGTATGAAGATTCTAAAGGCAACCAGTTTACTTCAGCAGAAAATATAAGTATCCCTGTGGTTCAGAATACAAGGCTGACAACAGGCCAAATAATGATGCCTCCGGAGCTGATGATAGGGCAACCAATGCCTGTAATGCTTGATTTCTACAACATGGGCAGAACAATACTTTATAATCTTACAGTTAAAGCAGAAGGAGATTTTGAGGCGCAAAACGCAAGCTATTTCGTGGGGAATTTTGAACCGGGCAGAAGTGACTCATTTGAGGCGCAAATAGTTCCAAACAAAGCGGGAGATTGCAAAGGATATATTGTTTTTGAATTTGAAGATTCTTTAGGCAACAAATCTGAAATAAGAAAGGAATTCAGTTTTAAAGCAATAGAGATGCAGCAGCCCCAATTCCCACCCGAAGGTTTCCCTGATAAGCCTGTTAATCCGGAACAGAAAAAAACACCAGGCTTATATTTGATTCTGGGAGCTATAGGAGGAGTTGCAATAATTGGGACAGTTGTGCTGCTGATTATCAGGAAAAACATCAAAAGAAGAAAGGAACTGACTTTTGATGAATAATATTGATATAATTAGACTGGCTTTTAAAAATTTCATGCGAAGAAAAGTAAGAACATTTCTCACAATACTTGGAGTACTGATAGGCACATCTTCCATTGTAATCATGCTTTCATTGGGGATTGGCATGAACGAGAGTTTCAAAAGGGAAGTTATGAGGATGGGAAGCCTTAATATAATTAACGTTGACCCATATTATGTGCCTGAAGGACCTGAAGCAGGAAAGTATATGCCTTCCAAACCTGTGAAAATAGATGATAAAGTTATTGAGCAGATTGAGAGAATAAAGGGTGTTGAAGCCGTGACGCCTGTCATACAGACTTCTATGAAGTTTGTGTCAGGAAAGTATGTTGCATATGTGAATCTTATAGGCTTAAAGCCTGATGTTATGAAAAATTTTGACTTTATTGTTTCTGAAGGACGATTGCTTACAAGTGCTGACACAAATGG
>Ga0068705_10000434_pt1 | contig 21261 bp, 19 predicted proteins | sample YNPMSTMetaG_FD_65631 | JGI IMG/M metagenome (GOLD analysis project Ga0068705, IMG submission 65631) | Anoxygenic and chlorotrophic microbial mat microbial communities from Yellowstone National Park, USA - YNP MS-T MetaG | ecosystem: Environmental > Aquatic > Thermal springs > Hot (42-90C) >... | reverse complement strand
ATCAACAAAAATCTGGCTCGTTCTCTCACGGTCGGCACTCCGGGAACAACGGGGCGGCCGGAGTTGGTCCCGCACCTATTTCGTGTGGGTGGCGATCTCCGATATCAACAAAAATCTGGCTCGTTCTCTCACGGTCGGCACTCCGGGAACAACGGGGCGGCCGGAGTTGGTCCCGCACCTATTTCGTGTGGGTGGCGATCTCCGATGCTGCTCCGTGAAAATCAGCCCATGGATGTACTGCCCATCGCTATCCCATTCGCCGGCGGTGGGCCAGGCGGAAGAAGACGGCACCGAGGAGGATGAGCAGCACTCCGGCCACTCCGGCCCACAACCACCACCGCACCGGCCGCTCCAACCCCACCGGCTCCGGCAACCCAAACGCCGACAACGTAAACTCTCGTTCATCGAAATGATTTGCGCGTGTAAATTTGGTAAATTCCAACTTGGATATTAACTCTGAAAAATCTTTCTTGAATATGTCACGCGACTGTAGAACAATTGATTTCAAAGGTGGATAAACATTTCCATTGTTTTCGTATTCATAAAATTCTTCTAGATATCGGCTTTGGCCGTCCTTTGGATAATTGCTCCATCCGTAGCAAATCCATCCTTCATCTTGAGAAAAATAATAACTTTTTTTCTCTCGTTGCTGACTTTTAGAAACTGGATTGATATAATTTATGCTTGCAGTCAACTTCTTGACTTGGCGATTTCTATGATTCACATCCTCAATTGATATAAGTTCAGTATCGGAATCTTGTATAATATCGAGATATGTTTTCCCGACGAATCGATCTCCTAGAGGAGCCATGAAGGGCATCCATGGACCTCTATAATCCGAATTAAATACTTGTAGATCGGTTAGAGTCTGTTTACCATTCATATCACGAATCTCAAATCTATACATTTTATTCCCAACTTCTATAATTGGTATATTTTTAATTTTTTTATCCTTCGTATATACAATATATTTCTGAATATAGTTATATAAATCAAATTTACCCATATAATGTCTCTTGTATTTATTTTCTATGGAGACATATTCATATTCGATATTAGTGTAGTTTGTCAAGATATATTGGAATGACTTCTTATAATGAGAGAGGAACCATGTGCGCAGGTCTTCATCTGACGCTTTGGCGATAGATCCCGTCAGAATTTGCAATGAAATTACTATCATCCATATCTTATATATATTATTCATAATAGTCTCCACAATAGACTTAAGTTAAGTATTCGGATAGACTATAGTTTTATTATAAAGCATCCTCGCTGCGCACATGGTTTCTGCTCAATAATAGTAGCAAGTTTCATCAGGCAATCATTGTATTATGCATCAGGATCGCTTATAGGGTCACAAGTGCAGTTTACCCCATCCTTTGCTAATACACATATGCCGCGTTTGTTGCCAAACTTGCATCGTTTGCCAGGCTCAATACAACCATGAGGGGGATCTTGTCGTGTCGGACATTGTACTTGTAAGTTTACATCGAACACCTCCCCCACGAGGCGGTGTTGGGGGAACAGGACACAGCTGACCAACACCATGGTCAAACCCAGCCCACTGCACAGTCGACCCCAACACGGCAAGCACTACCTCCCCCTTCCTCACCCACCACCTGACTCATTCCCCGCTCAGCCACCGCCGCCCCCATTGTACCCCATCCCAATTTGGCCTGCAAATGCCCCATACTGCCAAACAACATGAAACGGCCCGAGGGGAAGGATCAATCCCTCCTCAACCTATTCCGCCTGACGCCGGCGGTGGGCCAGGCGGAAGAAGACGGCACCGAGGAGGATGAGCAGCACCCCGGCCACTCCGGCCCACAACCACCACCGCACCGGCCGCTCCAACCCCACCGGCTCCGGCAACCCAAACGCCGACAAGGTGCACTCGCTTGCATCCCAACGACGCATCCGCTCGTACTTAGAGACCGTTGCTTTATACCATCGTTCTGGAACCCCCTGATCTCTATTATTGAAAATCATTTGCTCAATTTTTATTGGTATAGGGTAATCATTATGACTTTCATATTCTATATAATTATCTACATATAAATTTGATTTCATGGATGTATATGTGCTGCCTATACAGATCCAGTTTCGTTCTGGTAGTAAATGATAATTAACTTTAGATCTATCTTTTTTCTTCGTAACAAAATTTATATACGATATTTCTAGGGTTAATTTCTTAGTGTTCAACCCGTGAAATATAGCATCTTCAAATGAAATATAGGTAGTTTCAACATCTTCTAGAATGTCTAGGAGTGTTCTAGCATGACTAGTATCCGCTAGCGGAGCATAGAGCGACAACGTGAAATTATTAATATCTCTATCTATATCTCTATCTATATTATATAAATTAATATTTAATAATACATATACATTATTTCTTCTACTTAATTTGAAGCCATATTTCTGGTTACCTCCAAAGATAGTATCAGTATAATTCTGTATTATATCTTTGGTCGATGCTTTAATTATACGACTTTGTTGTGTATATATGTAGTTATATAAGTTGAATTTTCCTTCTCGTGTTGTTACTTGTATCAAATCTTTGCCTAAATACGATTCTTCCAATAGTTTAAAATCAATATTTGTATAATAATGAACTAGGTTACTGTATACTTTGCTATACTGTGATAAAATCTGTTTTCTTAGGTCATCATTACCATAAGATTTGTTATGATTGAATAAGATAGTTATAGCTATAAAATAAATAAAGTAATTTATTCTATTCAATTTGTTCATTTATTCTACCTCAATGGCATCAGTAGTATAAGATCGCAAATGTATTATCTATCATAAAATAATGGATACTGTAATTTTGTTGTATTTTTATATGAATATACTATTTATATATAGTTAAATTCCAGGAGCCGGGCAGTCGCAAAGATTAACCATATTTTTTTCGATAGTACATGTACTTGGCAAATTACCGTGCTTATGCTTACATGGTTTGCCAGGCTCAATACAACCATAAGGGGGATCTTGTCGTGTCGGACATTGTACTTGTAAGTTTACATCGAACACCTCCCCCAGGAGGCGGTGTTGGGGGAACAGGACACAGCTGACCAACACCATGGTCAAACCCAGCCCACTGCACACTCGGCCCAAAGCCTGGTACATGCTCATCATCTTACATCCCTCCTACTGTCACAACAACCCAACTACCGAACCGTTGTCCTTCCACACAACCCCACCGTGGGGTTGTTACCAGTGGGGACGACGGACGGTCGAGGTTGGTCGCATCGGCTACCGGCTCTCCACTACGGAGAAATGTTCCCGGTAGTCCGCTGTCTTCTCGATGCAACTGGAAAGTCAACAGCCGAATGGCGTTCTTCTGAAGTAGTTCTGATGCCGATGCCCCCGCGGTGTATGTCGGAATGAAGCCGGAAGGCCAGGTTTTGGTGCGTGGTACGGCGGTTGTCTGGGGAGGCGGTGGGGCCAGCACTGTACCGCCGAAGCGGGCGACGACAACACGTTGGCGAGGATTGTCGGTGTAGAGCCAGTAACGATGCTGGAAGCGGCCGGGCGAACCGGAGAACACCACCTGGATTTCGATGGAATGATCGGCGCGGGGAGGAAGGGTGATGGGGAGCTGGGCGGTGGTCACGCAAGCGCAGGTGGTGGTGCCGCCGACAATGCGGATGGGGTGGTCGGTGTGGTTGATGAGGCGGACAGTGAAGGAGACGCGGGTCCCCGCGGTGGCGGCTCCAAGGTCGGCCAGCGCCGGTTCCACGGTGACGGCTTCTCCCCGCAGCTGGGCCAAGAGTGACGGAGGGTCGGTCAGGCACAGCCAAATCAGAACCGACAACAGCACGGGAATTGCCAGAATGGCCAACACAGGGCGCAACAGAGGGAGAAACGACCGGAAGTCCGCAGTCAGGTGATAGGTCCGCGGACGTGGTCGGAACAGGAGCAATGCCAGGAGGACGGCCAGGTCGATGCCGAAAGTGACGGCGGGATGAACCGCAACAGGGCCGAAGCAGCCGCAGTTCGATTGACCGATCCAGACCAGGTAAAAACTGATGCCGGTCAACAGGGTGAAGAAAGCGGTAGCAGCCAGCCAGGCGCTAGCCACCCATCCGCCGCTGAGCAGCCATATGCCCAGCAACAGCTCCGTGATGATGCCTAGCCACTGCCAGCGGGGAGACAGTAACGGAGATTCGCCGCCAGGGGTGGGGTAGAAGAGATGATAAGCTTTCAGCCCAGCGGTCATGAGCAGACCCACGCCAAGGGCTAGCCGCAGTATATGAAACTGCGGTTTATACGGACCAGGGGGGGCGTATCAATTGTTCCGGACATGATGGCAATCCTACCGACAAGCGTCCATTTGTTCGACAGGATACTTATCTGGACCCGATTGTAAACGACAACCGGTAGGCGTCAAGAGGGAAAAATGAAAAAATTTCGGAAAGCGAACCGGGATGAGAGGCACCCTAATTCTTACGAATCACCATCACCGGATCGTATGCTTGCCGAAAAACGCTCCGCTGTCCGGCATTCACGTTCCAGGTTACTGCTGGCGGTCTCAGAAGGGGTTGTTCGGAAGTGGACGGTGATCCGAGGCAGGGAAGTGATGCCCAGGTGTCACTTCGCGAGGCCGAATTTGTAGATCGTGGTTTGTTTGTAGAGTTCACCAGGGCGGAGTATGGGGTTGGATTGTTTCCACCAATCGGGATGATGGATGGCATCCGGGAACTTCTGGGGTTCGAGGCAGAAGGCGGCATGTTGAGGATAGGGAGTTCCACCTTTACCCTTGAGAGAGCCGTCGAGGAAGTTGCCGGTGTAGAACTGCAGGCCGGGTTCGGTGGTGTACACTTCGAGGGTACGTCTGCTGGTGGGTTCGACAATGCGGGCGGCAAATTCGGGGCGTTCGGTCGGCCCTTTATCCAGGACGAAGTTGAGGTCGTAGCCGCGGGGATTGCCCCTAAGGCGGGCGAAATCCTTGCCGATCGGTTTGGGCTGGGTGAAGTCGAAGGGGGTGTCCCGGACCGGGGCAATGTGACCGGTAGGAATGAGAGAGTCGTCGGTGGGAGTGTAGTGGGCAGCGGCGAAGGTGACCACGTGATCGAGGATGGTGCCACGGTTATGCCCGGCGAGGTTGAAGTAACTGTGATGGGCCAGATTGCAGAGGGTGGGAGCATCGGTGGTGGCGCGGTAGTCGATGATCAGCTCGTTATTGTCGGTGAGGGTGTAGCGGACGGTGACCGAGAGGCGGCCGGGGTAGCCTTCCTCGCCGGCGGGGCTGGTGTAACTGAACTGGATACCGGGACCGACGTTGTGGACAAACGGTTCACCCCGCCAGAGTTTTTTGTCAAAGCCGACCGTACCACCGTGCAGATGATGCGCTCCGTTGTTGGTGGCCAGCTTGTATTCTTTGCCGTCGAGGGTGAAAACACCTCGGGCAATGCGATTGGCACACCGGCCAACGTTGGCCCCGAAGTAAGGGTGGCCCTGCAGATAGTCCTGGAGTTTGTCAAAACCCAGGACGATGTCGGCGAATTGACCCTGCTGATCGGGGACGTGGATTTCCGTAATAATGCCGCCGTAGTCGATGCAGCGGACCATGACATTGTTGGCGTTGATCAAAGTATAGCGGGTGACAGGCTGGTCTTTCCCTTTGGGCGTGGCAGCGGGGAGCGTGCCCCAGGGTTCCTGTTCGTAGGCAGGTCCCAGGCGGGGTGGCGGAGTAGCCGGCTTGGAGGACTGGGACCAGCTGCTGCTGCCCAGCATGGCCAGGATGACGGTTGCACCGACTGCGGGAACAAGCCAACGCCAGGACATGGAATCTTCCTCCCTGTAAGAGCGACAACCGACGACAGCGGGGGACCGGCCGACAACGGTGGGGACAATGGTATGGCCCGAGGCCAACTTCGGCGAGATGATCCCAGAGTACCACGGGAAGTCAACCTCGGCACCGCAAGGGTCGGCAACCGCACGGTAGGACCAATTGAAGCCTACGCCTTGGAGTGGCCAGTCGGCACCCCCTGTTGTTCCTGCCCGCCCAGCAAAGCTCGCACCCTGCTATGAAGGCTGCCAATGTGTGACATAAACAATTTGTGATATAAGGAGAGAAGGTGTAACGTGTGGGCAACATAAAAAAACAGAGCAACTAGTTATAGGGCGTAGGTACAAAAATCCGCCGAATATCGAAGCCCTTTGCGATATCCGGCTTAAGGGGGTGGCGGAGCCGCTTGCGGCCAGGCGGGGGCAACGGCGTTCCCAGGACGTGAATTGTCAAGGGTGTGGTTGGCGAGGCGGTGCAAAACTCCGCCTCACCCTGCCTCCATTCGTTCTGCCTGAATACGGCAATCCGCACCCGGCGTTCACCAGCGTGATTGTCCCCAAAGGATCCGTTCCACGAGTTGGATGTTGTGTTCAGATCCCAGCGGCGCGGCACCCGGAGAGACCTGTAGAACCTTTCCCGCAAGCCATGCCCATGACGATTTTCCATCTCCCGGTGCCACATCTATCTGTTGCGAGTGTGAAGTTTATAACTCAAGGGGTTGGTGGGGTGGGCCACAATGCCAGCGCAGAAACTCTTCGGTAAATACTTTCCCAAATATGATCTCTAAAAGTTTTCGCCCTTCGGAATCTATATACCTGCGACGTTTGTATTCATGAACTGCGGCAGCCTGCTTTCCACCACATCGGTGTTGTCGGGGCAAATACCAGCCTTCCAAAGCGGCTGTAAGATAATCTCGAAATGCCGAAGCCAACAATGGTAATTGTTCGATGGTACATTCGCTAAACAATGCCCACGGTTGAGCCAACTGGGCAAAGCATTCGGGTAACGGCTGCTTTTTGGGCAAACAAGATTGGTACCGGACACCCAAGGGCGTGTAAACAGTTGACAGTTCCTGCTGAAGTGGCCCTTCACTTTGTAGTGGATAGACATCGAGTACCACTACTGGAATCTTATCACCTATGACTACCCATTCCGCTGCAAAGAGCGGAATTAGTTCTGGCCGTGCAGTTGGATAAATCATTACTAGTGCCAGATCTAGTTTATGTGTTTGTAGTCGCATCCATTTTACATGGATAGACTCATAGCGATCGATGAAGCCACCTGATTGCAGCAAGACCGGAGATTCTCCCTTCTGCGTAGAGGCGTGAGCAAAGGTGGGTGGACGATATTCATTCTGTAATCCTAAGGGGCTAAGGATTTGCTGAGTAGCGCTGAGGGTCCACCCCACAACATCATACAAATCTTGATGCATTAGCTTTACGGGTTTTATACGAGATGATTTATTCAAATAATATGTTACATTGTCGGAAATTTCATTATATTGCATTGTGATGTTATTATTAGGTATTGACTAATGTAGCAGTAGATAAGAGGGAGGACATTTCGCTGATCAGTTCAGCATAATCTTGGTAGCGGGCCTGGGGTTCCTTGGCCATCATTTTCTGCACGATGGCGGACAAAGCGGGCGGGGCGTCCGGAACCAGTTCATGGACGGTCGGTACCGGTGCTCGGAGATGCTTGAGCATTACCTCGGCGGCACTCCGTCCTTCAAAGGGGAGACGACCTGTGGCCAGGTGGAACAGGGTGGCCCCCAAGGAGTAGATGTCGGAACGGTGATCGGAGATGCTTTGCGAGAGAGTTTCGGGGGCGATGTAACCGATGGTTCCTTCGATCGGTTCTCCGTCGTTGGCAGAGGGGGATGGGCCTGTTTCGACATGGACAGTTTTGGCCAATCCCAGATCGACCAGTTTTCCGGTTCCTTCGCGTGTGACCAGTATATTTCCCGGTTTGACATCGCGATGGATGATATTGAGTTTGAATGCGGCGTGCAGGCCGTTGGACGCGTCGAGGACGACCTGGAGCGCCCGTTGCCATTGCAATCGGCCGCATTGACGAATCAATTCCGCTGCACTCAAACCCTCGATGAACTCCATCACGACGTAAGGGCGTACCGGATCGTCTTCAAAATCCAGGACGCGTACGATGTTGGGATGAGACAGCTGTGCCAGCAACTGGGCTTCGCGGGCCAGGCGTTCATGCGCCGCCCTGTCTTTGGTATTGGGTTGGAGGAATTTGATGGCGATGGCCATCTTGAGGGTCATGTGCAAGGCCCGGTAAACAATGCCGGAGCCGCCCCGGCCAACACATTCCAGAATCAGGTATTTGCCCAGTTGTGTGCCGGGCTTGATCTCGAGCCGCTCGGATGACACGCGACGCGACGAGAGGGACGATGCGGGCGCCGCGGCGGGAACTGCTGCCGGTTTGCCGGAGGACGCAGTCGGTGAGGGAACCACGGGTACGATGCCGGTCCGAGGTGTTTTCTGAAGGTCCACCGGAGCTTTGTTCTCAGCGGGTGACATCGGAGCCGGAAGTTGGGTTGACGGCGGAGCCAACGGCTCGGCAGGCACGGAAGCCGGGGGAGGCGTATTCGGTGCGGATCGCCAATCCACGGTGGTCCGCCAGGCGAACTGCGTCGTACCGCTGAACCGAGGCTTCATGCCTATGCCGCTGGCATGGAAGGTCGAATGGGTCAAGGATTCCAGCCCGAGGTTTGTATTGGAGAAGCCCTGGCGCAACTGTTCCATGTCCTGATCGACCCGCCGCGATTGTTCGAGCAGGGTACGGGTGATCAATTTGCCCACGGGAATCAGGATTTCGCCTGTGATGGGATGGAGGATATTCTGGGTAGCCCGGGTTCCCAAAAGTGACAGCAGGTCGTCCGCACTTTCGATGTACATTCCTTCAGGAACACGGACTTCGACACCGTCGCCGTAGACGATGGCCTGGCAGGCCAGCCGACTTTCGGGAGTGACATTGGCGACCAACGAAAGGGTACGTTTTTCATTCGGGCTCACCGGGGAGAGTTGTTCCATGCCGGAGCAGATGTGGACATGACAGGTGGAACAGATGCCCCTGCCCCCGCAGGACATCAGAACTTTGAGATCTTTGGCCAGCAGGGCGTCCAGCAACCGTCGTCCGGTGGGTAGGGCAACCACTTCTCCCAGTGGTTCCAGGCGAATCTTTTTCATGGTGTCCCCTCCTGAGAGGTTGCGGCGACGCGGGTGAGCAACTCGGCCTCCTGCTGAGGCCCGGCGTGCAATTGATAGAACAGCTCGAAGGTGGCCACAGCGGCGGAAAGCAACGCCTGCCGGGACTCAGGATGCTCACCGATTCGTTCCAGATAGCCGGTCACCTTGGGCCAGTAGTGGGACAATTGCTGGGCGGCATCCAGGTGATAGTCCAAGCCGTGGCCCAATCGTTCCGGGCAATTCCAGGCTTTGGCCAAAGCCTTACCGATCAGTTGCGAGCCGAGACGTGATCCTTCCAAAACGTAGCCGACACCCGCCCAGGCGGCCGGTGCAGCCGGGAGAGCTTCGATCTGACTGACCCACAGTTGCTGAGGGCAAGGTGGAGTCAAGGGCAACTCGAACTGCCAGAAGGCCAGGTCTCGGGCAATGGCGGCGGCCCGCGAAGAGAGAACCGGCCAAGGGTAGCCCGCCGCGGCCAGGGCCGCTTGACCGATCACTTCCCAGGCATGATAGACGTGGTACATGTCGGCCAACAGGGCTGTGTACTCCGCCAGGCTGATGCTGCCTTGTGCCAGACGCTGGCTTAGGGGTAATGCCTCGAGAGCCTGGTGCCAACCGCGCGTGGCCCGCCGCAATTCTGCTAGACATTCCACAGTTATTCCCTCCGCAACTGACACTGGGCTTACCAGGGTGCTGTCTTTTTTCGGGACGAAGCCCGAGCCGCTGTCTGCCGCTTTCTTCCCGCGTGTCTGGCCTTGCACTCGGTTTTTCGCGTGATCCCTCAATTTGCGTTGCCACCGTCACCACTTGCCGGAGGTTGGTACCTTGTCCGGGGCTTGTTACTGCTGTCGGGGGGCTGTTGGGGTTGGTCCTGCCGGGGTACACCTTCAGCGACGTGGCGGCACAGGCAACCGTTTGCCGGTCTCGTCTTTCGGGGGTACGGGAATCCGCGTCAGGTATTCTGCCAGATGGTCGGCTACCGGCCGCAACAAGGCATAGGCCTCATCCGAGAGGGCTGCCTGCAGTTCTTCTCGCCAGACGGCGAGAGCGTCCCGCACAAAGGTGGGGGAAAGGTGGCTAGCTTTGATAATGGTGCGATACCATTCTGTGAACATTTCATCCAGAGTTTGGTATTCCCCCAAAAACATGGCGTTGGCGGCCATCTGGGTGAGCAACACCAGGTCACGGTGGCCTTTCTCGAAGCCGTGACCATGATACCGGGCAAATTCCGGATAGGCCTGACGCATCCGTTCGATGAGGCGGTCGATCACCGCAACGACCACGCGACGGATTTCCTCGAAGGCATTGCGGCGGGCCCGCACGGTCGCCAGGTAGTTTTCGATCTGTTGCCGATCATCCGAGGTCGGATAAGGGGTACGGTATTCCAAGGTCAGGCGTGCAAGCATGGTTGTAGCCTCGTCCCAAGGTAAAAGAATCCGGTGGCATTCCCAAAACAGACGGATCAGCGGGTGGCTGCCACCAGTCCGCGGGTGAGGGAGTCGTCCAATTCACTCCAGGCCGGATCGAGTACTTCCCAGACACTGCGGGTGAGCTGGCGTTGCAGCAATTCGCGCAACACCGCATAAGCATCGGCAATCCATTGCGGATCGACGTCGCAAGCCGCGAGGGCCGCCCGCATGTGATCAATCCAGCGGTAACGGAGCAGGCGAAGGTCATCCGCGAGCACGGCCCGGGCGACATAGCGGAGGCTCTCGACCAGGTCCTGAGCCAGCCGACGGGTATAGAGGGTCCGTTGGGGATAGCGTCGCTGCAACTCTTTGTGCAAAGCCCGCGTCAGGGAGGGTTCCTGACGTTCCAGTTCTTCCACCAGTTTCAGGCGGGTCGGGACGCTGGAGTAGTAGCTCAACATCCGGGCTAGCTCTTCGTCGTTGAAGAGTCGTTCATTGGCAGTGTGAATGATTTCGGTCAACCAGGTGTTGATCATGAGACGACCTCCAGGGGTGGCTGTGAGTGTGGGAGGTGGTGTTCCTGGTGGGTGTGGGTCTGGCCGTTGGTTGGCGCATGCGACGTCGCGGCAGCCTGCTGCAGAACTTGTTCATGGGACGGCAGAGGGGTGTTGGCTTCCCACCAGGCTTCCAGTTCGGCGATGCGGGGGGCTGGTCCGATCAGAAAGCGGCTCCGCTCGGCTCCCATGGAGGGGCATTCGGTTTGCAAACAGTCCATCGTCAGGCCGTGGAGATAACTGAAGATGGCGGCCAACAGCCCGCTCATGAGGAGATCGACGGGCCGGTCCGATTCCCCGACCAGGGCAGGGAAAAGCGAATCACCGATCTCGGCACTCCAGAACTCCGGCGACTCTTCCGCGCGGGTGTAGTCCAATTTCCCGTAACCGTGGGCCGCAAAGGCATCCGCCAGGCAGACCCGGATCAGACCGGCGGGAAGTTCGCGAAAGGGTTGCTGGTAGTAAGCAGTCCATTCGCGGTCCAGTCGCTTGATCCACTGGCTGCCCCAACGCCGGCCTGCGGCTTTGAGGACGGTGCGGTAACTTTTGCCGCACTCGTAGATCAACGCGTCCCGCAGGCCCAACAGAAAGTCGGGTGGGAGGGTACAGATGCGGACACCGGTGGGGGTTCGGCAGACGCCGGTGGTCACATCGGTACGGAAGTGGTACGGCTCGGCGAAATAGTTCCCTTTCAATCGGAAGGGCGACGCGGACTCGGGCATGACATACTCCTCGCTAAACTTCAGGGTGGGAGGGAACAGAAGTCTCACATCTGGGCCAGTTTCTTCATGATGTCACGGGCGGTAGCCCCTTCGTTCCTCCAGAAGGCGGCGGCGTTGACCCGATCATAGTCAGACACCACGAAGCGGCAGAACTCCTCGCCGGTGGCATAGCACTGCATTTCCACACAGCCTAAAGCCCGCTTGGCCAGGGTACTGAAGACACTGGCAAACAGGCCGGCGTAGAAGTAGCAGACGACCGCACCGATATCGCCGATCGACTTGGCCACCGCCGATTCGTACAGTTCGATGTACAGCAGACCTTTATCCCGCTGCCGGAAGTCGTACCGCCAGGTACCCCACCCTTGGATGGTCAACGGCCACCACCACTCTTCCATGAGGAAATCGACCCGCATCCGTTCCAGTTCGGCCTCGAATTCGGCACGCATGCGGGGCAGAAACCGGCGCATGTCATGCAGGCCCCATTGATATCCGCATTTGTACATAATTTCGCGGGCCCCATTCTGGCCCACCTCGTCCTCCAGTGAGCCGAGGATTGCTACCAGAAAGTCTTCGCTGACCCGCATCAGACGCTGACCGTAAGGATTGAGCAGAATGCCCCGTTCCGGATCATGGCGGAAATAGACGCGGTCGTGGTAATAGTTGTGCAGGTACGGCTGGACACCGGGGCGCGGTACGATCTGCTTGCGAATGGTCCCATCGGCGATACCATTCCGACGCAGAAAGGTGAGGGTACGCGGTTCACCTTTTTCCTGCCAGATGATCTGCAGAGTCTGTTCATTGGGTTTGTCCAACGGTTCGGTAAAATCGGCTGCTTCGCTGCTCTTCATGGGTCACACCTCATTATGAAACGCTCCTGGGGATTGTCGCTTTCGCTTGGACTGTCGCCATCACGGGTTATTTTGGTTGATCCTCTGCAGTTCGCGGGTCGCTTCGGCGAAGACATTCAGACAAGTCCGGGTAATGATCTTCCCCCGCGGGATCAGGACGGCGCCGGTGAGCGGATGCAGGAAGTCCTGGTTGGCTTTGGTGCCGACGAGGTTTTCCACCTGCTCCAGCGAGGTCACGTACAGGCCGGCGGGAATTTCGATCACAGCTCCGTCGGCGAGCACCTGGGTTTGACAAGCCAGCCGGCTATCAGCATCGGCGGTGACGATCAGGCGCAGGGTATGCTCTTCACGGGGGGTGCGCGGCGTCAGAAATTCCACACCTCGGCGTACATACACGTGACAACTGGCGCACAAACCTCGCCCCCCGCAGGCCATCGAAACCGGCAGGTGGCACGCCAGCAGTCCTTTGACCAGCGGGCTGCCGGTGGTCACCTCCAGTTCGCCTCCAATAGGGGTCAAGGTGATCGTTTTCACAAGTCGTTTGCCTCCTCAAGCTGCGGTGTTCTGCTGCTCTCCTGCACCCGGGGGTGGACCGCGCGCGGATTATCCGGACGGACCTTCCCCGAAGACGACAAGCCGTGAGGGGTTACAGCTGTGCCAGGCGCCAACCCATAACCAGCTCTTCCATCGGGCCAGCATCGATCAATTCTCCTACGGGAGCGGCGGCCCAAGAGTAAGGTTGTCGGGTGGGAATGCTCAGGCGAACTGCCAGCAGGCCACTGGCCGTGGTCTGCCATTCGATGTGTCCGCCCATGCGTCGGCTCAACTCCGCAGCCAGCATCAGGCCGGGAAGGAAACCGACCGTGTTGTCCGTCAGGTACGTGGGCGGATACAGATCGCCGTAGGGCTGCTCCAGGTCGCGTTTCTGAGCCTCGGTCAGAGCTGGGCCGGCATCGAGCACATCGAAGGTGACGACATCCTCAGCCAGCTCACTGCGACCGCTGTGTCGCGAAATGACTATGCCCATGGTCGCACCTTTGTTGGCCCAGGTAGCATGGTAGAGGATGCCCAGCAGGGCGGTTTCCACCCAGGTATCGTCTCCGCACATATAACCCCCATCACGGTCCGTCACCAACGTGGTGTTTTCCCGGTCCCGCAGCAAGGGGGCCAGTTGATCGGCCGCACGGCGGGCTGGTTCCACGGCGGCAAATTCGGTTACCAACGGGGTCGGCAATTCCCCCCACCGGCAGCGGCACAGCCAGAACACCAGACGTAAATACACGTCTGTAACGGTGCCCTGCTGGCGTATGGCTTGAATCCGTTGCAGCATGATCTCCTTGTTGGCTGTCTGCTTGATGTCGCCGGAGAGCAGACGTGACGAAGCCAGTATTCCTTGGACCGGTCCCCAGATATTCTGCACCATCTCCGTCCAGGCGGTCCGCAGAGTTTCCTGGCGTATCTGACCCCGATCCTGAGCCAGGTGTTTCTGCTCGGACGTCACGTCTCGCAGCAAGCAATAGGTCAATGGCCCGGGGACGGCATAACGTTGAATCGCCAGCCAATGCTGCTGATCCTTGTTTTGCACCACGCAACAGGCTTCCGAGGAGTTACCGTTGGATCGCAACCATTCGCCAAAATTCGGTCCGGACAATGTCAGCCGACCCCAGGGATCGGGATAGGGGGGAGTTTGCAGGATACTTCCCAGCGGCTGTTGCATCAACCGCCGTGCTGGCCGATCCAGCAGTCGTTCGCCTGCGACGTTGACGTAACGGATGATCCCTTGACCATCCAGCGCCAGGATACCGATGGGCAACTCATGCACGAACCGGGTCATCTGGTTATAGCGTGTCCGCAGGGCCGTGATCTTGTCTGCCGCTTGCTGGAAGGCGGTGTTCAGCTCGTGGACTGCCTCGGCCCAAGGACCATCGCCGGTCAGTTTCCCCAGAGCTTGCCCATCGGCCAGCTTGCACAATTCGGCTATCGCCTGCTGCAAGGTCGCACGGAACGACTGGCAGGCTTGCTGATAGCGTGTCTCTAAAGCCTGCAACCCTTGCTCGATCCCTTGGATTTCCGGGCTCAAGCCATAGCTGTTGCCGGGCCATGACCTACCACCGGTCAACGCCCGACAGGCTGCCGCCAGCTGATCCCAGGGGCGGCTCAGCCACCAGCCAGCCGCGGCTACTACCACAGCCCCCGCAGCACCGATCCCGACCACCGACCACGCCGACAGATGCGGACTGCCCAAAGCCACAGCAACTGCCATCAGCAGCGGAGGCACAAATGCTATCACTGCCCAACGCGTGTACATTGGCAATGCACGAAGGCGGGTCACCATCTTTGCTGGTCCTCTCTAGGGTTATCTCTTCGGGAATGGGGTACCGCTTATTCCTCGAGGGAAGGTCAACTCAGGCGGTTCCTTCAGGCGTGCTATCCGACGCACCGCCGCGGGGTTGGACCGAGATCATCCGGATTGCCTGGCGTAACGGGCGAACCACTTCATCCCAGCGGGCGGGTCGGTCTGTGGGATCCGGGCTGGCCATGCGCAGGAGCAGTTGCGCCGTCTCGTGAGGCACGGGATAGCTCCAGTGCAACGGCTCCAGCTTCAATCGCCGGTGGGCCGACAGACATTCCCTGAAGTCACCGCTTTCGACCACAGCTCGGCCTTGCACCAGGAAGTAAACGGTCAGTGCCAGCGAGTACATATCGCTGCGCGGATCTCCCTGCCCGATGAAGCGTTCCGGAGCGGCGAAAGCCCACGTGGCAGCAGGACCACCCGTGGCGCGGTGAACAGAAGCGGACCCGATGCGGAACCCGCAACCCCAATCCGCCACCACACCACGGCCCCGACGGTCGATGAGCACATTGGCAGGAGATAGATCGCCATGACACCAGCCAGCACGGCTCATGGCACGTAAACCGTCGGCCCAATCGACGGCCCAACGCAGCGCTTGCTCCACAGGTACCGGTCCATGTCGCTGGACCCAATCGGCTGCACTACTGCCTATGTAGTCCAGCACCAGATACGGCAGTCCGTGGTAGCAACCCGCATCATACAACCGGATCACGCACGGATGATGCTTGCGGCACAATATGTTCCGTTCCCACTCCAGTTGGTGACAGCCTACGGGAGTCACTGCAAACTTCACCACTACAGGAATTTTCAATGTTGTGTGATAGGCCTTATATATCCAGTTGTGCTTTCCAGCATAAATACATGCTTTGATCGAAAGATGATGCAGATTTTTCTTACAGGCCAGTCCGGAGAGCAATTCATGCCGGGAACCATCATCGCCTGCCAGAAGGTCGGGCTGAGAATAGCCGTCCTGCCCCGAAAGAAACTGACGGAGGTCCGCCAGGTCCAGTTTCCCTCGGAGAACCTGCAGAATCGCCCGCGCCGTCACCCGGTCCAAACGGCGCTGCTCCACGAGACGAGCCAAAGCGGCTGTGACTTCGATGCGACTCCGCCCTGCTGCTCCTACAGTCAGGCTTTGAAGCACAGACCTGGGGCCAAAGGCATCACTAATACGTAACTTATGCATGCTACAGACCCATCCTCAGGTATATTTCACCCATTGAATACTTAGCACATCTGCAAAAAAAATCAAAATTTTTCTTATGCAGAATAATTTTCATAGGATAGTCTAAAAAGATCTGGAGGTTCTCTTTAGCGGCGGTTGCAAGTTTCAAGCGTGATTTTGAATGAAAGTGGCAGTGGGTATCTCACGTGGAATGCTCCATCAAACCGGTTGGCGGTCCTGGGTGAAATCCACCGTAGGGCCGATCATGCTTTGTGCATCCAATCGTCGGGAACCGGTATCATCTCCGTAAATGTGCCTGGGCGCCTCCCTAAGCTCCGTATCGATTCGATCCGCTCAAGCGAATCCTCTCGATGAGCCGGAAGAGGCTGCGGCAACAGAAAGCGGAGTCAATCCCGGGGACAACGGCAACCGACAGAAGCCTCCTGAGTTTCCGGGTGGGATTCCCCGGTGTCTTGTCCGCTGGTCGGAGTTGCTGAGGACTCGTACCGAATAACTAAGGCAGTTCGTGGCTCGTACCCAATAACTTGGGGAGTTCATGGACAGTCGAGATGGGTGCGTGGACAACCGATCTGGTGTCTCGGGATTCGGGATACGGGGTTAGGGATAGGCCTCGCCCTGGGGAGCAGGGAGGCGCGGGTATAAGAGTGCAAGGGGAACAGGAGCCGACATGATGGGACGCAGGGGACTGTGGGTGGTGGTGCTGGTGGGTTTGGGCAGCACGGTGAGCGGGGTCGAAGCTGCCGAGGAGGTGGTCTGGCGGTTGTGGCCGGGTGAACCTCCCGATGAGAAGCAGAAAGTGGGTCCGGAGCGTTATCTGGAGGGGAAGCCGGGGCAGGCGGAAATCAAGCGGCTCACGGAGGTGGGAACGCCGACGTTGACGATCTATCCGCCGCCGCCGGAGAAGCACACGGGGTGTGCGGTACTGGTGGCTCCCGGAGGGGGTTACTCCATCCTGGCGATCGAGCATGAGGGGACACAGGTGTGCGCCTGGCTTAATGCGTTGGGGATCACGGCAGCGCTGCTGAAGTATCGGGTGCCGAAGCGGCCCGGGCAGACCCCGGAGAATCTGGCCATGATCCAGGATGCCCAGCGGGCGATAGCGCTGTTACGCAGTCGAGCAACGGAACTGCGGATCGACCCCCAGCGCATCGGCATGATCGGCTTTTCCGCCGGGGGAAATTTGACGGCTTGGACCTGCCTAGCGAACAAACGCTTCTATCCCACCCAGGATGAGCACGATCGGGCGTCGAGCCGGCCCGACTTCGCCCTGCTGATCTATCCGGCCTGGCTGGTCGATGCCCAGGGTCAACTCAAGCCGGAGTTTCGTCCGGATAAGTCCAGTCCACCGATGTTTTTCGTCCACTCTTCGGATGATCCGATCAGCAGCGAAAGCAGCGTGGCGTTGTATCTGGCCTTGAAGAAGCAAGGGGTGCCGGCGGAGTTGCACATCTATGCCAGCGGGGGTCATGGATATGGAATGCGGAAGGTACCTCATCCCTGCGCGAGTTGGCCGCAACGCGCCGCCGAGTGGCTGCACTCCCGCGGCTACCTGGCCCCGGCAACCCCGGCGAAGAAGTGACACCCCAAAACATAACACCGCTGGCAAGACAAACCTTCCCAGGCAGACTGAAGTGATTCGGGCACCAATACGCGGGAGCGACTGATGCGTTGGCGGGCATTGGCCACCGACTACGATGGGACCTTGGCCCAGGACGGCACGGTGCCTCCGGATGTCTGGGCCGCCCTGGAGCACGCCCAGGCGGCGGGTCTGCGCCTGCTGTTGGTGACCGGCCGGGTCCTGCCGGAGTTGCAACAGGTCTGTGACCGGCTGGAGCTGTTTGAACAGGTGGTCGTGGAAAACGGAGCGGTGCTGTACGACCCGCACCGCAGGCAGCAGCAGGTGCTGGCCGAGCCGCCACCGCCGAGTTTTGTCCAGCTTTTGCGGCACTGCGGCGTTGAGCCGATCGTGACCGGTGCGGTGATCGTCGCCACGTTCCAACCCCACCAGGACACCGTCCGGCAGGTGATCGCTGACAGCGGCTTGCCTCTGGAGGTGATCATGAACAAGGACGCGGTCATGGTCCTGCCGCGGGGCGTGGATAAGGCCTTCGGCTTAGGCCGGGTTTTGCAGCAATTGGGTTTACCCCCCGAGGACGTCATCGGCGTGGGGGACGCGGAGAACGATCGGACCTTTCTGGAGCTGTGCGGTTTGCGGGTGGCGGTGGCCAACGCCGTGCCGGAGGTGCAAGCGGCCGTGCACTGGACCACGCCTTCCCCACGGGGAGCCGGTGTGCGGGAGCTGCTTCAACGCTGGCATCACGGCGAGCTGGACCGCCTCCTGCCTCGTCAATGACCGCCGAGAAACACACCGCCTGCCACGTCACCGGAACTGCGGCGATGGGGCTTCCGCACCGGCATTCTCACCCGCCCGACGCGAGGCTCACGTGTCAGCCGATGGCAGTGCATTCCGGATCAACCGGAGCGATATGAAAGTGCCGTCAGACTCGTCAGCCGATGGCAGTGCATTCCGGATCTGCAGGAGCAATGTTGACCCGCCTGCCGCCTTGATCGAAATAGACGGTGCCATCGGTCAGGGCGAAGAGCGTGTCGTTGCGGGCCCGACGGACATACCGTCCCGGCAAAAAGCGGGTGCCCAACTGCGTCACCAAGATACTCCCGGTGGTGACGAATTGCCCGCCAAAGGCCTTCACGCCCCGCCGCTTGGACAGCGAGTCCCGACCGTTCTTGACCGATCCTTGACCCTTCTTATGTGCCATAGCCTACTCCGCTGCTCGCTTCATCGGCTCTGATGCCACTTCTTCAGATTACCCCGTGGGACTTTTCCCCATGGGAATTCCCTTGTCCCGTGGGACTTCCCTTCCCCTTCCCAGGTGAGCTTGGATTCCACTCTCTTCCTTGCGGTTTCCCCGAAGGTACCCGTTCGGCTGGCTTACCGAAGCGGTACCCCTTTCGCAGGTTTCGCGTGCCGAGGAACACGCCGGTCAGGGATAAACACCCCGTCGGGAAGGGGGACAGGAAAACCCGGTCCCATCGGTGCTACATTACAACGCCCCACGAGAGCGTCAAGAACCGCGACCCTCTCCGCGGGGAGCCGCAATTGCTTCGGATCCACCGATCATGGTGAGATACGGACCCGGAGATCCACCGTGTCATGGTGAGATACGGACCCGGAGAACCACCGTGGCCCTGAACCGAGGCGGGGGGTGCGGCTTGTCGTTGTCGGGAAGCTGCGGTGTGCACCGGGGAGGAACGGGGGTGGGATCATGGGCCGCTTAGCGTTCGGCGATGAGGATGTCGGCGTGGGCCAGGGGGAGTTTGACCACCAGACCGGCCGGTGTCTGCTGCTGCTGAACCGGTTGTCCGGAGGCGGTCCAGAGCTTTTGGGGACGGAAGGGTAAGGTCAGGGTCAATTCCAGTTCCGGGATGGCCGCACCGGTCCAGTTGAGCAGAGTGATGGCCGCTCCCGAATCGGACAAGAGCAGCGGGGTTTCCACCAGCGGAGTCCGGGTCTGCACGGGAGGGGTGACACCGGCCTGCCGAACCGGGAAGGTGATCCACTGCCGCAAGGCTTCGGAGAAGCCGACCGGTAAGCGATCCTGGGTTCCTCGGGAGGAGCGCCAGTAGCTGATGCCGGGGAGGAAGGCGAAGTGGAAGTGGCGTCCCTGCCCCAGGGGCGCTTCGACAAAGGCCGGCCGGTCATCGCTGAAGCGCAGATGGACACGCGGAGGCTTATCCCGCAAGGAGCCCCGCTGACCGTACACGGGGAGTTTTCCCTCCGGCAGCGTCAAAGTGGCGACCTCGGCCAAGGTGGCGGCGTTGGGAACGAGCAGCCGGGGTCGGGGTTCTTCACGCAAACCGGTCGCTTCCGCCAGCAGGGAGCAGGGTTCGTCATACCGGTCGGCGCTGGCCGCATTGCTGATGGTGACCAACGTCCCACCGGCCCGCACCCACTCGAGCAAAGCCGCCTGCCCTTCCCGGGGCACGTTCGGTGCGGTCAGATAGACCACGCGATAGGGACGCAAACCGGCGGCGGTCAGATCGTCTTCGTCCAGAAAAGCCACGGGGATGTTCGCATGCTGCAAGGCCAGGTACAGGTCGAACACCTCGGCCATGTAATCCACGGTGGCTCGATTGAGCTGAGTATTGGTGGCGTCGCTGATCCCACGGGCGATCTCCATGTCCCGGCAATCCCAGACCTGAGCGGAGCGGGGCATCAGAATGGCGACCTGAGGGGGAGGCTTGCGACCCGCATGGAGGAAAGGTTCAGCACGGGCCAACAGGGCATGGGCCTGACGCAATTCCCGCAGCAGATGGGCTTTTTCGGAATAGCAGTTGCCCGGGAAATTGTACTCCGGACCAAAGACGAAATACTGAACCGCCCGTCCGCCATGGCCGAAGATGCATAGCACTTTCTGGATGATCCCCCCGACGCGGTCGCCAGCCGTGCGGGGGATGACGTAGCCACCGAACTCCAGTCCCGACCGGCGAGCCGCACTGCTGAGCTTAGCACAGTAGAACGACCACTGATACGCTTGGGCATCGCTGAACCAGTCCTCAGTCCACAGGATGGTCCCGCCCCGCAGCCGGGCAAACTCGAACCAGTCCTGTCCCCCCATCGCGGCATCGGGATGTTGTTTGTCAGCATTGTTGGCCACGGGTCCAGGCACGTAGAAGCGACCGGCAAAGAAGTTCCAATTGGTGAATACGGGCAGACCGGGATAAAAAGCCTTCTCCAAGGCACGAACACAATCGCTGAAGTGGCGGGCCGAGGCCCAGGCGTAGAAGCGCACCGTCCAGTAATGGAGGCGTCGGGCCGGCAGGTCCCGGGCACCACTCCGCCCCAAGGGGAACACCTCGTCCCACGTTTTGGCTCCCAGGTCCTGCGGCTGCAAACCCTGCTCGCGCAGATACTGCCGGAAGCGCTCCAGGGCCGCCGGCTGCTCCCGCACCACCTGGAACATCCGCGGATAATACCACCCCGGCTCATCGGACATCGCAAACAGTGCCATCTCTTCCGGCGCAAAGCCGGCTTTGCGGTAACTCGCCGCCAGATCGTTTGCCCACTGTTCGATACTAGCCGGGGTCACCTTCGGGTCGAAGGCAAAGGCGTAACCTGGGGGACTGTACACCGCCCAGGCCGTGCGTCGAACCCCCTGCCGCTGGAG
>Ga0068705_10000416_pt1 | contig 21678 bp, 25 predicted proteins | sample YNPMSTMetaG_FD_65631 | JGI IMG/M metagenome (GOLD analysis project Ga0068705, IMG submission 65631) | Anoxygenic and chlorotrophic microbial mat microbial communities from Yellowstone National Park, USA - YNP MS-T MetaG | ecosystem: Environmental > Aquatic > Thermal springs > Hot (42-90C) >... | reverse complement strand
AAATTATCACCCAATGGGAGACCTTGCTCCAAGAGACATAGTTACAAGAGGAATATTACAACAAATGTTAAAGACTAAAAAAGACTTTGTTTATCTTGACTTTAGTCCTATAGGTTCAGAAAATAAGATAAAAAAGAGGTTCCCAAACATTTATAATACATGTAGAAAGTATAACATTGATATAACAAGAGAGTTAGTCCCTGTTGTTCCTGCTTATCATTTTTCTTGTGGAGGTATTTTTTCTGACTTAAATGGCAAGACAACTCTTAAAAGACTGTTTGCGGTAGGGGAGGTTGCTTGTAATGGTTTACATGGTGCAAATAGACTTGCAAGCACTTCGCTGCTTGAAGGTCTTACTTTTGGATATAGAGTGGGTCTTTATATAAAAGATAATTGGAAAGAGTTTGGTAATATAAAGAAGTATGAAATACCTGACTGGGTAATTACAGGTAATAATAGGATAGATAAAACACTTCTTATACAAGACTGGACATTTTTAAAGACTTTAATGTGGAATTATGTGGGACCTATAAGATCGGCGAAAAGATTGAACAGGGCTTTAAAAGACTTATTACACCTAAGAAATATAACTGAAGACTTTTACCTTGATTGTTATCCTGATAAAGAATTAATAGAGTTTAGAAATAGTTTACAGACAGCGTATATAGTGGCTCTTTCAGCATGGAAAAATAAAAAAAGTATTGGTTCTCATTATAGAGAGGACTAGTTTAACAAAAATATTTCTTAAAATTTTTTTTAAAATTTTAATTTTTAAAAAATTTTAGTTAAAATATACCTTAGGAGAATATATGACAGATTTAATAAAGGGAATTATACAAAAACTATCGGATAAAGAGTATGTTGAGATACATTTTGAAGAGGCAAGACCTACAATAATATCTTATATGGGTAAAGAATTAGAAACAGTATCAACATCTAGTTCAATAAAGGGTAATATTAGGGTATTGGATAATGGGAATTGGTATTTTTATTCATTTAATGACGATATTTCTCTTGGACTTGTTGAAAGGATAGAAGAACAGATTAGGGCAACAGAAAATATTAAAGGAGAATCAAAAATATTAAATTATGGAAAAATAGTTGATCATATAAAAACAGACTTCAAAATAGATCCCTTAAGGGTTTCTTTAGAAGAAAAGATTAGTATTATAAAAAACTATAATGACATGATAACTAATGCAGGTCTTACTTCTAAGTCAGTTTATAAAGATGTACATAAGAATATAATATTTGCTAATTCAGAGGGAAGTTTTATAACTCAGGAAAAGACTTTTACTGGTTTTAGTGTATATGCTATGCTAAGAGATGGGACTAATGTTGAACAGTCTTTTTTTTCAAATGCAGGATATGGTGGAATTGAGCTTGTAAAAGGGTTTGAAAAAGAGGTGGAAGATGTTATCAAAAACACTTTTGATATGATTAAGGCTGAATCTGTTGAAAAAGGTAGATATAATGTAATACTAGACCCTAAGATAGCAGGTGTTTTTGCTCATGAGGCTTTTGGGCATTTATCAGAGGCTGATTTTATATATGAAAACAAGGGGATGTTGGAGCTGATGCAGATAGGGCGTGTCTTTGGAGTAGAGGAACTTAATATAATAGACGATGGTGGGATAAAAGGTCTTGCAGGGTATACACCATATGATGATGAAGGTGTAAAGTCAAAGAGGGTTAATCTAATAAAAAATGGTGTGCTTTCTGCAAGGCTTCATTCAAGAGAAACAGCTTGTAAGATGAATGAAGAGCCGACTGGTAATGCAAGGGCTTTAGACCCATTGTATAGACCTATAGTGAGAATGACAAATACTTTTATTGATAGGAGCACTCATAAAAAAGAAGAACTGTTTGAGATTATGGGTGATGGTTTATACTGTGTTGATTATATTGGTGGAATGACAAACCTTGAGATGTTTACTTTTACTCCTTCAAGGTCTTTTTTAGTTAAAAATGGTAAACCTGTTAAACTTGTTAAAAATGCTGTACTTACAGGCAATGTGTTTGAGACCTTAAAAAAGATAAAAGCAATTGCTGATGACTTACAACACTTTGGGACTTTAGGTGGGTGTGGGAAAAATGGACAGTCTGGACTACCTGTTACTGTAGGTGCTCCTCATGTCCTTCTTGAGAATATTATAATTGGTTAGGGTTTAATATTTTATTATATTATTTTATTTAATATAATAATAATTATAAAAACTAAAGGGGGATAAAATGGATTATGAAATAAAAAGGGATGAAAACACAATTACGATAAAGTTTAATGAACCAGAACTTATCGAGAGTTTTAGTGATGAAAAATACTCAGACCTGCTTATGAACATAGCAGATGAAAAGAAAAACATTGTTTTAGACTTTCAGAGTGTTGAGGTTGTTGACTCTTTGTTTATAGGTGCTCTTATAATAGTTGATAAAAAGATAGCAGCAAACGGAAAGAGTTTAAAGCTTATTAATCTTAACAAGTTCTTGCATGACTTATTTGATAAGTTAAGACTTGGCACAGGTTTTGAAGTTTAAATTTTTTACTTTATTTATTATTTATCATGGAGAGTGGCATATTATTAATTTTTTTATTTGTTGTTTATACTCTTCTTTTTGTTTTTTTAAAGTCTTACATAAAGGTTTATCTGCCCTTAATACTTTTAGGTTATCTAATAAAAGCGTATAATATTGCTAACCTTGAGTCTATTGGATATGTTTTTATCTACACTATTGGATTTCTTATATCTTTTAATATGGGGAAATACATTAATATTCAATTTTTTAGGTATGTTCCTTTTAATCTTTTTATATACAACCTTATAGAGAAGGTTTTTATTGGTTTTTTATTTTTCTTAATGTTATTGATCTTTGTACCATTAGAGATTACACCACCTCATTTTGTTTTTTTTGTTAGTGTTATAAGCTTTGTATATTCTAAATTGTTTTTATTAAATAAAAATATTATTAACTATTACAATATAAACAATATTTTTATTTTCTTTTTATTGTTTTTTCTCTATTTCTTTTTTAAAGAGCCTCTCAATATAGATGTTCTAGATAAGTTTTTTTTTATAATTTTTTATAGTCTTTTCTTGTTATTGTTTATAAAATTGAAGATTGAATCAAGGCTTGAAGTAATAGGTTTATTAATAGTATTTGTAGGATTGAGCATCATCTTTTCTTTTATGAGTGAGGTTAGTATTTTGATATTAGGTTTTTTATTAAGTCTGATAATCAATTTTTTTTCACCTACAAAAAGGTTAATAATAAACTCTTTTATTGAAACTAAATACAAATATTTTTCAGTAGTTATATCTTTTTTTTCAGGTTATTTTCTTCAATTATCTTATAACTTACTTATCGTGACAGTAATCTATATAATTTTAAGGACTTTTTTAAGAGGTTTTTATTCTTATTTTATTATAGGGGTACAGTCATTTAAGGAACTGGTTTTTTCTTCAATACCGTCTTTGATACAGACTGAAGAGTTATTAATTTTTTCTATCATATATTCCCTAGAGTTTAATTTTAAAGAGTCTTTAAGTTTTGTTTTAGGATGTGTTATTATAAATGAGTTTTTGCTAAACTATATTCATCATTATTTAAAAAAACAGGAGATAAAATGAAAAGAGTAAGTTTTTTTGGGGCTAACTGGAAAATGTATAAAAACAAAAGTGAGGCAATAGATTATTTTAATGCTGTAAAAAATTGGGATAAGACTGATAAAGAAGTTGTATTTTTTATCCCATTTCATTTGCTTATACCTATGAAAGAGATGTTTCCAGGAGTTAAGATAGGGGCTCAAAACTTTTACTTTAAGGATGAAGGAGCTTTTACAGGAGAAATATCTTCCAAAATGTTGGTTGAGGATGGTATTGAGTATGCAATAATTGGCCATAGTGAGAGAAGAAAAATATTTAAAGAAGATAACGATTTGATAAGAGAAAAAATTATGGCAGGTCTCAGATATAAGATGAAAATAGTATTATGTGTTGGTGAAGACCTTGAAGAAAGAGGAAAAGGTTTGGGATATGAGGTAATAAAGGAACAACTATCTGTTTTGGATGGACAGGTAATAAGGCTTGATAGTTTGATAATTGCTTATGAACCAGTATGGGCAATTGGTACAGGTAAGGTCGCAAAGAGTGAGTATATAGAGGAAGTCCATAGTTATATAAGAGATCTTTTAAATAATAAAGGTATAGATGGTGACAATATAAGGATAATATATGGGGGATCTGTTAATCAAAACAATATAAAAGAAATTATGCTTATGCCAAATGTTGATGGTTGTCTTGTTGGGTCTGCAAGTTTATCACCTGAGACATTCAAAAAAATAGTTTTTTTTGAAAATTAGTTTTGAATTAAAAATTTTTGTTATATTCTATAAATAGAATTTTTATAAAAAGAGGTTGTTTATGTTGACAAAGAATAAGATAAAATTACTTGATCATTATGAAAAAGGATTGAAGTTCTACAGAGAAAGGAATTTTCAAGAGGCATTAAAAGAGTTTGAACAATGTATTCAGATAGAACCAGAGGATGGGCCATCTCTTTTATATCTTGAAAGATGTAAACAGTATATACAAAATCCTCCATCTCAAGACTGGGATGGTGTTTTTGTTATGAAAACAAAATAGGAATTTTAGTTTGTTAAGACTAAAAAGTCTATTTTATAACAAAAGTAATTAGTAAAAAAAATTATTAAAAAGTCTAAAAAATACAATATTTTTAAGTTAATCTCTTATTTTTTTATAACTTTATGATAAAAAGAATCAAGAGAATATAAAGTTTTATAATGGTTTTGATCAATACACCTTTCAAAGATATATTGTATTACTTAAATATTTAAAATATTTAAATTCAAGTCACTAACATAATTTTCAATGAAATGGTTTATGATATTATATAAAAAATCAGGTTTAATTAAAATGGTTTATACTAAATAATTACCAAAATATTTATTTAGTTATCTTTTTTTCTTAAAATTTTTTTACAAAATTTATTTTGAACCAATGTTTTTCTTTATTTCTTCTATTTGTTTCTCAAGTTCTGCCACTTTTTTTTCTAAAACGTCAACTCTTTCATCTCTTATTTTAAGAGTCTTAAGTAGGTTTTCTGTACTTTCTTGAAACTTAGACTTCCAGTTTTTAATAAACTCATCAAGTTCTGGTTTTTTCTCTTCTTTGAAAGCCTTACCCTTTTCAGCCATTGTTTCTGTAAACTCCATCATTTTTTCAGCTGCTGTTGTACTTAGTCCTATCGCTGTTTCCATAAATTTTTTAAAGATTTCGTTAAATTCCATTTTATCCTCCTTTACTTAAGAGATATCTTATAATTTATTAAAAATATTAAAAAATAGTATTAAATTAAAATAATAAAAAAAATTAAAAAAATAAGGAAAATGCAAAAAAAAATTATAAAAGATATAATACTTACCCCAATAGTTGATATAACTCTAATAATACTCTTATTTTTTATGATAGCATATTCAAGGACATCTCCTAATTTTTCTGCCCAAAAAGTAGAAATACCATCAGCAAAAAACATAGATTCATTTAAAAGAGATGAGAAAACAGCAGAAATATCTATAAATGAAAAGGGTATTGTATCTATAAACAACAAGATAGTGGATAATAACCTTGTTAAGCTTGAAGTCTCAAAACTAAAAGTGGATGGAATTAATAAATTTATAATAAAAGGTGATAAAAACACACCTTATGAAAAAATAATTGAGGTTATGGATATTTTAAGAGAAAATAAAATACAAAAAATATTTTTAGCAATAAAACCTAAGAAAGAAAGCGAAAATGTTAAATGAAGTGTTGACTGAAGAGATTATAAATGAGATAAAAAAGGAGTTTTTGGATACCTTCCAAGATAGGATAGACGAATTAAATAAAAATCTTTTTAAAATAGAAAAAGACAATAATAATAAAGATGCTATAGAAGAGATATACCGTACACTTCATAATATAAAAAGTACAGCAGGTACATTAGGTTTTGAAGAGATATCTGTAAAGGCTCATAGGATTGAAGATATGATTTCTGTAAATATTGATACACCAGAAAGGTTCATAAATAGGATTGACAATTTTTACAAAGAAGTAGATGAACTTACTGAATTGGTGAATATATATAAGGAAGGAAAAGAGGTTAAAAAAGAGAAAAAGCCTGTAATACCTCTTAAAAACTATGTTATGGTAATTGAGGTATCAAAGACGATAAGGAATACAATAATAAATAGACTGAAAGATAATTTTAGTATTTTAATTTCAGACAATCCAATAGATGCGTTAAAAAGAATAATATTAGAGCCTGTAACACTTTTAATAACTTCAAAGGAGCTTGAGTATATAGATGGGATTACACTTATTAAAATGATAAAAGATATACCAAACAAGTCTGATATAAAGACAATACTCTTAACATCATCAGACATAAATACGAGTGTTCCAGACTTTGTTGTTAAAAAAGATTCAAACTTTATAGAGAGAATTGATAAAATTATAGAAAGTTTAAGATGATTGAAAAAATATACAACCTTATAAAAACTGTTTCTACTCAACTCCCACTTGATGTAGAAAAAAAGATTAACAGTATAGACGGGCCTATATCTGAAGTTATGAAAACTGCCCTTAAAATATCGAAGGAAGAGGGGAGGCCAATATGCCAAGACACTGGATATGTTTATTTTCTGATAAAAGTGCCCTATGAGGGAGGAAAAGAGTTAAAAGAAATAGAAAAAAATATAAAAGAAGCAATTATTCTTTCAACAAGAGATGGTATAATACGTCCTAATACTGTAGACTCTTTAACTGAAAAAAACTATGGTAATAATTTAGGTCATCATATGCCGTATATAGAAATAGAGTTTGAGGAGAGAGATAACATAGAAGTCAACCTGTTACTTAAGGGTGGAGGTAGTGAAAATGTTAGTGCTCAATACTCTATCCCTAATGAAATTACATCAAAGAGAGACTTAAGTGGTGTTGAAAAACTCATACTATATCACATAAAAGAGGTTCAAGGGTTGGGTTGTTCTCCTGGAATATTAGGTGTGTGTATAGGTGGAGATAGGCCTTTATCTTATAAATACGCAAAGAGACAGTTATTTAGACCATTAGATGACAAAAACTCTGACCCTGTCTTAGCTCAGTTAGAAGAAAAAATACTTAAAAAGGCTAATGAAATGTCTATAGGGCCTATAGGGCTTGGTGGATATCCTACCTTACTTGGTGTTAAGATTGATTATGCAGCAAGACATCCTGCATCTTTTTTTGTCTCTATTTCTTATCTTTGTTGGGTTGCAAGGAGAGGGAAATGCATTATATAATTAACCTTCCTTGTGATAGAGATATAATAGAGAGATTGAATATTGGTGATACAGTAGAGATAAATGGTATAATAGTTACTTCAAGAGACAGGGCTCATAAGTTTTATTATGAAGCAATAACTAAAGGTGTTAATAACGGTATTATTTCTCAAGTGAAAAAATATATAAGAGATGGAGCAATATATCACTGTGGACCAATAATAAATACAGAGAAAAATATGGTAATATCTGCAGGGCCTACTACAAGTATAAGGGAAGAGCCGTATGAAGAAAAGGTTATTGAGTTTTTTTTACCCTCTCTTATAATAGGTAAAGGTGGTATGGGGGAAAAAACATTAGATGCACTTAATAAATACAGATCAGCATATATCAGTTTTATTGGTGGTGCTGGGAGTTTTTATGCTAAAAACATGGAGATTTTAGATGTATTGTGTAGTGATTTTGGTATGCCAGAGGCTATATGGGTGTTAAAGGTTAAAAACTTGTTTGGTATAGTGACTATGGACAGTAAAAAAAATAATCTACATGAAAAAATAAAGAAAGATTCTGAGAAAATATACGAGAATTTAATAGAAGAAGTTTAGAATTAGTAAAGAAAAGTCTTGATAAAAGATTAAATATTGGTATTTTATAGATTTGTATTATTATACTGTATAAAAAGGGTTTACTATGGAGAATAAAAAGCTACCTACTTATTTTGATATTGAGAAAAATATCTATATAGCTATAGATAATGGTAAGGTGATAAGAGTTATTTCTTACTCTATGTCAGATGATATAGAAAAAAAGTTGGATTATATTGTAGAAAACATATTGAAAAAATATAATAAAGAAGGTTTGAAGAGCCTTATATACACAGCAGTAAAGGAATTGGCTATTAATGGAACAAAGGCGAACTTAAAAAGAATATTTTTCGAAGAGAAGGGGCTTGACCTCTTTAATCCTGAAGAATATGAAAAAGGGATGGCAGAGTATAAAAATTATATGACTGAAGAAATGGCTATAAAATTTGGGAAACTGGCTAAAAAAAAGGGAATGTATGTAAGAATAAGTTTTTATCATGAGCCTAATGGAATAAGGATTGAGGTTGTCAACAATACTCCTATAACTCCTCAAGAAGAGAAAAGACTTAGAGAAAAAATGTCTAAGATAATGAAGTATGAAAACTTGATGGACTTTTACATGGAAAATCAGGATAATACTGAGGGAGCTGGTATGGGGTTGGCATTAGTAACAACTATGCTAAGATCTGAAAATATTGATCCTAATCTTTTTAGGATAATGACAAAAGAAGATAGAACAATTGCAAGGATAGAGATCCCATTTAATGAAAAGTTTATTACTCAAAGGAGTATGGGTAAACCTAAAGAAAAAAAAGAAGAAAATAATGGAGAAATAATAGAAGAAGTTTAAAGTATTATTTTAATAATATTGCAAAATCTACGAATATTAGAATATAGTAATTTTATTATTTATTTTATAAGAGGCTTTAAATGAAAAAGATGACAATAGTTTTATTATCAATACTAACTACATTAATATTTTCACAAGAGAAAAACAAAAAATACTTTTTCTTTTATACACTTAATTTTGATAAGACCGACAATTTTAAAGAAGAAAAGTCCACAGGAGAGTTAAAGGAAAATGAGTTTTACTTTGTAGTGACCTATAACACTGATAACCTTGTTGACTCTGTTGGATATTACGATGTAAAAGGAAATATAAACACATACTTAATAGACAGATATAATAATATATTCTTTAACTATATAACATACAAGTATGAAAAAGGTCTTTTAAAGACAAAAGAGTTTAAGAATAAAGAAGACAAAGTTATGTCGAAGATAGACTTTGAGTATACCGAAGAGAAAAAAATATCGAAAACTATACTGTTTACATATTCTATAAAAAAGAGGGAATTGATAAAAATAGAAGAGACAAAGTTTACTTATAAAGACAATAACTACGACATAGTTGAAAGGATAAATGCAAGAGAACAGATATATGAAAAGTTTTTCTATAATGGTAAACCATCGATTTTAGAGTATTATAGATATAATATAGATGGAAAAACACTTCAGTATTCTATAAAATATTACTATGATGGTGATAAATTAGTAAAGAAGGAGTTTTATTCTAAAGCAGGTGTTTTAATAAAGACAGAATATGAAAAGTCGATAGCATCTAAATGAACAATGTATCACTATATTTAGACTTTCAAAAGATAAAAAAAGACTTAAAAAAATATTGTCTTAGTAAAATAGGAGAAGAAGAACTAGATTCTTTAGGCATTATTGATGATAAAGAGTCTCTCCTTAAGTCTTTAGATATTCTAGATAAGTTTATCAAACACATAATAGACTATTCTTTTACTCCTTGGGTAATTCAAGATATAAGACTGTTAATAGACAAGACTGAAAAAGAAGGTATATTACACTTAGAAGAGGTTGTTAAGATAAGAGAGTTTATAAAGTCAATAAATGGTCTTAAGTCTTATTTGACTGGTTCAAGGTTTGAGGATATTAAAGATATTGGATTGCAAATTCCAGACTTTTCTCAAGTTCTTCAAAGGATAAAGCAGGTATTAGATGAAGAAGGGAATATAAGGGATAATGCTACACCTGAATTATATGAAATAAGAGAGGATATGAGGAAGATAAAAAATTCTATAAATGTGACACTAAAAACAATAGTTAATAATCCTGAGTTTACCCCTTTCTTGCAAGATAAGTTTGTTTCTCTTAAGAATGAGAGGTGGACAATACCTGTGAAGGCATCTTTTAAGAATCAGATAAAGGGTTTTATAATAGATATATCAAATACTGGAGAAACTGTTTTTATTGAGCCTTATATAATAGTGGAAAAGAACACAAAATACAAAGAAAAAATTATTGAAGAAAAGAAAGAGATAGATAGAATTTTAAAAAAAATATCAAATGCTTTTAAAAATAAAACTGAAGACTTTAAAGTTTGCTTTAATATTTTAAAAATAATTGACTTTAATATAGCAAAGGCTAGATATTCTATTGAAAAAAACTTAAAAAAACCAATAATTACAAATTATTGGGAAATAAAAAAAGCAAAACATCCCTTTATTGAAAATCCTATACCTATTGACATAGAATTAGGAAAAGAGTTTGACATCTTAATAATAACGGGGCCAAACACAGGTGGGAAAACAGCTGCATTAAGAACTATAGGCTTATTGACACTTATGGCAAACTCTGGATTGTTTATTCCTGCAGAAGAAGATTCAAAGATAGCACATGTGGATAATATATTGATTGACATAGGTGATGAACAGAGTCTTTCTCAAAATCTTAGTACTTTTTCTTCTCACATAAAAAGAATAAACCTTATTCTTAAAAAAGCAACACAAAGGTCACTTGTCTTAATAGATGAGATAGGAGCAGGAACAGACCCAAATGATGGTGCTAACCTTGGGGTTGCAATAATAGAATATCTGTATGAAAGAAAAGTTAATGCTGTCATAACCTCTCACTTTGAGAAGGTAAAAAATATTGCTTTTTTTAAAGAAAGAATAGAGAATGCAACTGTTGACTTTGATATAAAAAGCCTTACTCCGAGATACAAGATTATAATAGGTGTTACTGGTAAGAGTATGGGTATAGAAATAGCATCAAGGTTAAACTTGCCTAAAGAGATAATAGATAGAGCAATAGAGCTTGCAATGCCTACAAATAGAGACTATGAGGTAAAGGATGTTATAGAAAAACTTAATAGTCAGATAAAAATGTATGAGGGGAAGAAAAAATATTATGAAAGTTTATTATCAGAGTTGATGAAAAAAGAAAAAGAATTAAACAAAAAAGAAAAAGAATTAAATGAGGTTATTGAAAAGATTAAGTCAAGAGAGAAATTAGAGTTTTTGGAGTTTTTAAAAGATAAAAGAGAGGCTATTTTAGATAAACTTAAGAAAATAGAAGAAAAAGACAGGGAAGAATTAAGAGAAACTTTAAAAGAGGTAGAAAAAACATATAGAGATATAAAAGAAAAAGATAAAAAAGAAAGGGCTGTTGAAACTGTTAAAGATGTAGAAGTAAATATAGGAGATAGGGTCATAGTAAATGGTATTGGTGAGGCTGATGTAATAGAAATTGGTAAGAGTGGTATCATAACAGTGAAGTCAGGGGTTATAAAAATAAAGGTTGAAAAAAAAGATATATTGGAAGTTATAAAAGATCAAAGAATAGAGAGTTTCAATTTTAGAGTTAATGCTGACTTTAAGACAAGTTTTGAATTAAATATAATAGGTAAAAAAAGGGATGAAGCAATAAGGGAAATAGAACGATACATAGAAAGTATAATTATAAATGGGGGAACAGAAGGTATAATAATTCATGGGAAGGGAAAGGGCATATTAAAAGATGCTGTAATTGAAATACTTAATAAGTACAACATAAAAAATTATGTTCAAAGTCCTGATGGGGGAGCAACGAAGTTTATTCTTAATCATTCATAATTTTTTATATAAATAAAGTTAGTATTATATAATTTATGCCATTTGTTCTTTTAGTAATTACTTTTCTTCTAGTTTTTATTAGCCAACTTATTAAAAATGTTCTTTTAGTATATAGTGTTTTCTTAGGATTATGTTTTAAAGAGATTAAAATCATTTTTATAAAATTTTTATTTAAAATTTTAAAAATCAGAGTTTATAGAATACTGTTTATAATTCTATCCTTAACATGACAAGATAAAAATCATTTTATGGTATTTCTAAATATATCTTCTATTTTTGTGAGTTTTCTACTACTATAATATTGTTAGAAAATAATAAGATTAGCATAGTGGTATTAAAAAACATATTTTTTCATGACTGTAAGATTGGAGCATGTTTTTTCGTCGTATAAAAACCTTATTTCATCCATAAACTCTTGAATAAGAAAGAGCCCAAGTCCACCAGCCTCGAGCTTATCAAATGAAAACTTTTTTTTGTCAACTACAAGTGGAGGTATAAATCTATCGCTCCAGTCTTTTATTACAGCAACCATTTCATTATCCTTATAAAATAAGGAAATAATTATTACTTTTCTTCTTATCTTACCATGACTTATAACATTTGTTACGAACTCATCTATTGCAACTGCAAACTCATATGCTTTTGTTTCATCCAAAAACTTTTTTGCGTAGTCTTCAATTTCTATTGTGAGTCTTGAAATATTTTCAACATTAGTGTCTATCATAATGTAAACTTTTTCTTCTACTATTTTTTCGTTGAACAATTTTAGTCTCCCTCATAATATGTTGCAAATGAGTTAGCACTCTCCCATACTTCAACCTTTTGAATTTTTAAATTATTTGGGAGTTTTTCTTTTATTTTAGAAAATATAAAAAAAGAAATATTTTCAGCTGAAGGATTTATTTTGTCAAAAGGTGGGATATCATTTAAGAACTTATGATCCAGTTCTGATAATACTGATTTTAGGATTGATTTTATGTCTTTAAAGTCTATAAGTATTCCAATATTATTAAGTTTTTCACCTTTTATAGAGACAACTACTTTCCAGTTATGCCCATGCAGGTTTTCGCACTTGCCTTCATAACCTCTTAGACTGTGAGCAGATGAGAAAGAGTCTTCAACAGTTACAACATACATAAGTATTCTCCCTAATATTAAAATAACTTATTTATTAATTAAGTCAATCTTAAAATTTCTTTTTAAAATCTTATACAGTGTTCTTACAGGTAATCCCATTACATTATAGTAGTCACCTTTTATGTATTCTATTAAGCAGGAAAAAAGGCCTTGGATTTTATAAGCTCCAGCAGCATCTATTATATTTTCCTTTTCTATATAATTTAGAATACTGTTATCATCAATTTTTCCTACTCTTATTGTTGTTTTTACTATTTTATTTATTGCTTTATCTTTACTTATTAATGATAGACCTGTATAAACATAATGAGTTCTTCCACTCAAACTTTTTATTATGTTAAAAGCATCCTTTTTATCTTTAGGTTTTCCAATTGTTTTATTCATAAATAAGAGAACTGTATCAGCACCGATGACTATTACATTTTCTTTTTTTTCTAGTTTTTCAAATACACTTTTTGCCTTTAAGTATGAAACATCTAAAACATCTTTTAATGAGTTTACATTTTCATCAACTTCAGGTTTTATAACTTGAAAATCTAGTCTTAACATCTTTAATATTTCTATCCTTCTTGGGGATGAAGAAGCAAGTATAATTTCCATCTTTATTCTTGCCTATAGTTTTTAAAGAAGTTATATAGTCTGTTTGTACACTCTTGAAGTACATCAATAGGTGGGAGAAAGACTATCCTAAAATGGTCAGGTTCAACCCAATTGAAACCTTTTCCATGAACAAGTAGTATTTTTTCTTTTTTTAGTATATCTAGAACAAGTTTTTCATCATCTGATATGTTAAACTTTTTAGTATCTACTTTGGGGAATATATAGAAAGCACCTTTTGGTTTAACAGCTGTTATACCTGGTATATCGTTTATTTTTTCAAATATAAAGTTTCTTTGCTCATAAAGTCTTCCCCCAGGAAGCAACATTTTTGTTAATCCTTTTTCTTCTATACCTAATGCAGACATAATAGCGTATTGGGCAGGGACATTACTGCAAAGTCTCATACTTGCAAGCATGTTAAGACCTTCTATATAGCCCTTTGCCATTTTTCTATTACCTGATAGTATCATCCAAGCAACTCTAAAACCTGCTATCCTATGAGACTTTGAAAGGCCATTAAATGTAATTACCAGTGTTTCATCTGTAAAAGAAGCTATATTATAGTGTTTTCCTTCTGGGTAGACTATTTTTTCATATATTTCATCAGAGAATATTATAAGTTGATTTTCAACAGCAATCTTTATTATTTCTTCTAATATATCTCTACTGTATACAGAGCCAGTAGGGTTGTTTGGATTTATTATAACTATACCTTTGGTCCTGGGTGTTATTTTTTTCTTTATGTCTTCTATATCAGGATACCAGTCTGAACTCTCATCACAGATATAATGAACTGGATTTCCCCCGGATAGGTTTACAGCAGCTGTCCATAAAGGATAATCAGGAGAAGGTATTAATATCTCATCACCGTTATCTAACAAGCCTTGCATAGCCATAACTATAAGTTCACTTACACCATTGCCTATAAAGATATCATCTATGGTAAGGTCATCACCAAATCCCTTTCTTTTAGCATCCAAGAGTATTGCATTTCTTGCAACAAATATTCCTTTTGAATCGGAATATCCTTGAGCCTTTTTTATGTTAAAGATAACATCGTGTATAACTACATCTGGAGCCTCAAGTCCAAAATAATATGGATTACCTATGTTTAGTTTTATGATGCTGTATCCTTCCTGTTCTAATTTATTTGCCTCTTCAAGCACTGGGCCTCTTATATCATAACAAACATTTTCAAGCTTTTTTGACTTATTAAAAGTTCTCATCTAAAACCTCTTTTAATTTAAATATTCAAAAGAAACACTTATAAATCCCTTCTCTTCTTTTATTTTATCTTTAGTCTCAACTAAGTTTAATTTTAGAGAAGGGCTCTGAGATAAGACTTCTATAAAATCTTTTAAATTATCGTCTATCTTTTTTGACACTATATTCATAATAAAACTTTTCAAAACAGGATTTTTTTGTTTTATTTTACTGTTTATCCTAAAAATATATAAAGGTAGGGTATCTATTTCTCTTATTTCTACAAATCCATTTTTATATAACCTTTTATAAACCTCTCTTATAAACTCTAAGTCTTCCTTTGTATCTACGGTTATTCTTATATCAGTTGTTTTGATCTTATCTTCTGGTTCGTAATAGCAAACTTTCCCAATATTTTCTTCTTTTGCCAAATATGTTACGTGTTCGAAGTGATACTGTTTTGATGCTTTTTTTCTTATTGTTTTTAAAAAATCAAGTGTTGTGACCTCTACACCGTCAAGCAAAGATGTAACCTCAGGGTTTATTGTAACAAGGTCTAGCCCCTCATTTTTTAACTTTTTTATCATATTGTCTATAGAAGGTGGATCTATCAATGGAGAGTCAGCACATACTCGTAATATTGTAGTTATGCCAAACTTTTCTGCTGCATTTATGAATCTTTCAAGAACATTGTCAACACTTCCTCTATAAAAGTCTATAGCCTTTTTTTTACAAAACTCTTCTATTGTGTCATCTTCTTTCTCTGTCGTTGTTGCTATTATAATTTTCTCTATAGTTTTGCATCTTTTAAGTCTTTCTACTATGTGTTCTAGTAATGGCTTACCCTCTATATTCGTCATTACCTTACCGGGGAGTCTTGTTGAACCCATACGTGCCTGGATTAAAGCACCTACCATACAATATCCTCCCAGAATATAGGAGAATCTTTTGATATGTCTTTATTTACTTTAGCACCATTTAACATAAACTTCATTTCTACTGGGATACCAATTAAAGGTCTTACACTTTTTATATTAGTATCATTTAGAGTTTCACCAGCCTTTATATCTCTTTTGGCAAAAATACTTCTTAATGAAGATTTTTTAATCTCCATCTCCTTTGCAGAAATCTTTTTTACACCATCACCAAGTGCAGACTCAATCTCTCTTATCTTGTCAATCATTTTTTTTAATTCATCAAACTCCATAGAATGTGGATGGTCAAACAATCTGTTTTCTCTCTTTAATGTAACGTGCTTTTCTATTATGACAGCACCTAATGCAACTGCTGCTATTGCCAGTGTGTCTCCAAGACTGTGGTCTGAAAATCCTACAGGCAACTTAAATGCCTTATACAATGTTTTAATAACTCTTAGATTTGCTAGTTCAGGGTCTAGGGGATAAAGTGAGACACAGTGTAAAAGAGATATATTGCTTGAACCACCCTTAAGTAGTGTGAATATTGCTTTTTCTATTTCTCCCATTGTTGCCATACCAGTTGAGAGTATAACTTTTTTAGAGGTTTTACCTATTTTTTCTAACAGGTCAAGGTTTGTTATCTCAGATGAAGCAACTTTTATAATATCACAGTACTTTTCAACAGTCTCAAGTGACTCAGGGTCAAAAACAGATGATATAAAGTCAATTCCCAATTTTTTTGTCTCTTCCTTTATCCTTTTATGAAAGTATTCATCTATCTCAACTTCTTTTAGTTTATCATAGATTGAGTTATAATCTCTTTTATTGCCATTAAATGTTATTGGATTGAGTAGGTATTCAGTTTTAAATGTTTGGAACTTTACAGCGTCTGCCCCCGATTCTTTTGCTTGATTTACCATTTTTATAGCTTTTTCTATGCTTCCATCGTGGTTTAAACCTATTTCAGCTATTACATATACTTTTTTACTTTTCATCTAGAATATGCCCCATTTTATTTTTTTTAGTCTCAAGATAGAACTTGTTATGTTCTGTTGGTTTAACTATTATCGGAATTCTTTCAATTATTTCCATTCCATATGCTTTAAGGCCAATAACTTTTTTAGGATTATTTGTCATAAGCCTTATTTTTTTTACACCCAAGTCCTTTAATATCTGTGCCCCTATACCGTAGTCTCTGAGGTCAGATGGAAAACCCAATTTTTCATTTGCTTCAACAGTATCAAGTCCTTTATCTTGTAAGCAATATGCCTTTATTTTGTTTGATATACCTATACCTCTCCCCTCCTGTCTTAAGTATAAGAGCACTCCTCTTCCCTCTTTTTCAATAGTCTCCATTGCAATATGTAATTGGTCCCCACAGTCACATCTAAAACTGCCAAAAGTGTCACCTGTTAAACATTCAGAGTGGACTCTTACAAGTATAGGTTCATCTGAGTTTACTTCACCTTTTACTAATGCTATATGGACCTCATTATTTATTTTATTTTTATATGAAATTATTTTAAAGTTACCCCATTTTGTTGGCAGGTTAGCACTACTTACAGCTTCAACAAAGATCTCTTTTTTTATCCTTTCCTCTATTATCTTTTCAATTGAAAAGATATTAAGATCGTGTTTTTTTGCAAACTCTATCAGGTCAGGAAGTCTTGCCATACTCCCATCTTCATTTATTATTTCACATATTGCAGCAACAGGCCTTAGGCCAGCCATTTTTATAAGGTCTACACTACCCTCAGTATGGCCTGCTCTAACAAGTACACCTCCTTCTCTAGCAAGTAGTGGAAAGATATGGCCTGGTTTTCTAAAGTCACTGTTCTTTGAAGATGGATCAGATATTTTTCTTAGTGTTATTGCCCTGTCCTCAGCAGATATACCTGTGCCTGTATCAATATGATCAATACTTACAGTGAATGCTGTAGTGTGAGGATCAGTGTTTTCTTTAACCATAAGGTCAAGTTCTAGTCTATCAGCTGTTTCTTTTGTTATGGGTGCACATAAAAGTCCTCTTGCTTCTTTTATGATAAAGTTTATGTTTTCTTTAGTAGCCTTTTCGGCCGCAATGACAAGGTCGCCTTCATTTTCTCTGTCTTCATCATCGACCAATATAAATGGTTTGCCGTTTTTTATATCAGATATTATCTCTTCTATACTTGCAAATATTTTTTCCATATTTTATCTCTTTAATTTATTTTTTTAAAATTTAAATTTACTCTAAAATTTTATTCCCATAGTAAAAACAGAAAATAAGGTAACACCTCTTTAAAAACACTATAAGATTTTTATACTAAAGTAAATTAATGAAAAATTTTTTAAAAAATTTTAAAATAAAGTTTAATCTTTTAAAGAAAACTTAGCTTTTTACAGTCTTTTTTAGAGATATAAATGCCTAAATAAAAATTACCTTTATCTTCTTTTCTTTTGAATATATAAAAAACCAAAAATCTTGCAAGTAAGTTTTTTACTTAGTAGCTTATTTCCCAAGTTTAATAACCTTACATTCTTTTAATGTAAAAATGAAATAGAATAAATTTTAAAATGATTAGGAGTACTTTTTAATCTATTTTAACTTTATGGGTCTTATGACTTTTAACTGATTATCACTTTTTAAGTATTAACTTATCTATTTAATACTCGATCTTGTATAGATATAGTCCATTAGGGGGGGCTGTTGGAAAAGGGTTTTTCCCTCTGTTTTTAGCATTTAAAATATCTTTAATTATTTCAGGTTTTATATCTTTTCTAGTAGCTATACTGACGCAACTTCCTATTATTACTCTTATCATCCTTCTTAAAAATGCATTACCTTTTATGGATATGTATATAAAGTTTTTTTTCTTTTTAACCTTAATAGAAATAATCTTTCTTATATGATTATCTTTTTCAGTTCTTTCGGAAAAAGAGGAAAAGTCATGTTCTCCTTTAAGAAGTTTTAAGGCTTTTTTTAATTTTCTTATTTTTATTTTCTTTTTTACTTGCCAAACATATCTATAAAAAAATGGAGGGCATATGTCAGAATTGTAGATTATGTACATGTATTCTCTTGACTTGGCAGAAAACCTTGCATTAAAACTTTCTTTTTCATATTTTACAGAGTTTATTCTTATTGCGGGTGGCAAAAGAGAGTTTAATGCTTTTTTAAGTCCTTCATGAGGTATTTTTTTATTAGTTTTAAAACTTATAACTTGCATTATTGCATGGACGCCTGTGTCTGTTCTTCCCGCAGTTGTTGTTTTTATGGGTTGGTTGAATATTTTTGATAGACTGTCTTCTACTAATCCTTGTATGGTAATGTCTTTTTTTTGTATTTGGTAACCTTTAAATTCAGAACCATCATATGAAAACTCTATTTTAACTACCATATTTTCAAAAACCTTATAAAATTAAAAATTTCTATTCTTCTATTTCAAAGTTTACATTTTCTTCTATTTCTTGTAAGTGAGCAGTAACTTCATCATATAAATTCCTTACAATCTCAAGTAATGGGCCTGGTTTTTCTTTACTTGTCTTACCTATACCAAATATTTTACTTATAGTTTTTTTAATTTCTCTGTATATTTCAGCCTTTTTTATTATGTCTTCTTCTTTATAACTCATCTTGTAATTTAAATAATTCATTATATATATAAAACCGTCATATCCATAGTTTTTGTCTATATCGGGTCCTAAGTCAATACCATCCAATCTTTCTTTACCTTTTATTGCAAAGTCATATGCCATGTTATAGTAGTTGCGAGCTTTTTCATACATTATCTCTTGGATTTTTAAAAACCTTTCATATAAACTTTTTTTATTTTCTTTAGAGACTTTTGAGGCTATATCTCCACATAACCATGCTGCTCTTAGGGATAGTATACCCTTTTTTATTGTAGGTGAATCTTTACCTAAAAAGAAGGAATAACAACTTATTGCTAAGATATAAGATGCTGTTCCTGAATATAGGTCTCTTTCTTTTTCAAAGTCTATTACTATAGGGAAGAATAATTCCTGAATTATTTTTCTTCTGTATTCTGTCAAGTTTCTTATTAAGTTTATTTGATTGTCATTAACGTTTGAAAAGTCTTTTGGCAGAGCAGCATACCAACATGCAGGGCATACGTTTATTACATATACTAAGGGGTGAACTTCTCCAAACTTGACATTTTCTTCATATGTCCTTCTTAATTCAGGGGTTATTTCTTTGGATATTAGCCTTCCTCTCCCTGTTAGCATCTCCTCTTTTTTGAAAGAGTAACTACATATTGGACATTTTATCTCATTTTTGCTAAAAAATGAGACTTTTTTCTTCTCTTCCATTTTTTTTAAACCTTTTTATTTTTTACTATACTAAGCATTTCTTTTACTGCTGTAAAAATTCCAACAAAGACTGCTCTACTTATAATACTATGTCCAATGCTTAACTCTTCTATCTCTTTGATTTTAACTATTTCATAAGTATTTTCATAATTTAACCCATGCCCAGCATTTACTATAAGGTCAAGATTTTTTGCGAACTTAGCCATTTCTCTTATTTTCATAAGCTCTTTTTCTTTTTCTGGACCCTCAAGGTTAGCATAATTGCCTGTGTGAATTTCTATAGCATCTGCACCAAATTCTTTTGCTGATTCTATCTGCTCTTTGTCTGGCTCTACGAATAGAGAAACTCTTATGTTTTTTTCTTTTAATAATGGGATATATTTTAATAATTTTTCTTTATTTTTTATAACATCAAGTCCGCCTTCTGTGGTCAATTCTTCTCTTTTTTCAGGTACTATAGTCATTTGATATGGGGCAATATCTAATACAATTTTTATTATTTCTTCACTCATTGCACCTTCAAAGTTTAATGGCACATTAAGTTCTTTTTTGAAGAGATAAACGTCTGAGTCTTGAATGTGACGTCTGTCTTCTCTTAAATGAAATGTTATACCGTCTGCCCCTGCTCTTATAGCTTCTAATGCGGCTGATAATACATCTGGCTCTTTTCCTCTTCTTGCTTGTCTTAGGGTAGCAACATGGTCTATATTAATAGACAACCTCATTTTGTTCTCCTTTTAATTATAACTGTAATATTTTTTGTATCTACTGGCTCTATTAAAAAATCAGTGTCTATTTTTAAATTTAACTTGTAAATACCCTCAGAATTAATTTCCTTTAAGTCTACATAAAAATATAATTTACTTAAGTCTAGTTCTTTAATCTTTTCTGAGGGAGCCTTTATCATAGCAATAATTGTTGTAGGGTTTATTTCATATTCAAATTCATCATTTAAGTTCTTTACTTTAACAGGTAGTACTATTTTTTCTTCTATTGTTTTAGAGAGTGCTTTAAGCTCAACTTTTACAAACTCTGAAGATAAATAAATATTTTTATTTGGGTTTTTTATGGGCACAAGTTCTGAGTATTGACCACTGTCATTAATAAATATTTCAGTTGTATCTAGTTTTGTTATTGATTTAACCTGTTTTAATGGCCCTTCTATCTTAATTTTTTTAGGATATATGTTGATATCTTTTATAATAAAAGAATTATTGATTATTATTGGGTTTATTTCAACCTCTTTTATTTCTTTTCTATCAAGTTCAACAAAAACAGTTTTTTCTTTTAAGACTAATCTTGCTGAGTATGGTATATCAATTTTTTTTATTATCTCGGGTTTTATGTAATTTTTCCCAATTTTTGCATCTTTTAATGAGACTTTCACCTCTATAGGAGGTTGTTTAGTTTCATAGTAAGAGTATTTGTTTACTATTAAGTTATAAAAGAATGTTTCTTGTTTTCCAACAATTATCATGTTAGGTGGTATATCTGTATATTTAATATCTACTGCAAACTCAATCTCTTTTGTAACCAAAGAGTTTATATAAAACCACAGTATTATTGAAATAAGTAGTGACAAAAACATTTTAATAGTTTTATCTTTCATTTTTCATAACCTAAGATTTCAAAAATCTTTTTTCTTGTTCCTTCCACACCTAAATTATAAAATATTTTACCTTTATAGC
>Ga0068705_10000413_pt1 | contig 21810 bp, 15 predicted proteins | sample YNPMSTMetaG_FD_65631 | JGI IMG/M metagenome (GOLD analysis project Ga0068705, IMG submission 65631) | Anoxygenic and chlorotrophic microbial mat microbial communities from Yellowstone National Park, USA - YNP MS-T MetaG | ecosystem: Environmental > Aquatic > Thermal springs > Hot (42-90C) >... | reverse complement strand
GCCACCGGCAGCCGGTACTGCTGGGCAAGCCGAATGGCCGCTTCCAAAAGCTCCAGTCGGACCGTATAAGGGGCATGGGGACTGAGGCCCAATTGCACCCCGCCATCCGGGCCGCCGGCGGAGGAACTCTCCGTACCGGTTTGCCAGGCGGAGATCGCCTGCTGGGCTGCCTGGAGGGCTAAAGGGACCCGACGGGCCGTTGGCGCCCGAAGCTCCACGAACACGGCCGCTTTCAGGCCCGATTGGCTCCACAAGTGAGCGGGTAAACTGGGCGGGACGATGTCGGCCACCGCGGTCGTGCCCGTCCGGATCAACTCCCCCAACCCCCGCACAATCGCCTCCGCAGCTTTTCCCTCTGTCCCACCGGCTGCTGCTGTCCTGCCGGACGGTGCCCAAGCCGAGTCTTTTTGCCCTTCCAACGAGGATGCCCCGGGCAGAGCCTCTGCTTTTTCGTTGTGGGAAGCGGGGGAACGAAATTGCTCCACCACAAGCCGAACCCACTGGGAAAACGCCATGCCCGGCTGTCCGATCGGACGATCCAAGAAACTAAACTCCAAATGGGTATGGGCGTTCACCAAGCCGGGCAAAAGGGCTACCGAACCCAGGTCTTCCGCCGGCCCCGAGATCGGCCGGCGTCCCACCGCCATAATCCGATCACCGGCCAGGCTGACCAGGCCGTCCGGAATCGGCGGCCCCAGAACCGGAAACACATACCGGGCTCTCAGGTTTCGGATGCCATGGGCGTTCATTCTACAGTTTTCGAAGACCTATCGAACATGCCGGCCGACCGGCCTCATCGGTTCGTGAGGGTGTTCCGTGGATTAGTTTGACTGTATCCGCCCGGCCAGGCCCCTCCACTTGTAGGGGGCAAGAATGGCCCCGAACCCTCCAGAGTGGGGTCATTACTTCTGGTGGATACAGTCAAATTTGTCTCCTATGATTTGCTTCCTGGAGTTTTGGCAACATGTTAGCCGAATGAAGCAAAATTCGCCTCTCCCGCCGGGGAGCAAAACCCAGCGTGTCATTCCCGCGAAAGCGGGAATCCAGAAAATAGAAAGTCCCTAGTGCCTGGTTTCCCGTCTGAGCGGCAACAAGCCTGGCCTGCTCCGTGCGCAGCGGGGGCACCTAGCCCGTTGGATTCGGTTAAAATATTACCTTAAGTTTTGCTTCCTGGGAAGCGTTTCATGGACAATGGGAACAGGGCCGATAGAACGATTCCGTTGTTTGGAAAAGCCTCGGGATGAATGGAAAGGTTCTCGGAACCTCTAGCCCGTCCGATTGGAAAGAGGTATTCCTGTTCGGGGTGCTGTTAGGGGCCATCGGCCTGGTGCATGGGTATTTTCAGCGTCCGGGACACCCGTGGGGGGATGATTTTGCGCAGTATCTGATGCATGCCCGGAATCTGGCGGAGGGCCGACCGTATGCGGCAACCGGGTATATTTACAATCCGCATTATCCGCAGATCGGGCCGCCCGCCTACCCGCCCGGCACACCGGTGCTGTTGGCACCGGTCTGGCGGCTGTGGGGACTGAATTGGACAGCGTTGAAAATTGTCATGATTATATGTTTACTGATCGGGTTGGCTGGCACGGCCTGGTATTTTCGTCCCTGGATGCCGCTGCCGGTGCGGGCTCTGCTGGTCGCCCTGCTGGGACTGAATCATTTCTTTTTGGATCAGACGAATGCGATCGGCTCCGATTTGCCTTTTTTGATGTGGCTCTATTTGGCATTGGTCTTCCTGGAGCAGGCGGAGGGGGCTGCCCATCGGCCCCCCCGCTTCGACCGGAATCGTCCTGATGCAACGGGGGAAGATGCGGGGCCCAAGATGGAAAGTGCCAACGCGGCCAAAATTCAAACGGTCCAAGGGCCGGCCGTTTCCTGCTCCGGTGTGGCAGGGGAACAATCCGGGGCCGAGATTCCGGCTGGCAAGCAGTCCGCCGATTGGGACCAAAAGGGCAGTCTGAGGGGAGAACCAGCGGGGGGGCGCCTTGCCCGGGTAGATATAGAAAAATGTTCATATCAACGGCTTCTCCTCTGGTATTTGGCCACTGCGGCGGCTGCATGGGCCGCCTTTGCCACCCGAACCGTCGGGCTGGTGCTTTGGGCGGCCGTCCTGCTGGCCGAGTGGCTTCGGCACCGACGCCTCCGAACTGCCACCTGCTGGGCCACCATGCTCTTCCTCCTCCTGGCCGGGAGCACGACGCTTTTGGTGCCAGGTATTTCCGGCTACGTGGATCAAGTTTCGCCGGATCCGACCGTTTGGGCTGCCCATACGGTGCACTACGCCCGGCAATTGGCCGCCTTCTGGCGAAATCCTCTTTCCAAACCGCTGGCCGGAGTCATAGCCGGTGTAGTTTCCCTTTTGGCCCTGATAGGCTACTGGGGCCAATGCCGGCGCAGCGTATCGGTGCGGGAAATCTTTCCCCTGCTGTACGGAACGGCCGTAGTCCTTTGGCCCAGTTATCAGGGATTCCGGATGCTGGACCCGTTGGTACCCTTGTGGCTTTTTTATGCCTGGCTGGGTCTGGAAGAATTGGGCCATCGGTGGGGCGGGATTCGGCTGGGCCGGCGGCTCCCTCTACCGGGGGCAATCGGCGCCGGGCTGGCCGGGGCCATCCTCCTCTGTTATGGAAGTAGTTTGGCCAGTCGGCCAACCGGGCCATTGCCCGAAGGAATCGGACGGCCCACCTCCCAAGAGCTTTTCCATGCGGTCCCACAGCATACCCAGCCGGAAGATGTTCTGATATTCATTAAACCACGCGCCTTCGCCCTGCTGACCGACCGGCGCTGTGCGGCCTATCATCCGGTCCAAACCGATGAGGAACTCTGGGCCTATCTTCGGCAAATCCAGGCCCGGTTTCTGGTGGTGGTACGTCGGCCCGAAGCCATGCAAGGTGCAGAAAAACCGGAGATCATCCAATGGCTGGCCGATTTCGTCGCCCGATATTCCCACCGGCTTCAACTCGTCTGGACCAACGAGGACTTCGCCCTCTATCGGATCAGCCAATAACCGATCAGACGGAATCCGAGGTTTATCCCTTTCCGGACGGTACGACCACGGGGATGGGAAGGGAGCTGGTCTGGGTCGGTTGTACGCCGGGTTCGGGGATCGGTTCCAGCGGCCAACGCCGATGGGCAAATGTCTTGATCTCCAGCCGGACCAGCCGATCGATGAGTTCTTCCGGCGTCTGGGGGCGGCGGAGGGGCTCCTTAGCCAATAACGACTGCACCAACTGGGCCACTCCCGGAGGCACTTTCGGCACCAGTCCACGCAGATCCGGCGCCCGCTCCTGCCGATGCATCCGCATCAGATCCGATGGACTATCCGCCTCAAACGGCAACCGGCCGGAAAGCATCTGAAATAGCACCACCCCCAGACTATAGAGATCGCTCCGGATGTCGGGCCTATATACATTGGTGCTCCATTCCGGGGCCAAATACGCCCAACTGCCCGCTACGCAACAGTCTAAGGCATTGCTCGCTGCTTTGGGCCGACGAGCAAATCCTAAATCCAATACCGTTACATGGCCGCTCGGGCCGAGATGGATATTCTCCGGTTTGATATCCCCGTGCATCCAACCGATCCGATTCAGGGCCTGGAGCGCTTCGGCCACTTGCCGGACAATCCATAGGGCCACCGGCAAATCCGGTTGCCACCCCCCGGCCAGAGATTGGGCCAACGTCTTCCCCTCCAACCAAGGGGTAATCACATAAATGGGCGGCCGATGGATCTGACCCCCTAAAACCGCCACCAGATGCGGATGCCGAACCAATCGGCCCAGGAGCATCTCTCGGCGAAAGACCTCCCGGGCTCGGGGATCGGACTCCCATTTTGGCCGGAGCACTTTCAGGGCATATCCGGCCGGTCGATCCGGAGCGGCCACGGCAGGCCGAGCACGGTAAAGCTCGGCCAACTCGCTCTGGGATGCCAATTCCACCAAACACCAACCCTCGATAGAGGGAAATTCTTTCCCCCTGATCGTGTGGGGAGTAGGTGGACTGGGTTGCCCTAGATGAAGCTTCTCCATCGCCCTGGCTTTCTTTGTACCTGCCTAATACCCCTCTTGTAGGGTGATAAATACTCCCTGCTAGGCGGATACAAACTCTTTGAGGTTATCCTGGAATTCTGTTTTTACCCGGATGGACCACCAACCGGCGATCCCCAGACTGCCAATCCCCCACAAAATGAGTACTTTAATAAACCCGAAAGGTGGGGAAACGGTTGGGGGGGTGGCATCCGGCTGCCAATTTCGGGAGACTCTCTTACCTGGCTTTCCCGCTGGGCAAGGAAGAGCCGAACTGGCCTGGGCCGGCTCTTTCCGCCCTCGGTCGAATCGGTTAAACCGCCAAAGAGGAATCGGCCTTTCCCCCAAACGTCGGGATACACGGATTGTGCACGAACTGCTCCCCACGCCGAACAGAACAAGTCTCTCGGTTCGGACAATCCTAGCGGATGTAAAACTTCCTCCGGGTTTGCCGGCCAAGAATTGGCAAATGTCTTCCGGTGTCTGGAGTTGCCGAAATCCAAAATACGGGTAAACAGAGGTTTCGAGGCAGCCTCGAAATACCCTCTAACAGATGGTTTGATACCCCATATTAGTTTGGAATTAACCTGCCGGTTTTCGCAGAACCACCGTTTTTGGCAGAATTAAAGATGAAGGGGACGTGTATCCACCGTCAGAACTTACCACCATCAGGGGGGCTGATCCGATTTTTACCCCCTATCGGTAGGGGTTGGCGGGTGCGATACAGTCCAAAATACGATTTACCAGTTTTAGGACCTGCCGTTTTGCAAAAAACTGCCTTGTAACCGGCAAACGAACTTGGTACGATCCTGCCCCCTATTTGGAGAGGAAATTGGGCGTGGTGGGTAGGTTTGGCGGGCAAAACCCCTCAATAGAGGGGGTTGTGTTCCCCAAGCAGGGTAAGCCCCTCTGGGTTTTGGGGTGCCTGTTGGTGGCGGTTTTGGCAGGCTGCGCTGAAAACGCCCTGGTCCTTAAGGGGCAACTCCAACAGCTCCAACAACAGCAGATGGCTCTTTCGCGGCAGGCGGAAGAACTCCAACATCGGGCCAATGCGCTGGACCGAGACAATCAAGAAAAAGATGTGCTTTTAGCCCAGGCCCAACAGCGTGCTCAGGCGGCGGAAGCCCAAGTGGCCGCCCTGAAAGAACAACTGGCCAGTCTGACACGTCAACTGGCCCAGGCCCGCCAAGATCAACAAGCCGCCGAAACCAAGGTCCAGGCCCTCAGCGCCTCCTTGCAGCGGCGGGGAAGCGTGCCGATTGAGCCCAACAACAGCTTCGTCCAACGGCTTCCCGGCATGAACCTGCCGGGGGTGTCGGTCCGGCAAGACGGGGAGCTGATTCGGATCGAACTGCCGGGCGGAACGCTCTTCCCCCAGATGGACGGGCGGCTCACGCCCGAAGGCGTCCGACTGCTGGCTGCCGTGGCCCACGAAATCGTCCGCGACTTCCCCGATCACCGGATCGGCATCCAGGGGCATGTGGGCAAAATCGGTTTGCCGCCCGGCTCGCCATGGCGATCGCTCCACCATCTCTCCTATGCCGAGGCCATGACGGTCTTTGATTTTCTGGTGGCTCAGACTCCCCTTCGGGCCGACCAATTGGAAGTCTCCGGCCACGGCAGTAATTTCCCCCTGGTCTCTAACGCCACCCCCCAAGGCCAACAACGCAACCACCGGATCGAACTGGTCATCTACCCGGACAAGGCCGCCGCCGGGAATCCGTAGGGGGCGACCATGTGAGCGGAATGAAAATGGCCTTGGAGGGAGCTGCTTGCCAGGTCCAATGCTTGCCTCTCCCCTAGCGGGAGAGGCCGGCCTGCACCGCAGCCCGGGTGAGGGTCTCATTCCCGCCAGAGCGGGAATCCAGAAAGAAACACTCCATATTGCGGGATTTCCGCTTCCGGGGAAATTAACCTGGATTCCTGCTTACGCAGGAATGACACATAGACTCCTCTGTGCGGCTAAAATGTTCCAAGGGGGAACATTTTTGCATGCTGGGGCGCTAAAAAAGATACTTGATCACCAGAAAGCCGCCTACCAGCAGCACAAACAGGGCCAGGGTGACCCACTCGAAGTATTTCTCCAGCAAAGTTTGGATGCCCGGACCGAGCAGGTAGATGGCCGAGGCAACCAAAAAGAATCGGCCAAACCGACCTAAACTGGAGGCGATCAGCAGGACCGGAATCGAAATGTGGAAGATGCCGGCGGCAATGGTGAACACTTTATAAGGGATGGGCGTGAAGGCAGCGCCCAGGATGGCCCAGAAGGCGTTTTGTTCATAGAGGGTTTGCACCCGGTGAAAGTTTTCCGGTGTACAGCCGGGCACATATCGGTAGAAGAAATCTCCCACGGCCGACCAGAAGGCAAAGCCGATCAGCCAACCCGCCAGCCCGCCCGCCACCGATCCAATCCCGCTCACCAGGGCATAATAAAACGAGCGTCGAGGCTTGGAGATCGAAAGGGCAATCTGCAACACATCCGGCGGAATCGGGAAGAAGGAGCTTTCGGCAAAGGCGAGCACAAAAAGGGCGGGCGTGCCGTAGGGCGTGTCCGCCCAATGAAGCACCCACCGGTAAAGACGTTGGAGCGGCCCGGACCGTTTGGACTCCCGCCGGGAATCCGCCTCCGGCACCTGCCGCTCCGGGAGAATCGATTCGGAATGAGATTTTTTATTCACCGACCTTCCTTTGTTAACTCCGCTGCTCACCAAACCTACCATGCCCGCCCGAAAAGTGCAAATTCCCTTTTCCTGTCGGCCAGGGGGGCCATTTATTTGATTTTAGGTTATGATTTTCCTCCCGTTATTTCTCCCCCTGGTTTTATCGGATTTCTTTCCTTCCCCACCCTATGGAAGTCCCTCAAAAATCGATCGATGAAGAACTATTGATCTTCACAAAACGGGCAAAACGTAGAAAGACCAAAGTCCCTGGTTTTCGGGCATATGGCTGGCCTTTGGTTTTGCGAAGGGGATAGGTTATTCCGGTCGCAGGTCCAGGAGGGCGACATCTTCGGGGTCCAGCCGGAGGGTGGTTTGGCCGTCTTTCCAAAGCACCTTGCCGCCGTGGACCAGTTCGGGGGTTTCCGGTCGGCTCGGCTGGAGACCCTCGAGCCGGATATTTACCGTTTGCACCTCGCGGCTGTCGTTGAACACGGTCAAATACCTCTGGCCGAACCGCTCCACATACACCTTTGGGTTATCCGAACGGGCAAGCGGGATCGGTTCCCAGCCGGCCTCGGCCACCCGTTTACACAACGGTACATATTTTTTGAACAGTGGTCGGTCCCGGTTGTAGAGTTCCGGTCTGATGAAATAATGTCCTCCGGACGCATTCGGGCTGAAAAATCCCGGAAACATGCCGTAGGCCAAGGATCGCTTCATATATTTTTCGACCAGTTCCGGCCCGAACTGGTCAAAATGGGTGTTCATCAGGAAGCAATAGGGTTTGCCTTTGCACAGGGCCCGGCGGTAGAGCAATTCCGGATCGCTCATCGGCTGCCATCGGCCCTGCCGATGCCAATCCGTTTCGGTGCCCATGACTTCTAGCATCGGGCAGAGCCAGCAGAACCGAGTGGGCGCCCCGTTGGCCATCATGAGTTTGCCCATGCCGTGAACATCTTTAGCAATGGCCCGCACATATTCAAACACGATCAGTCCTCGGAACATGGCCGGGCCTCGGCTGTGCAGGCAGAACGCAAGCGGGCGCTCCGCAAACCGAAAATGTTCCCGCCGGAAGTTCAGTTCATCGGTTACATAACCTTCGCTGGAGTCGATGTATTCGCCGTCCAAATCGGCTTTGCGCTGGGGGCCGTAGAGCGAGTCCCGAATCCGCTCGTTCCATTTGACGTTAAAATCGGTGTATTGGCCGGGGATGCCGGGAATGGAGTTCATGCTCCAAACCGCGCCATTGCACCAGGGGGTATCCAGCAGGCGGGCCGGCAGTTGGCCTTCGGCGTTGTGGAAACCGCTGGTAAAAAGGGCCTGGGCGTGGGGGGTGCCTTTGTCGGCCAGGCGTTTGGCCTCGGCCAAGGCGGCCTCCATGGTCCGCGGCATCTGCGGCGGCATGGGCATCCACCAGGTCATCGGCTCCGTATATCGGAACGTTAGTATCCCATGCTGATCGTCCCAGGCCGTCTCGTTATGGCCCTCTTTGAACTTGAAGCCGAAATCCTCCCAGCCCTGGACCTGGCTGATCTTGGCGAAGGGCATCCAAAGGCCCTGCTCCGGGGTTCGGCACCTAAACGCTTCGGGGAAGATTTCGTAATACCTGGCCAGGGCCGACCGAAATCCCCACGCTGCCGGAAAGCGAAACGTGCAAAATCGGACCTGGGCCGAAGGTTTTTCCGGCGTCAGACCAATATCATAGGCCAGATACAGTTCTTCCGTAGTTCCATGATAGCCGATCCGGAAGAAGGCGGGCTGCTGCATGTCGATGCCGATGGCCCAGCCCTCGGCGCCCCGCCGCACCGCTCCCAAGGGATACCGGGATAAGTAGCCGGTGGCCCCGCAGTTCCAGCGGCTTGCATTCAGATATTCTCGGCCTGGCCGGATCGGTTCCTCCCGCCGCGGATCGACCAGCCAAACCAGCCCCTCCGAAGCAGCATCCGCCGATCGAGCTGATGAACTTTTGTTTTCCGATGAAGGGGCCTCCCCTGCAATCCGCATGGCATAAAGCAAAGTAACCGCCCGGTCTTTGCCGGTGGCGTCTTCCAGTTGCACATCGAAAAAGCGCACACCCTCCGGCCCTGGCGTCTGCTTGGCTCGAAGCCGAAGTCCCAACGCTTCCCGCTCGATCCGTACAAAATCGCTGCCAGCCGCCACATCCCGCACCTGAAATCCTTCCGTCGGCCTGGCCGCCAACCGCACCGGCGCCCCTTCAAAGAAACATATCTTCTCCTTGGCGGGAATCACAAAAAGCCGAGGCTCTTTGAAATACACCTTGCCCCGACAATGGCGAAACAAAAGATATATGTTCAACGATTGCACCGGCTTTTCCGGAATCACCACCACCCGTCGCTCTTCCCAATCATGGCTTCCGGGAGAAAAAGCCGCCTGTTGTCCATAGAGCCACGTACCGTCCTGATATTGGATATCTAAATACACCGCATAGTTGCCTTCGACAGGACCTTCCACGCCCTCAGCTTTACTGGCTGCAATAGCAAGGATCGGGTCCGGCTGTTGCTGATGGAGCCAAACATGTTGGCTCAGCCCCAACCGGGCGCTATAATCACCACCCCCACTCTCGCATATCCAGACATCGCCCCGCTGCTGGAAACCTTGCCCAAACTTTACCCAGGCCTCCCGACGAAGCAAGTTGTTGCTCCTTACTTCCCACCCTAAGACTGCTTTGATCACTTGGCCATCGGTAGGGCCTCTGGGTTGTTTTCCTGTAGAAACTGATGTTGGCGGGCGCTTTGCTACCCGGGCGGGCTTCGGACCGGGAATCTGTACCTCAATCCACAGCAAGCTCCCAATCCCTAACAAGCCCACAAGCAACAATAGCACCGTCGCCAGAAAAGTCTCTTTGCGAATCCGCTTCTTCTTTATGGTCGCCTCCTCCCACTAAAACAAGTTCCCGTGCTCACCGCCGCTCACTGCTCCTGGAAAAACCCATCAAGCTAGCAAGTAAAAGATCGTGTGTCTTCCGGTCTGCCCCCTAAGATAACCTCTACCTCTGCCGTCTCCCAAAAGCAACCTGTCCGATTCGGCAGTCCTTGGCCCTTCCAAGACGCTCGACAATCCCCCAGCACCTCCCTTGTTTCCCGGCACCGCTTACAGCCCCTCGATCAGCAGCCACAGGCTTTCGGCCTCCTCCAACGGAATCTGCAGTTGCCCTTTGCTCCAAGTAGCCGACACCGGCTTTTTCACCGTCAGGTCAGGGTTCAACGACCAAACACGCACCTTGCCCAAAGACAATCCCTGCACTATCGCCGTCGCTTGCAACGGCTCGCAAACCGCTGGCCCCTTGCCTACCTGAAGCCGAACCCCGCTCAGCCGATACGGCTCCTGCAGACCGCTGTAAACCGCTTGGTAGTCCCGGTTGGCCACCCGCCCTACCGCCGTCAACAACCATCGTCTGGCCTGCGGAATCGGCTTCTTCTCCAACGGCACCAGCGTCACTACCCCCACCTGCCGTTTCCCAGAAACCCCCAAATACCGCCCCGCTCGCACCCGACTCAAATCTCCCATAAGCACTTGGCCATAGTCGCTATCCACCACAATCCACCCCTCCCGCCAGTTCCGACGCACCTGACCCGTGCTGCTGACCAACTCCCAGGGCCCCTGCAGGCCAGTACGTGTGGAAACTATACCCCACTGCTTCAACGCCTCGTCCAACGCCGCGGGAATCAGGTCCTGCAGCACCGCCCCATCCGATACCACCAAACTCCGCCGGTCATAAAACGCCCAACATACCTGCCGCTTCTCGTCCGTACCGATCAGAGTGGCCCCGCTAGGCAAACTGCCCACCACAAACAACCGCCCCTCCACGTCCCGCTGCCCCTCATACCCATTGCCCAACTTCACCTGCAGCCGATACCGTCCCCGCTGAAATCGTACCCCAGGATATAGCGACTCCAATCGCTCATACGGCCGCACAATCTGCCAACCCGAATGCGTGATCTCCGGCGGAACAACCAAAAACAGCTTCCGGTCCGCGGGCAACGCCTTCAGGTTGCCTACGCCCGAAGTAATCGGAAAATACAACAAATCCCCCGGCGGCACCTGGCTGCTCTGGCCGTCCCATCGCGCCCATCGCACCCGCATCATGTGGGCCAAATACGACACCCCAAAAAATTGCCCCGCATTCTCCGATCCCTGCAGACCCGAAACCGGAGTGGCCAAATCCTCGTCGGTAAACAGTTGCACCGCGAACCCACGCGGCGCCTGAATCGCCTCCGGTATCCGATACAACATCGCCGCCGTTGGATAGGTGGCTATCCGTCCCGGATCGCCAATCAGATTGCCAAATCCCGGACCGACCCCTAAAAACGAGTCCCACCGCATGAACGGATAGCCGAAGCTATGCTCGGCTATGGCGGATCGCTGTTGCATCGCACTATCGACAGCGACCAAAATGGGCAACATGGCGCGGTATTGGCTGACCGTGCCGGCGCCCCATTCGGAAACCACCGCCGCTTTGCCCCACTGATGCACCGCAAGACACTCATAGAATAAATCCGGCGTCTGGAGCGGGAACGGATTATTCATCGCAAAGGAGAAATCTCCACTCTCTTCGGAGTCGGTGTAGGGATGATGGCAATCGTAGCCAACCTCTAGATCGGCATGGGTGATCAACTGTTGGCGCCAGACGCCCCCGGCATCCCCGGCCACGGCATTGCGATAGCCTAACTTGCGCATCCGCTGGGCAAAATCCCGATAGAAGTCCCGCTCCCGCTCCATCACAAAGTCCAAATACACCCGATGCCACCACCCATCCTGGCGTTTGGCCTTCCTCGCCAGACGGTGCCGAAGCGGCGGCAGGGGCACATTCCCCTTGGCCGGGTCCGCATCCCCAACCCCCAAGGCCTTCCACTCCTCGGCCAATCCCGGATAGGCCGCCAACAGCTTCTCCCGACTCCCAAACCGCTTGACCAACCATTGGTTCCACTCCGCCTGAAACGCCTTCTCCACACCCTCAGGTAATACGTTCCGTCTGCCGTCCGGAGGCGGCGATGGGTCCCATAGGGGCGTATTCACAGGAGAAGCTTGGCAGAGGCTGACTTCATTGATCGGCTGCACGATCACCACCGAGGGATCATCTACATACCGCATCTTCCGATGCGGATTCTCATGCCGCATAATCTCTTCCTGCAAGTCCAGCATCCGACGCAGCATCGGCTGATAGCAAAAAATCGCCCACTTCTGACGGTGGTAATCGGCATAGGTCGGATACCGCCGATGCCAATCTTCGTCGTCCCGAATCTCCGGCGGCAGCGACTGCCGAGGCATCAACAAATCCGAAAAAAACCATAACGTCATCTGATGATAAAACCCCTGTTCGGAAAGCATGGCCAAGGCCGGGTCAATCACCTCCTCCCATCGCTTCTGGTGGAATTGACCGGTCCGGGCATCCCAAACGCCTCGGCCCAGACCGTGCCAACGCACAAAATTGCACCCCAACGCCGACAAGGTTTTGATCGCCCGCTCATGTTCCTCCTTCCAAACCCCCTGCGGCTGCTTTTCAAACTGGGTATGAAAATAATGTTCATGCCAAGCCACTCCCCAGAGCCGAACCGGCGAACCATCCGAAAACACTAAATACCCATCCGGATGCACCCGCACCGGCCCCCGCTTGCCTGCCGGAACCTCCTGCAAAAAATCCAACGACGCCGCAGGCCTACCCCCCTTGGGCAACAACTGCGTCGAAAACTCAAACCACCGACGCCGATCCTCCTCCGTGGGCTTGAAACCAGCCGGCATCGCCTCCACACGAATCACCGCCAAATGCACCGCTCCGGCTCGAATATACCAAGCCCAGCAGTCGCCAAAATACGGCCCATGCAGCACCGGATAGACCATCAACCGGGCATGCCGAAACGAGGGGGAAGGCGCATCGGCTCGACCTTTTCCTTTCGGTGTCCTCGGACGCACCACCGACGCCGGCGGCGCCCAAACAAACGACGTGCGCCAATACTCGCCCGCTATCACCGTAAAGGGCAATTCCACCCAGCCGGTCTCCCGATCCCCCTCCCGTTGGATATACTGCACCGTAATGGTCAAAAAATGTTGCGGCCTGTCGCTGCGGACCACAAAAAACACCCGCAACCATCGATCCTCCGGTATCTCAAACACGGGCGAGACCAACCGTGGATCATGGCTGACCGACTGGTCTTCGATCGTACAGGAAGGTTTGCCCATATAGATCGGTCCGTCCAATCGCCGCATCAATCCCGGCCGATCCGGCACGGTGTCCCACAAGCCCCACCGCTGAAAATCCTCCGCCGTCTGACTGGCAAACACCGCTTCCACGCCTGACGCCGAAGTCTTTTCCGCCCCGTGCAGCCGGTACATTGCCCACTCAGAACAACCCCACGCCATCCATACCAAAGTCAACCAGAAAAATCCACGACACCTTGCCATACTAACTTCTCCTCAAAAAAATGTATCCTTTTGCGAATATCTGCGCCGAATGAAGAGATCGATGTATCATTTCTGTGTAGGCAACAGTCCCGATACCAATACATCCTACTTTTTTGGCTGGGGATCTGGCAACCGGGAGTACTTCCGCCCGTTTTACACCGCTCCCGAGGACCTCTGCAGGGGCAGGACAGAATGGGAAATTCTGGATTCCCGCTTTCGCAGGAACGACACCGCCTCAAGCGGCCTGCTTCGCTCACCCAGACTCTTCAGCCCGGAGAGAGGTAAGCATTGGACCTGACAAACAGGTCCCCCCAAGAGCGTCTCCATTCGGTTAAAATCGTACCGAAATGACACGTCCGTTTCCGGGGTCCGAAGGAAGGGGAATTCCCACCGGAAGGCACTCAGAGGCTGTCCCGAAATTGCCTGCCGGGCGGCGATGCCAACCGTTTCCAGACCCCTCCGGGTTACCAAAATGCCCGTTTTATGGGGTTTTTGGCAGTTTGGGAATTGCCGGTTGGTGGGGTAAACCTGGCTAAAAACGCCCATTTTTAGCCGGGATGGCTCTCCAAGGGGCAACCCCCAGAGTACCCAAACCCCTAAGAAAACGGGCATTTTGGGTAGGCAGCACGGTTGGGAAAGGACCTGGGGCTGCCGCCGGGGCACCCATTTCAGGACAGCCGCTCAGGCAGGCTAGTTCAGGATACTCTCCCAGGCGGGCTATGCCAATGGCCGTTTGCGAATCTGGCAGAAGCGCTGAGTTTGTTCCCGGATGGCCCGTTCGGTAGGCAGCCGCTCCATGGAGCTTGCCCCGTAAAAGCCGTCCACCACCGGGCAATGCTGGAGGATATATTCCGCCTGTTCCGGCTCGGCAATAGGACCGCCGTGGCACAAAAGCAATACATCCTCCCGGACGGCTTTGGCCGCTGCGGCAATTTGATTGATCAAATGGACACATTCCTCGAGGGTCTTGGCCGTTTTGGCACCGATGGAGCCGGAGGTCGTTAGTCCCATGTGGGCAACCAGGATGTCGGCCCCCGCACGGGTCATCGCCTCGGCGTCTTCCGGAGTGAATACATACGGGGTGGTCAAAAGGTCCAGTTCATGGGCCAGGCGAATCATCTCCACCTCCCGATAGTAGCCGAAATTCGTCTCCTCCAGGTTCACCCGGAACAGGCCGTCGATAAGTCCAACCGTTGGAAAATTTTGCACCCCGGCAAAGCCGATCGCCTTGATCTCCCGGAGGAACTGTTCCATCCGCCGGAACGGATCGGTCCCGCACACACCGGCCAGGACCGGCGTATGCTTGACCACCGGCAACACCTCCCGGGCCATTTCCATGACAATGGCGTTGGCATCGCCGAACGGCAACAGCCCGGCCAGCGAACCATGCCCGGCCATCCGAAACCGGCCGGAATTATAAATGATGATCAGGTCAATGCCGCCGGCCTCTTCAAACTTGGCGGAGATGCCTGTGCCAGCCCCGCCACCGATAATCGGTTTGCCCTCGGCGATCTTTTGCCGAAACCGGGCCAAAATTTCCGCCCGCTTTTGCACCATAGGAAATACTCCTTCACCAAAAGGAACTCGGGAACCTCCGAATCATTTAACGTGGACAAAAGATACGTATTTCGGGAGATTTGTCGGAAAACCCTGTACATTGGGCTGCTGGCAATGCTAGCCCCCCATAAGTTGTAGCTACCCTCGGCACCCTTCGAGACCGAAAACATAATCAAAAGTCCATATAGTTCACTATATTTTCAGGTCTTTTCAGATGTTCCTACCCTTAATTTTCCGGACACCCTCATATAACTGGATTCCCACTTTCGTGGCAGTAACATCCAAGGAAAGCGATGGGGCCCTGCTGTGGAAGCAGCAGTCCAGGCAATAAGGACTCCTTCTCCAGGCTGGACTGCCACTTTCGCGGCAGGGACCCACTGGGCTTTAGGCCGCCGGACGGCGGGTTGCTTCATTCGGCTAAACGGTTCCTTTTTTCGGCGGCCTGACCAGTTGGGGCGGACTGCCCAGGATACTATGCTCTCCATTTCTATGTTTTTACCGGGCTGGCCACAGTTTGGTCAAATACACCAGGGCAACGAAATCATAGAGGGCATGGGCGACGATCGGCCCCAGCAGATTGCCGCTCTGAACCCGCCACCAGCCCAGATAGGCGCCGATCAGCCCGGCCACCAGGGCATAAAACGGACTGATCCAGTGCAATAGGCCGAACAAGGTACTTGCCAGGCCGACGGCCAGCCATAGTCCGGCTGCTTCTCCCAGGCCAAAGCTGTTACCCAGCCAGTGGGCTAACCCGTCCTGCAGGAGGCCACGAAACAGCATCTCCTCGCCCAGCCCGGCCAAAAAGGAAATCACCCCCAACTGCCACACCCGACACTGGGCAAAAATCGGGATAACCAAATTTTCCAGCACCCGAACCAGCCCACGCCACGGCCCCCAAGGATAATTCACCCCCCACCACAGTCCTGCCAAAAGAGGTAGGGTAATCAGTGCCCCCAGCAGAGCGTCCCAAAGGTTCGGGTGGATTTTCTGCCATACCGGTGGTCCTATCAGCCAGCTTACCGCTCCGGCGGCCAGGACCAACCCCCCTTCGACCAGCAACCCAATCCGAAGGATAAAAGCGGGATCCCAAGGCTGGATTGCCTCCGGCTGCCTGAACCCACCCCTCGGCATATCTTGGCGGAGCGGTTGCAGTGATAAATCCGTATCAGGGGCCGATGGGTAAGCCTTCCCCGGTACTTCGGGAGAAGGGGTTTGCTCCCCCATACTAGAGGATTCCTCTGGACTGGCCGTCATTTTTTCCTCTCTCCATGGGTGTTCCCCAACCGTTTGGGGGTTTATTCACCCCCTTATCAACACATGGCTCCCTAGATTTCTATAACTTCTTTTTAAATAAAAACTTAGAACTTCTGGGGAAAGTGCGATGGGTGGATAGGCGGGCCGGAACAGTTTCTAGTTTGAGTGTATCTCCCTGGCCCGGCTCCTCCCACGTGTATGGGCTAAGAATCGGATCGAACACCACAGATTGTGGTCGTCGTTTCCGGGGATAGAGTCAAGCTGGGGCACTCAAACTAGGGAAAGCCGCTCAAAATAAATGGTTTCCTCTTTTCCGCCGGTTCCCTTGGCTTTCTTCGTGCCCGGGGGGAAGCAGACCGGCAAGACGTTATTTTAGCCGGGAACCCCCAGGCTAACCACTATGGCAGTTCGTGCCTCTACGGGAGTAGATCGAGCCCCTTAGTAGAATGGATTTTTCTCGAAACGCTGACCTGCAAAGAAACCGAGCTGTTCGGACTACATCCCGTGCAGAGTTTTCCTAACCGGAAGAGTTGTGCTGTTCAGAATAATTCTTAAGCTCGGCAAAACCGGAACCCGATACTTCCGTTGAGGCCCCTTCTGGGGGTTCTAATTGTTTTATTCCCTGTTATGGGGGCTGGATGGCTTTTAACGGGCTGGCCACGAGGGTCAGGACGTACAAACTCCCTGATAAGGAGAAAACAGGGAACTTAAAAAGGAGGCATTCCCCCGAAATTGGTATATATCCCCCCAATTTACGGGGATTCCCGAAGCCCTCTCCCAGGGCCCCATAGAGAAAACACACGGAGCTTAGAAAAAGGTGCTCTTCCTATGAAAGTTTTCCCCCTCTTGATCAAAGACCTGTTAGAGAGCCAGCAGGCCCCGTCCCAAGCGGGAACCCCGCCTGCCCCTTCTGAGAACCCCATCTCTTCGCCGGAGCGTACCGTCCAGCAGCTTCCCCATTTTCAGGTGGCTATACCTTCTGAGAACCCCGGTGCCTCACCGGCGGAGGAGCATATATTAGCCGCAATTCCGGATGTAACGGATCCCCCGGTAGCACCGGCCGGGCAGGCGAGTGGTTCGTCCATCCGGTTTGGAGGTCGGCTTTTCAGTCCGAATCTTTCGGCCCGGATCTTATTGGGCGGGGGGGTGGTGCTGTTTTTGATTGCCGCTCTGCCGATATTGTTCCGCTCCGTCCAACCCCCTGAACAGGGCAACAAACCTGCCTCTATAGAGGGCCAAGCGGCCAGTGCTACCGGGTCGGTAAGCACCCAAAAGACTAATTCTGCCCCCCTCGAAGGAGACATTTCTTCTGTTTCTGGTCCGTCGGGCACCGGTCCATCGGCCCAACAGACTAAGGCGGAAGCCCAGCCAACCCCCACCGGCCGGCAAGCTGGTACCACTCCCCCGGCCTGTGCAACCCAGCAGTCTGCCCAAAATAAGCCGGCCCAGCAGCCGGGGAAGAGCACAACACCCCCTGACCAAGGGGCCGGAACATCCCAACTGGCATCTCAAAGTGCTGCAGGGGGCGAAAAACCCTCCGAAAGGGGCACCCAAACTAGTGCCCCCTCTTCCGGAACACCCGCTGGGCAAACCTCTTCGGCCCGGCAAACTCCTACTAGTCAGGCCCCATCGCGCAGCAGCACCCGGGTAGCAGACACCCGAAGCCAACTGCCAAGCCCAAATGCCCATGATTCCTCTGGTGGACCAGGTAATGATAGCTTCCAGGGGGGGGTAGCTCCGGGAGAAACCCTATTGGCTGGCCAAAAGACGACTCCGTCTGGGTATGCAGTGGAGACCCGTTCTCCGACGGTTTATTATCCAACTTCCGCAAATTACTCAATCCCCCCAAACACCCATATGGTCTATTATCCAAGTACGGATGGACGATGGTATCCGGTCCTGTTTCCTCCGGGCCGGCCTAGGTCCTCCGAGGCTACCTATAGTGCTGCTGGTCCGAGTGGGCAAGCCCCTATCCTGGGAAGGCAGGAGCCGGTTCCCTACTCGGGTCTCCAACCAGCCGGGGGATATTCTCCGCGAAACCAGTATCAAGAGGTTTCCCGGAGGGAACCCTTAAATAGTGGGGGATTTGGATACCCCAATCAGCAAGATGCCGGCTCCCCAATTCCGAGCGACCGGAGATATTCCTACCCATCCACAAGGGGGAATTTATATCCCTCCGGTCCTGCCGGATACCCACCCTCGGGTTCTTTGCCCCAATATGGCCCCTCTTCGGGGGGATTCCCAGGAACCTCTCCGGCGAATTCCTACCCACCTGATGGAGGGGTTCCCTCCGGCCGATTCCAGCCTTTCGGCCGATCCCCCGACAATGAAGGCTTTGGGGTCCAGGAGCCTGGGGTAGCTCGGTTCAACGGCACCATTGAAAAACCTCCGATCAGGAGTGCCTATGACGGCACTGGATCAAGCCTTTATTAAAGCGTATTTGCAGCAGGCGGGGGTGGCCCACAGCGGCCGAAAGCCTTCGGAAGACCCGGAAATGCCCAGTCCCCCTCCAAAAACTGGGCTTTCCGGGGAGGAAGACGCCCCGTTGAGCCAGACGTTGAGCCAGAGCGAGGTCCTTTCCCCTGGCCAAGCTGGTCAGAGAGTGCTCCGTTCGGCTGGCCAAGCTGGCCAGAAAGAGTGTCTTTCGGCCGGGCAAGCAGGTCCCCCTGTTTCGGCCCCCCCGGGTGGGAATCCCCCCCAGCTTGGCAAAATCTCCTCACCGAAACCGGATTCCCCGGACAGTTCTCTCCAGGAAAGCGAAGATGCTTTCCGCAAGGCCAGCGGACACCCTGCAGAGACTTCGCTGGCGGGTCGAAGCCGGAAAAAAGGCCTTCCTCGACCTGGTCCTCTTTCTTTAGGGGAAGTGTTGGACCAGAAGGATCGACAATCTTCCGTGGGATTACCCAATCGGAGGACCGTAGAGAAGTTAGCTGCCGGGGAAGCAACTCCGGGCCATCCTGTGCTCCGAGGTCCCCATTTTCTTTCGAAACGGCCTAGGAAATCGGCCCGCCCGGGGTCCCCAATTCTCCCCTTCAGCCAGCAGTCGGAAGAACCCTCTTTGCATACCCCTTCGGAGACTGCTCCGGAAGTTCCGCAGGGGGAACATCCGGAGTGCATTTTAGAATTTCCTGGTGCTTGCCCCCAACCGACCGAGCCCAGTTCGGAGGGGGAAGTCAACTCCGGGAGGCCCAAACTTTCCAAAAATCCCCGGAAAATCACGCTCCATGATTTAGAGATTCCCCGGGAAGTCTGTTTTTTCGAGCCGCCTTCGCCCACCATCCCCCTAGAAGTTGGTCCACAAACCACCAAGATTCGGGGGGTGCCGGAACTACCCCGGCCATTGGAGCGGCCTCGGCTAAGCCTATTCGTTCCAAGATCCTCCCCGGGGACCTCTTCCCGGCAGCAGGAGTGCCCAGCCCGGCAAAGTCCCGAACCTCCAGAGGGCACCACCGGATTGCCTTTAACGCCCGGCGTCAAAGCCCCTCAGGAGAAGACAGGCACCGATCTGTGGCTTCGGCTCCGAGCAGGACCGGAAGCGGAGCAGACCTCAGAAGGGGGACAGGACAAGAGGGGGAAAGCTTCTGCCAGACCGACTGCTCCCCGGCCACCTGCCCCCGGCGTCTTCGCCGCATCCGGTTGGCCAGCAGGAGCCGGTTCGGCAACGCTCGGCGCTTTTCAGCGACCGGGTCCTTCGAGCGTTCCGGCCACTTTGAGTGCCGGAAGCAATTTGGCAGCCTCAGCCGGTTCGGCAGACTCCGGCAGTTTCCCTTCCGAAGCCGATTCGGCCACCACCCGCTCGAGGGCGGCCAGAATGGGCTTTTCCGCCCATTGGCATGTGCCCGGCTTTTGTTGGCCGAAGGTCTGTCTGGCTTTGGAAGCCAAGGCGGCAGGGGCATTGGATCGGGTGGCCGAGGCCATTCTGAGGGCAGCGGGAGAAGGGAAAAAGGTCATCGGATTTGTTTCGGTGCGGAGTGGGGAGGGGGCCACCACCCTGCTTTTGTGTGCGGCGCGTCGGTTGGCGGAGCGAGGGGGCCGGGTGGTGGTGGCGGAGACCAACCTGACTCATCCCGATTTGGCGGACCGGCTGAATGTAGCGCCTCAGGTGGGCTGGGAGCAGCTTGGCCATCGTTGCCGAACCGTCCAAGAGGTCCTTATCGAATCCCAGGCCGATGGGGTAACGCTTTTGCCCTGGTGTGGTGTGGCCCGAAGCGGCAGCGAGGAGGTGGGAAGAGTTGGGGCGGCTCTGGCGGATGCCCTCCGGGAACTCCGCCAAGTGTATGATGTACTCCTGTTGGACCTAGGGGCATTGGAGAAACTGGAGGAAACATCCGTTGGGGAGCAAAGGGCCGGGGCAGTGGGAAATCTGCTCGGGTACGTCGAAGGATTGGTGGTCGTGCGGAATGTACGAACTGGGGTACATCCGGTGGATATGGGAGCGTTGCGGCAACGACTCCAGGCCGCTGGGGTGCCGATCGTGGGGGTAGTGGATAATTGTGTATAAACTGGCCTTTCAGAAACCACCCCTCCTAACCCCCAGGGAGAACTCCTCATTCCGCAGCAGTTCCGCCGGAAACAAGTTGGCTTTTCCCACTGCGGGGGAGAGTTCGGCCAGCATTCGGCTCACCCGGCCTCTCCGACGGTGGGAGAGGCGGTTTGCTTCGTTCGGCTCCATGGTTCCAAAAGCAGCCATTTCGGGTTCGATGGCCAATGTATCAAGCGTATTGGCAACTTAGCGAAAGGCCGTTTGACAGCACTCTGGACGTTCGGTTTTATTATCCGAGCCAGACGCATCAGGCGGCGCTATTGAAACTTCGATATGCCTTGGAGCAGCAGGCGGAGGCGGTCTTACTGACGGCCGGTCCGGGGATGGGAAAGACGCTGCTGGTGGGGATGCTTCGGCATGTGTTGGGGGAGCGGTTTGGGCCGTGGATCGAAATCGCTTTTCCCCAGATGCCTGTGGAAGAGCTGCTGGCGTATGTGGCCGATGCGCTGGAAGGCCAGGAGAATCCGGTGGGGCAACCGCCGGTGTCTTGGAGCATTCGGAGATTGCAGCGGTTGGCAGCCGATGCGACGGCGGAGGGGCGGCGGCCTGTGCTGGTTTTGGAAGATGCTCATTTGATCACCAAACCGGAACGATGGGAAGAACTTCGGCTGGTGCTGAACGTTCGCGCCGGGCAGCGGCTGGCCTGGACGGTGCTGCTGGTGGCGGAGCCGTCCATCTTACCGCTGCTGGAGCGGATGCCCGCCTGGGAGGACCGGTTGGCAATCAAATGTTTCCTTCGTCCATTTGGACCAATGGAGACGGCCGGATATGTGGCGCATCGGCTCAAGACGGCCGGTGCCAACCGGGATCTTTTTGACCCGGCCGCCCTGGACGTCCTGCACCAACGGAGCCAGGGCGTTCCCCGCCGGATCAATCGGCTGGCGGATTTGGCTCTGTTGGTAGGCTATGCGGAGGGGGAGGATTTGATCCGGGCCGAACAGATTGAAGCCGTGGCAGAAGAAATGAGCACGCTCTGTTCGGCCTAAACTCCTCCGGCATCTAGGGGACAAAGCATCTTCTTCCCCCCGGGCCAGGCCGGGAAGACGCTGCTCTTGCCACTCTACCGAGTTTCTTAAATCGGACAGTCGGTCTAGGACTTCAATTGATCGAGGGGGAACTCGAATTTTTCTGCGGCTTGGAGCATTTGGTCCCAGGAGACTTCCGCCTTTCGATAGGCAGCGGTTCGGCCGAGGATGGTGGTTAGGTTGCTTCGCACACTGGGGGCGACGGTAGGATTTTGGAAATTGCCTTGGGTAATGGCCTGGTGGAAGGCGGCGATATTGGCGACCGCCCCTTCGGTGTACAGATTGCCTAGTTTACCGCCTTTGTACGATTTTTCCCCTCGGATCAG
>Ga0068705_10000410_pt1 | contig 21961 bp, 23 predicted proteins | sample YNPMSTMetaG_FD_65631 | JGI IMG/M metagenome (GOLD analysis project Ga0068705, IMG submission 65631) | Anoxygenic and chlorotrophic microbial mat microbial communities from Yellowstone National Park, USA - YNP MS-T MetaG | ecosystem: Environmental > Aquatic > Thermal springs > Hot (42-90C) >... | reverse complement strand
CGCAAACATGTCGAACAAGACACGCCGCCGCCGATGACCAAGCTGCCTTCTTTCAAGTTTTTACAGCGCTTGCGCCGTGTGCCCAAGAAAACCATCCGTTTGAACGCTCCGTGGCTTTTAGACCTTTATGAGCAGGCGCAACGGTCCAAGCAGATGGCGGAAGCGCAATATACATTGGCGAGAACGCTCTTGGCGGCGGCACTTGGTGATGCGGAAGCCGCGGTATTTCCGGATGGCCGCATGGTTACCTTTTACGAACAAACACGCAGAGAACACGTGGTAGCGGCTACCACGTATCGAGTCTTGCGAGTACGGAAAGGAGATACACAATGTCAACACATTACGCACGACCAAGCCCCGCTACAGGCGCTTCTGCAGCTGGGTCTGCCAAGCAATCTGGCAGTCGCCAAGGAGCCGATCGTCTCGCAATCGTGCGAGACCGAGAACGGAGAGACGCATTAACGATCAGAGAACAATGGGAGCGAGTGCACGAGCGCTTGCGACAAGACTTACCGAAGCTTGTGCAGTTGTATCAAGAAAAAGAGCCGCAGCGGTTGGAGCAGTTGTTGCTCCAATTGTTGTGGCGTGCACCTGGTCTGAAGGGGTGCACGATTGATTCGGTATTTCAGCAAATCTTTGTGGCCGCCCAAATGCGGTTGTCATTGGACCCCATTTTGGGGCAGGCGTATTTGGTGCCATTTGAAAGCCGTGAGAAACATGCGCATTATTGCCAACTCATTTTGGGGTACAAGGGCATACTGGAACTGGCTCGGAGGTCTGCGGAAATACGCAATATCGAAGCGCATGTCGTGTACGAAAAAGACAAGTTTTTCTATGAGCTAGGAATGCACCCGAAGTTGAAGCACGTCCCCTCCTTGTCGGCAGATCGTGGTCAGCCGATTGCGGCCTATGCGATTGCCTGGTTAACCAGCGGCGCAACGCCGTTTGTCGTCTTAACCAAAGCGGAGATAGATAAATATCAGAGGCTCTCCAGGTCATCGTCGAGTGCCTATAGCCCGTGGCATGACCATTGGGATGCGATGGCCAAGAAAACGGCGCTGCGGCGATTAGCGCCTTGGCTGCCGCTATCCGTCGAAGATCGTAGGGTGATTTTCAAGGAAGAAATATGGGATATGACCGGTGCGACACCATTGGAGGATGAAGCGGCTGCGGAGGAGGCAGAAACAAACGCTCCCACTACCCAGGTACCGACACGCTCGAAACGCCTGGCGTTTGTCGCCGAAGTAGTGCAAGCGCAAAAACAAGCACTGCAGGGTGCCGAAGACGCTGCGACTGAGGAGGCGCCTGTAGAACAACAGGCGCAACCATCCGAGGCCACACAGACAGCCGAACCGGAAGCAATGCCTGATACGCATCAACATACCGTATCGTCTGAGCAGACACCGCGTGATCTGCTACGATCTGATGCGGATATTCCTTTTTGAAAGAGAGGGACTATGACGCAACCGTTGATTTATTTGGCTTCGCCTTATACTCATCCCGACAAGCAGGAACAACAGCGTCGTTTTCTTGAAGCGTGGAAGGCGACCTTGTGGTTATGGCGGCAGAAACTCCCTACGTTTTCACCTATTGTCTATACCCATTTCTTAACCGGTCTGCAACCGCCGCCAACCAAAGCGGAGTATCAACAGTTTGATGACCGCATTTTAGCGGCATCGGACATAGTCTATGTGCTTCGATTGCCTGGCTGGGACCAAAGCGAAGGTGTACGGCATGAGCAGCAATTGGCAGCACAATTACAAAAGCCGATTCACTACATCGACATGGTGAGTGATGAAGAAGGAGCCTAGAATGGAGCAGACCAGATTCAACGTCTTTTTGGAACGGCGCCGTCGTGTTGAGCGGTTGCGGCGGCTTTGTCAAAAGTGTGGATACTTGGCAGACAAGCTCGCAAAACATCCGGTTGTCCAGCGGCTGCGTAAGTATGAACGCTGGTTATTTAAACTGCAGTGTGCCGAAACTGAAGCAATCCGATATGCGAACGAAGCGCTGTAAACACCTGCACTCGCATATGTTGTAACGTCATGCCAGAGAGGACTGTAGTGTGTTTCGATCCCGTTTTTAAGGAGATGTAGTCATGGCTCCCAACACAAGTAAAGCGCAGCTGTGTGCTGTTAGTGAATTGATTTTAGACCACCAGTTATATCCACGTTGCCGCATCAGCGACGCTTATGTGGCGGAATTGACCGAAGCGCTGCAGGCGGGTGCTACCTTCCCACCGCTGCTGGTGGACAAGAAGACCCGCAAAATCATCGATGGTGCTCATCGGTTTTTGGCATACAAACGGGTCTATGGTGATGCAGCGCAGGTTCCTGTCGAGTGGGCTAAGTGCAATAGTGAGGCGGATTTCGTTCGACTGGCGATTGAAGCCAATACCAAACATGGGATGCGCCTGGAGCGTGTAGATCAGCGGCGTTGTGTGCATCTATTGAGCACATACAACTATCCTGTTGCGGAAATTGCGGTGCTGCTGGCCTTGCCGGTGCAACGTGTGGAATTGCTCAGGGCGCAGGTGGCCGTAGCGCCTCAGCGGACGCCGCAAGTTATCCCAGGAACGGCCTATGTGCCTCTTAAGCGATCGGTGGTGCATTTAGCAGGCCAGAAGCTATCGCCGCAACAGTTAGCGGGTTTGCAATCTGCTCCTGGTACAAGTTATCGGTTGCTGATTCAGCAATTGACCGAGGGTATCCAAAAAGACCTGCTGCCGAAGACGCCTGCCATGCTGAATGCCTTAGCGGATTGCGTCAGCGTGGCGGTGGCGTTGTTGCAGCAACATCTCGATCAATTGACTGATGAGCGCCGACATTTCGTAGAGCGGTTCGGGTATGAATTGGTGTCGACGTAACAGGTAAAGGAGATGAGCTATGGCCAAAACAGCGATTCAGGAGACATCGAGTCGGTGGAAGCAATTGTTGCATGGGGTGAAGACGCTCCAGACGTACACGGATGAGTTTGCTCGTATGGCGATTCGGATTGTTGGCTTAAGTCCGCTGCTTATGCACCGGATTAGCGATCGGGCAAAGCAGGAGCTATTGCGGCCAACGCGCAAAACGGCGGCGGATCGCAAGGCGCAAACCAAGCATAGTCCAATACAAGAGTATCGAGATAGTGTGTATATGCCGCAGCATTGGACGGTGGTCGACGGGGTTGAGTATGAGCCGCCGTTGCTTGGGTTGCCTGGGACAGCACTGAAAAGCGCCATGAAGACGGGCGCGGTGTTGTGTTCAGGCATTACGAAAGCCGACATTGGTCGCTTGGTCCATGTTGTTATGGAGTATGTACCGGTCTGGGGGGTGCCGAAGCTTCATATGACGCATGTGAGGTGTTCAGATCGCAATCGTACGCCGGATGTGCGTACACGCGCGATTTTAGAGAAGTGGGCGACGCTGGTGGTGGTTGATTTTGCCAGAGCGTTTATAGCTCCGGAGCAGGTGTTGGCGGTGTTAGCGACGGCGGGGATTTGTTGTGGGGTAGGTGATTGGCGTCCGGAGCTAGGTGGTGGTGCGTATGGGCAATTTCGGATTGTTTCGGAGGACAATGACGACTGGCAGCGGATTGTTGCGGAAGGTGGGGCGCAGGCGCAACAAGACGCTTTAGAGAATCCGGCACCATATAACGAAGAAACCGGACATTTACTGACTTGGTGGCTCCATACAGCATAGCACGGCTGGGCTGGGCTAGGCGTGGCGTGGCCTGGCGGGGCTTGGCCAGGCGTGGCCAGGCAGGGCAGGGCGAGTCGTGGTTTATCCCGGCAGGGGCCGCAATGCAACAAAACGAGGCAAGGCCAGGCCAGGCCCGGCCCGGCGCGGCGGGGCATGGCGGGGCTTGGCAAGGCTGGGCTGGGCGTGGCAAGGCGGGGCAAGGCGGGGCAAGGCCGGGCAGGGCGGGGCGTGGTTTATCCCGGCAGGGGCCAAAATGCAACAAAACGTGGCATGGCGGGGCGAGGCACGGCGGGGCTAGGCAAGGCAGGGCGAGGCAAGGCATGGCTTGGCGTGGTGTATCGCCTGTCTGATGGGTACATCGCCGCTGACTCGTACGCAGTGGAAGGGGGTTCGACTCCCCCGACAGGCCTTCCACACTATCACAGGGAGAATGTCATGTCCACAACACTCTGGGAACGTTACTTCAAAGATGACTACGATGCGGCTGAACTCGATTATCACAGTCGCCTAGCGCGGCCTGTGTGGATCACCTACATAGAGCCACACCTTGTGGCAGGCTACACAATGCAATGGCCGCTGCGCTGTCCGCATTGCAATCAGTGGCTGCTGTTAGAGCGGGTTGATCCAAAAGACATCGAAAGCGCGGTGGTGCTACTTGTAGCAGAAGAGCGCCTTCAGTCGGCACCATGCCCATACTGCAAACAGGATATTGCGACACAGCGTGCAACAAAAGAAACAATCGAGCAGTGGGAAGAGTGGCAATTCCGGAAGATATGGGTTGCAGTCAAAAAAGGCGAACAACTACAAGTGCAGGAGTGGAATGCGTAAGCATCGCAGCGCATCGCATCGCACAGTAGCCTGTCTGCTGTTTGGAGCGGCGTTGTCGTTGAGCGGCAGTGTGTGGGTTCGACTCCCACAACAGGCCCTGGGGTGTGCTCAAGGAGGCTCGCATGGTCGAGGACGGGATCCTGATCTCCGTGCATTTGCCTCGCAAACGGGAAGTCTGCCTTATTGCTGCCCGTACCCGATGGACGCGCTACGAGGTTGTGGGACGGTTGGTCGAGTGGTGGGCTTGGGTAAGCACCGAATCGGCAGACGGCAGGCTCGAAGGCATTACTGTGGATGATCTGGCCAGCGTCCACGGTTTTGACCGTCGATTCCTGAGTGCTCTGCTGGAAGTTGGTTGGCTGTCCCAGGACGCTACTGGGTTGACGATCCCCAATTTCGATAGGTGTTTCGGTGGATCGGCCAAAAGCCGGGCTGCTACCCGTAGGCGAGTCCAAAAGCACCGTTGTAACGCTTCTGTAACGCAAGAAGCGTTACAAAAACGTTACAAAAGCGTTACAGAAGATGGCGTTTCTTGTAACGCTTCTGTAACGCAAGAAGCGTTACAAAAACGTTACAAAAGCGTTACAGAAGATGGCGTTTCTTGTAACGCTTCTGTAACGCAAGAAGCGTTACAAAAAAATAAAGAAAAAGAAACAGAAAGAGAAAAAGAAAAAGAAAAAGAAAAAGACCAAGAAAAAGAAAAAGAAAAAGAAAAAGAGAAAGAGAAAGAAAAAGAAACAAAAAAAACACACACACCCCAACCCCAAGCACACACACCTCGTGTGCTTACGATCCGAGAAGCGTTACAACGTAAGGGGTCCCGTTGGCTTAGTGTCGAAGAGGCCGTGTACAAGTGGTTTGCTTTTCGAGCCAAAGCTGGCAAAGTCGATCTTGATCCACCACTCCAGGTCAGCGAACTTTGCGATGCTTTTGGATCGCCAGAAGCTCTAGAACAAGCCATTCGCACGGCCATTGCGCATGGCTGGATTACCCTTAAGCCAGACATGGTTGGGTGTCCACAACCGAAACTCATTGACCCTTATCAGGATTGACCCTATGCCTGGCCAACCTTGGAATCCAGATGAGGACTGGACGGAGAATTGGCAAGACCAATATCGTCGTCCCGCAAAAGAAGAGTTTGACCCACTTGCCTATCTTGGTCAGCTGGTGCCGAGCCATGCGTTATGGCTCATGAAGTTGCCTGACGAAACGAGGCGTGGGTATGTCAAACATGCGCGCGAGTTATTGCGTGGTTTTACAGCGGCCGAAATTGATGCGGCTGTTTCGGAGATAGAGCGTATGGATGCTATGCCGAAGATGGATTTTCTACCACGCGTTGTCGCGCGCCGTCTTAAAGCGAAGCGATCAGCGCGTACTGCGCGCACATTTGAAATCGCAACTGGCAGCGACACTATATCGTGTTTGTTGTGTCGCGACAAAGGTGTCGTCGACGTGTATTATGATCACGTCGTTGAGGCATATCGCAAAGGAGCAGTGCCGCGTATGCATGGCGGTACGCTTATTGAATACCAGCACTGTGTTGCTTGCGTATGTAGCGCTGGGCAAGCGATACAGAAAGAGCTGCAGCATTTATCGGTGTATCGCCCCGAGCAGCAAGTGCGCGTTGTGTATGATGACTTAGACAAAGACATGGCGTTTTTTGAAGGTATCACTGGACCGCCGCAAATACCTGTGGTGGAGTCTCTGCAAGATGTGATTGCATATATCAAGCAGTTAGCCAATCGATTCCAGGTATGACAGTGGTGCAAGGAGGCGTATGAGTGGAGTCTGATCTGCCAGGTGGTATAGAGGTTGCTGAAGTCGTGCGTTTTGTGATTCCTGGTGTTCCTGTTGGTAAAGGTAGTGTGTGTGCTTTTCCTATACGTCGCAAGGATGGGCGGCTTTCTGCTGTAGTGACGCAGGAAAAAACCACGATCAATTGGGTTGCGACTGCGCGATTAGCTGCAGAGCGAGCATGGGCGCGTTCTCCACTGGGCGGTGCTATTCAGTTGCGTGCGTGTTTTTGGTTTCCTAGGCCAAACTGTCATTATAAATCACACCGGCCAGGGCCTGGGCGGTTAAAGCCAACGGCGCCAATCTACCATACAAGGAAGCCGGACGAAGATAAACTCCAGCGAGCGTTGCGGGACGCCTTAACAGGTGTGATTTATCGAGATGATAGTCAAATTGCCGTTGCCTATGGCGAAAAGCGCTACGCAGACTTTGGGGAGATGCCACGCACAGAAGTCGAGATAAGACTCTTACAGAATCCACCATTGGGGGAAAAACCCTAATATGCCTCAAAATGGAGCTATAACGTTTTCTGAGCGGGGGGTGTTGGAAAGAGGACAAAAATATCGTGGTGGCATGTAACTTTGCATTCTGCGGCCAATTAGAGGCCATAGCGAGCCTATTTAGGGTTGGTTTAGGATCGAGTTTGGTGAAGCGGCTTAAAAACCATCATTGTCCTGAATGTTGGCGCTTGATACAGCATCATGGGTATTGTAGCGCAGCATGTGCTAAAAAAGCACTACAGGCGCAGCGCAAGGCATATAACGGCATAGATGACCTTCCACTGCCTGAGCAGCCGACACATGCGCTTCCAGGCACCTTTGAAAAGGTACAAGTAATGCGTACGCGCTATTGGAGCAGACAGCACTTGTATCACCCTAATGATGCAACGTGGCCAAAGGAGTAACGATCATCATCAACAGCAACATAGTCACAACATGCGACAATGAACAATAAGGTGTGTTGCAAGCAACCTTTTCGCTATTATGGCGGCAAGTACAATATTGCGAAGTACATCGTGGCACTAATGCCAAAACATTGCCTGTATGTAGAGCCGTTTGCGGGAAGCGCGGCGGTGCTGTTTGAGAAACCAGTGCCACCAACGTCACATTACCGCGAAGTGCTCAATGATTTGAATGAGCATATCGTCAACTTCTTTCGAGTGTTGCAACACGAAGAACAAGCCAAGAAATTATTACGTATGATCCGCAACACACCACATGCGGCTTCGGAATTCCAGCGCGCCAGACGATTGCTCACTACGCCCGATGTCGACCCGGTACACCACGCTTGGGCATGGTATGTGGCTGCGAACATGAGTTACAGTGGCAATCCGACAGCGGGGCTTTCACGATCCAAGATTCCGCGAGACAATCTTTGTTTTGTTAAGCGTTACGGCAGGTTAAAAGCATGTATGCGTCGCTTAAAATGTGTCTTTATTGAGTCCTTGGACGCTATTGAATGTATTCGACGATACAATACACCATACACTCTCTTCTATTGTGATCCACCATATGTAGGCGCTGATCAAGGCCCCTATTCCGGTTATACCCAACAGGACTTTGAGCGGTTACTAGAAGTCCTGGATACCTGCTCAGCGTCGTTTCTCTTGTCAACATATGAAAATCCTGCCATACCTAAGCATTGGGAGTGTTTTGAAATACCTACGCTCTGTCATGCCTGCTGGAAACCAGACCGGATACCACGACCACCGCGTGTGGAGTTGGTCTTTCGTGTGATTCGCAATCACGAACTCCCAGACCATATACGCCGTCTCTATGGGGCGGGAGTGTATAACTGCTTTACAGGAGAGTCCATTCGGACAGCACCGGGCCAACCGCTCGTGCTAAATCGCAATCGGATCACTTCGGAGAGCTTACCTTTATTTCAAGGAGTGTGTGATGATTACAGTGAGACGCCAAGCATTACAGAATGCACTACGTAAAGTGTGCTCTATCATTCCTCCGCGACCGATCCATCCTATTCTAGGATGCGTCTTGATCCAAACACATAGCGGCCAATGTACCCTGCAGAGCAACGCATTGGACATGGCTATTTCGTGTACACTGCCACCATCCGAGTGCCAGATTTCTGAAGACGCGACCGCTGCCGTCCCAGCAAATGTGTTGAAGACATTGGCAGCGACATGTCAAGATGACACCTTGCATTTCGCTGTAGCAGAGCAGGCAGTGTATATTACCGGGCAGTCCAGTCAATTCAAGGTCGCCACCGCAGACCCTACAGCATTTCCCCTAGCCGAAATCGACTGTGCTGACGGCGCACTCGAAGTGCCTGTCATAGACATGGATCGCTTGTATCGCCATACGCAATATGCCACTGCCAAGGCTGATGTTCGTTCTGTACTCGACAGTATCCTGCTAGAATGGGACCAGACTACAAGTCGGCTTATCGCTGTGGCTACAGATGGCTCGCATCTTGCAAAAGATGAAACCTATGCATCCCATAGTGGTCCATCGGCTTTCCAGAAAGACGGTCGAGCCTTGGTCCCCAAACACGCATGGGACACGCTAGCACACCTTTTTGCACAACAAGAAGGTTTTGTAAAACTTCGCGCAGACGAGAACCGTCTGTATATCGAACATGAATTGACCAAGACAAAATATACCTGTGCGTTATCAGACGGGAAATACCCACCATGGCGCGCCGTCGGTGCTGGAAAACCAGTGAACTGCGTCTTGCACTTCCAAGCCGGTGAATTACGCCAAAAAACCCGTGAGGCGGCGGTTCTGTTGCAGCAGCCTGGTGCCCTTGGTTTGAATTGGCAAATACAGGACGGTTGTGTGCGTATATACACGGAAACGGAGCTCGGGGAGGCTGATATCACCATCCCAGTAGACTATCATGGCGACCTAATGATGGTCCGCCTGCATGGCTATCGACTACGCAATTTTTTGGCCTCGCTTGATGAGGTTGACATGGTCGAGGTGCATATTGCTGATCCACAATCGCCAGTCATCTTTCATGTGGGTGATACCTACAAATATATCATCATGCCAATGGCCTAGGAGGAGCCACAGCCATGACCGACCAAGTTCAATATTTTGTAACAGGCGCCAAACGCGGCACAGATGCCAGTGGAGAGCGCTGGGATTTAATCACCCCCATTGGCTTGCGCCGCATAGCACAAACCTATGCGGAAGGCGCAAGAAAATATGGCGTCTATAATTGGCAAAAAGGCATCCCACTATCGGATTTGCTCAATCACGCCATTCGCCATATCTATCTCTATTTGGCAGGTGATACCAGCGAGGATCACTTGGCACATGCCGTCTGGAATCTGTTGACAGCGATGCATTTTGAGGAGACAGCACCATCGAACTCAACATTGCTCGATATTCCGAGCCGGTATCCCTATGCACCTTTACTCTCAGACAGTACAATAGAATCGGAGACAAACCAATCATGCAGCCGCGCTGATGGCACCGTACCATCCCCCGACGCCTAAGGGAGACACGGGGCACTACACGGATGGGATCCGACATTATGACGGTACCCGGCGAGCCATTTAGCCCGCCGGCAATTCAAGTTGCAGCGCCAATTGTCGATCTACCCAAAAAAATCAAACGCTGGCTCATTATCGCGGACTTGCATATCCCATTCCACGATCCGCAAGCCGTCAATATCGCCATTAAATACGGCCTGCGCACTGACTGTGAAGGAGTCCTCATCCTCGGCGACTTGATCGACAACTATAAATGCTCTTCTTGGCCGAAAAATTTAAATCTTGTCAAATGGTCTACGGAAATCCAGCAAACGCAGCGCCTGCTGGTAGCCCTAACCAAGCGATTCCCTTATGTCATATGGCGCTTTGGTAACCATGAGAATCGCCTAGAACGCTGGTTGTGGCAAAACTTTCCCGATATGTGTGAACTGCCGCAATTGTCTTTGGCCAACCTGTGTGGCGCCGAGTGTGTGGATGTCCTGGTCTATGACGATCGTACCACATTGCGACATAAGGAGCTTTTCTTACTGCATGGCCACGAAATCCGAGTAGGCACCCATCACGTGAATCCGGCGTCCTATGCACTACGCCAATCGCTAGAATGTATCCTGATTGCGCATTGCCACCGTCCATCCGCGGAGCGATTGCGACGTCTCTCTGGAACATCCTTGAGCGCCTGGTCCGTTGGGTGCCTGTGCAGTCTCCATCCCCATTATTGTGCGATCCAACCCAAATGGGAACATGGATTTGCCATCTTGGATATACAGCAAGATTGGCGTGTGGAAAACAAGTGCATCATCAACGGAAAAGTCGTATGAACACGATTGACTTGGTCTTGTACACCCGGCTCCCACTCGGTTTGGGTTATGTTGCCGGAGTCACCTGGCGCGCCGATGACCACGTGGTCGTTGTCTGCCAGCACGGCGTCGTCCTTCTGGATCCCCAATGGCGGCAATGTCTGGCATGGACGCATCCAACGGACACTCGCGTGTCGTTAGGTGTAGCCGCAACCAGCCACCATGTCTTGGTTCCTACACAGACCGGACTAGTCCAATATCCCTACAGCCCCTCGATTCAAAAGCTATGGTTCCGCTATAGTTCCATCCATCGAGTCTGTCCGAACCAAGACAGCATCTTGGCGGTTATGCGTCGTGAGCACGGAGTCCTATTCTGCCGACTCCAGGATACTGCTGATCCCGACACGCCAGTTCTGCAATTTGTGCGGTCATGTCCAGTCCATTATGGAGCGTACCTTGGCGCATGGTCGCCCGATGCACCCGTCTTTGTCTATGGCAATGGAACCGATATTGTGCTATTTGCAACACCAGATCGAGCGCGTGCGCGCACATGGTTAGATCGCAAATCACCATATCAAGAACGACCTGTGCCTCGCACAGCACTAACAGTTGGTCCACGTTGTCAAGTAGCTATCGGGTGGATGGACGGCGTGTCGGACATCCACGAACCCGCAACAATATCGTTTGACACAAGCGTCATTGTCAAACGCATAGAACGGGATACTTCATTAGAAGGGACGGCCATCACTAGCCTTGCGTGGCCGTTGGAACAACTGCTTGTAGCAGGTCTAGCGAACGGCAGTTTAGCGTGGCGCAATACGAGCTGCCCAAACTGGCGAATGCTTCAACCACACAGCGGACCAATCTACGTCCTTGAATCCCATTTGCCATATCTGGTCTCTGGCGGCTTGGATGGGATGTTGGCGGTCTGGGGCATAGACCAACAAAAAACCCCACTAACCCAACAGGCTAGTGGGGTTGCCGATACGGCTCCATCGGAATACATTACCGAAACTAGAACCCACCCAGTTGCCATGGCTGCTCCTGCTGCCGTTTGAGTTTTTTACGCTCTTCCGCCTCTTTTCGCCAGCGCTTTTCTAAGAGCTTATATAGCTCCATATGTTTCTCCACCGCCGGCGTCGGATACGGGGTTGCAATATACGGACGGAAGTACGTTCGTACACCAGGCATCGAGCGCAATCGTTCTTGCAGCATCTCGGTAAGTTCATTCAGCTGCTGTGATTCGAGATCGTACGTGCTAATTTTGACGCCGGAACTGAAGTCGATCAACCGGGCCAATGCTTCATGTACGGGCGTCGGGGCCTGCCGCGGCTGTAATAGCCGGGCATAATAGCCGATGACCGCCGAGAACGGCTGATACTGATCGACAAGGTTCAAGATGGGGCGGGCGCGATACCACCCTTGCGTAGGGATGCCAAGACTTGTCGCGATCCGTTCGGCTGTTGGCTGGGCTTCTCGTAAGGGCAAGTCGGTAAACGGGTCTTCGCCGGTTACCATCATGTAGGCGCCCTTGAAGACGGGGTTAGTGCGCGCAAAGGTGCGAGATAACATCTTCGCCAAGTTGAAATCTAAAAGCGCCAAATCTTCCAGCGGCAATCCCAACGACCGTACCACGACGGTCTGTCCATTCTCGGCATCCCAAAGCGGAAACCCCAGAGCGCTTTGTAGCCACTGCGGCATTTCCCCGCGGCCAACGCGATCCTGAATGGTCGTGAGTCCACGCAACAGTTTGGCTGGACCGCTTCCCATATCAAGAGTTACCCGCGGTATCAGATAGCCTAAATTTTGCCGCAGCCAGCTATAGAACATCACGGTAGGTTGTACATAACGCTTCTCAAACCCGGAAAGCCGTGAGTAATCGTACAACACACGATCTACAAGCGCTTTGGCTTGTGCCGGGGTGGCTCCCGCTTCCCTGGCGGCGATATAGACCGACGCCCGTCCCACGCCTTCGACTAAACCGAAGGTTTGGCGGCCCGCTTGGAGCAGCGGACTCATGCGTTTGCCTTGGAGAGCTTCGGTATAGCCTTGCCAGTTCGTCAGGGTGTGGCGAATGGTGGGCAATCCCGCAGGTACCCCAGTTGGGCGCAACAGGGTAGCCAGCGGTGATTGCGCCGACACAGTTTCGAGCGTAATATCGGCGAGCTTTTGTTCGCCGCCAAAAACGCTGAGTTGTTTCATTTCATCCAAGAACGGCAAATCATTCCATTGTTCAGCGAGGGCTTTCTTTAAGGTGTTGTAGTAGATTTTCAAAAACGCCACCGTGTCATACGGCGCATCGGCAATCGCGCCGCTTAGCGCATTGGCGATCCCATTCCGCACATGGAACGCTGGTCGCGTTACCGTAAGCCACGAGGCCATCCACCCTAAATATTTCCTGGCAACCTTTTCGATCCACAAGGCTTCTTCCGTTTGCGGCAACAGTACCTTCAACAAGCGCTGCGCATGGGTTGCCACCGATTCCGGCACCCGAAGGAATCGATACAGCGAAGTACCGGTTTGGGCCGCCAAGGCTTTGGCCTGCTGTACGATGTCCGGCGGCAGATGTTGTATCAAGGTCGTTAGCCCGGTAGGCACGAGAGGCTTGTTCGTACGCGGCCATCTCAATCGGTCCCAGACTTCGTCTAATGACAATCCCTTGGAGGCGGTTTCATCCAAAAAGGCCCCCCGGCGCAACATCTCATGCAGGCCGGTCATGGCCATCAGCGCATCGGCATTGTACGAAAGGCGTCGGGTGACATCGTCTAAGATGTCGATAGCAAACAACCCACGATCCGACTTTAATGTACGGAGATGCTCCAGTACCAAAGAGGAGGTGCCATTTTTGGTCATCAGGATGCGCCCCAGGGCTTTCGCTTGTCGTGATGGGAGTGGGACACCTGCCTGTGTATAGACTTGCTTCACAAACTGCGTGGCGTCTTTGATGGTGTTGAAGGGCTGCTTGGTATAAAAGAGCTGTTGCAAGTCCTGCGGCGCGTTCTTCAAGAATGGCTCTGCATAGCGATGCACTAGATACGCTTGCATCGTTGACTGGAAGCGCGCAGAGAACTTCTTGGCTTGCGGTAGCGGCAGGCCATGATGTTGCAACCAGGCGATCGCCGCGTCCAACTGTTGTCGTTTCGTCAACCCACCAAACGGTATGTACGCGTCTAGGTCTGCTGGTGGTGCCATGGGGCGCAAGTCGTCTAGGGGCAGCCAAATCGCGTCGCCATGCAGTGGCTGGAACTTCCCACGCCACTGGAGGGCATCTAAATCCACCAGACGCCCTATCGTGTCCGTGCCGCTGTGGCGCGCGTATTGGCCTGCAATCCACAAACGTCCCGATTGATCCGTGGCCACTACCTGGCCTTGCAGTACCGAATTTTTGATCGGCCTAACCAGAAGAGGGTCTTTCGACACCGCATTCAGGAAAACTGTACCGCCCGGCACATCGAGCGCTGGCAACCGTGCCAGGCCTTTGCCAGCCTGCTTTGCGGTAAAGACCTTAATGCCAATCGAAGACCAGCCCGATTCTGCAGGAGTCGTTGGCGTATAGCGCGGGAACCATTCTGTCCAAATGCCTTTCCAAACACCGGTCGGCGCACCTAACTCACGCAGCTTTTGCGAAAACGCTTCCAGGGTGGGCACCACCGCCGTTTCGATAGTGCTCGTGGCTTCCTTGACAAAATCAAGCAGTCCCTGGGTGAACTGCTGGTGCCCAAAGATTTCCTGAGTTAAAGCCAATGCCTTTGCGTCCAGCGTGCCGGAAATCTTGCGGCTATGTTCGGCGATATAACGCAGAATATCCCCAAAGGTCCGGATACCAACGTCGTTGTTGCCCAGCTGGGCTAGCTGCGCATATTTTGCGGCAAGATTCGCCATGCTCGCCTGCCAAGCGCGCCAGTTCACCAGCATGTCTTTCGACGCCGCGGCCACCCGGTGTAACTGATCGACGGCAAGCGACATGGCCGGACCCGCGGCACGATCAGCTACGTCTTTGCGCGTCCAATCAAATAACGCTCTTACGTGGCGAATGCCCGGCAGATTACCAACCGCTTCAACTGCTTTGGCTGTAGCTTGCCCGGTACCAATTTCAATGCGCGTCGGTATACCCAGCGTGTTAAAAAGCGTGTTGACAGGCCACGGCGTTTCTAACACTAAGGGCGCACGGACACCTGTCGCCAATTCTTGCGCACGGCCTTCGAGGCTAACCGCTGGGACGGTCCGCCTGGCACCCCCCAAGGCCTGATAGAACCGCAATTGGTTAGGGAGATCAGCCAGTAGTGCGCTCAGCCGTTCCGTATCGCCCGCTTTGATCGCCGTTTGTAAAGTCCGCTCAAGTTCTGTTGCGCCCGCAGGCAAGCTTTCACTCAGCAATCGCACATGCTTCAGTTCCTGCTCTCCAAGGTGCAACTGGCGGGCTAATGCTTCTAGCAATTCTGGTAATGGTTTTTGCGCCAGCCCGGCCAACGCTTGTGGCGACATCAGCCGTGCCTTCGGCGCAAGGTTGGCGATTGTTTGTTCCATCTTGGCAATGGCTTTAGTGCCACTGCCCAGACGATAGAGTTGCAATCCCTTGGCCGTTAAGGCGCCAAACCGTGGCAGATACGCGACACCGAATAGGTCTATGGCTAAACCCGCCGCATCCAGCAGCGCATCGGCTGGCCGTTGCAAAGGATGAAATCCAGGCTCATTTTTCGGTGCGCCCCACATCTCCAAGGCTTCACGGCCAGCCAGATGGGTATCCGGAACCGGAAACCCAAGCCATTTATAGAAATCTTTCAGATAGCTTTCACTAAACGGGAGTAACAAGAAGACCTGATTAAACCCCTTGGCGGCGTTTTGGAAATCGCCACGCAACGCCGCCCCAACACTGCCAAACAGGCCCCGTGTGGCGGCATACGGTTTATCCAACACGTCGCCAATGTAGCCCAGGACCGATAGGCCGGTCTGTAACGTGGATTTGAGCGTTCGGATGAGGCCTTGTTTGTCTTCGTCTGCGAGGTAGTCTCGCTCACCTAGTCGTTCCACAGCCAATAGCTCGCGTGCATCAAAGGAGCGTGTTGGCCAATAATAGAGGTGGCGATATGGGTCTACATCGTCGATCCGAAGTACATCACGCAACCACTGCACATGTACTTGCTGCAACCCGGTGTCGCCTGGTTGTGACTGGGCAAGCGCCAGCCGGCGCAGCATTGGTTCGTCAAACTGTGCAGCAATGTTGGCGGTTAACACATCTTGTGGGTCCAACATGGCGATTTACTCGTTCTGGGCAATCGGCGGTTTTGGCATCCACCACTCCAAGATGTCCTGTGGGGTGCGGGACGTCGTGTCGAGGGGCGGCGGAAAGTAAATCAGGGTGTGCAGGCGCAGTTTTTCATATAAGTCTTGCAACGCTGCTTGTCGAGCCTGTTCTTGTTGCTGTTGTTGCAACAAGAACGTGGTCCAGTCCACGGTGGGTTGCGGTGGTGAGGATTGCCGTGATGCAAGTCTGTTGAGCAGATAGCCGCCCACAAATAAGACTGTCGGCAGCACCCACCAGAGATTCCCTTTCATTTTTGTCAGCAATTGGCGAAAACGACCGGTTTGGGCAGCCTGCGCCGCTGCCTGCGCGGGTGTGCCTGCACCTGGCGGTGGCGGCGGCGACGGTGGCGGCGGCGACGGTGGTGTCGGCGACGGTGGCGGCGGCGACGGTGGTGTCGGCGACGGTGGCGGCGGCGATGCTGGCGGAGCGGGCGGCGCAACCGGCGGCGATGCGGACGGTCCGACAGTGGGTGTAGCGGGCGGCGCCGTGGCTTGTTGGATGGGTACGATAGGGCTAGGCTGTGGCGGAGCGGGCGGCGGCGATGGTGCGAATGGTGTCATCATTGGCCCGGCGGATTGCTGGATTTGCTTACGGACCCGTTGCACGTGGCCGGCCAGTGGACCCGTTGTTTTTGGTGGAGTTGTGGTGGGGCCGGTTGCTTGTCCACTCGTGGTAGGTGTCGGTTGTTGGACGGTTGGTGTTGGTGCCTGTGCGCTACCGGCTGTTTTGCCTGGTGCAGCAGATGCGGTGCCAGTCCCCTGCTTGGCTTGGGCTTGCTGCTGCTTTTTTGCGGCAGACTTTTGCCGCGCCTTGTCTTGTCTTTCCTCAGCCTGCGCCCCGATATGTTGTATCTTCTGCTTCTGTGCCTCGGGTATGACTGCTTTGGCCCTGTCCTGCATGGTTTTTCCGATGATGTTGTACCACTCAGGATAGGATTCGGAGACAGTATTCACGTAATTCTCCACATTTTTGGCTGCGCGCTCAATGACGTTCATGACCTCGGATGGCAGAGGCTCCCTGCCCAACTGCTCCTGCAGCCAGTGCTTGGTCCACGGATAGATATGCTCTAGACGCACTGTGGGTTTTGCGATCTGCGTCTCCACAGGAGAGACGTCTAATTGGCCGAGACTGAGACGTGTTAGATGCAACCCAGCCTCTTTGGCTGCCGAATCAGGGACTGAAGGCCGGTTGTGTGGTGCTGGCATGGCTATCTCCTAAATCGAAACCAACACTGGTGATCTTGTGGCCGCCACAAGCTACCGATCACTGCGCTGGTGGCGCTGGAAGATACGACCGATGGAGGTCGTTGAGTAGTTGCTTAAAGAACGCGGCGCGATCTAAGTATGCTTGCAGGTACGCGTCCGCAGACAGCCCTGCGTCTTGCAAGGCCTGCTGATATTGCGGCAGCACGTCGGCCAACGCTTTCTGTTGGGCCAGCGAACGCTGGTTTAAACTATCCAAATAGTGTCGGTACATCGCGCCGTATTGATTCAAGGACTCTGTCAACGCGGCCTGCAAGGGACTCGAAAACACTGGCGGGGGAGCGGCTGCCTGGTCATCCGGTGGCTGTGCAGCAGGCGGTTGTGCCGCCGGCGCTGGGAGGAACCCCGCCGCGTGTTGTAGCCACTGGGTTACTCTGCCCGCCTTGCTGTAGGACGATTGCCCCACGTCTTTCCCGATGTGGGCGATTGTGCGTGTCGTCGGATTACGGAGCACAGCACGGCCCAGTTTGGCCGCGCGAGTGGTTTTACCAAGCACTCTCGCGGCTGCCCTTGGTGCGAGGCCGATGCCCAAGGAAGAGACAGTACCGAAGGTTGCCGCTGGAATCGCCACTGCCGGCATTTTTTCCCCTGTCCACTGTTCCGGCGCGATGGCTTCCGCTAGTGCTGCGATACCACTTAGCTCTGCCAGAGAACTAGCCCACTTGCGGATCGGAGCGTCGCGGGGAACCCCTCCGAACCCCAAACCCCAATCGAAGAAGCGAGCCGCTAAACCACCGAGTTCACTACCGCCGGCGGCTATCGCTGCTAGTGCCGGTAATGCCATAGGTTATCTCCTTTCTTACGACTGGAGCAACACGCTTTGCAACGCGTTCGCGATCTGTTGTTTTTGTTCGTCGGTCAGGTCCTGGCGCCCGAAAATTTGCTGTAGCGCAGCTTGCACGCGTTGCTGGAATTGCTGGGCAAGCTGTTTGGTAAGTTGTTCGGCGGCATAGCCCTGACTAATATCCCTATACGGCGCAGGAGGCGCCGTAACCGGCGGATGCTGCCCAAGCCCCGAAATGGCTTGCCTGGCTGTTTCGCCCGCTTGTCTCATCCGCTCCTTCGCCAGGTCCACGTGCGCGCCTTGCATCCCGTGTGCGAGGCCGACGTTGGCGCCCAACAGACCCTGTCGATATTCAGCTTCGGCCAGCGCTTGTTGTAAGGCCAATTCTTTTTTCGCTTCCATCAATCGCTGATACGCATCCCAGGCGCGTTCCTGATGCGTTTGTTGTTGCTGCAAGGCATTCAGGCCCAAAAATTGCGCGCCAGGTGGCTGCAATTCAATTGCTCCGTATCGGGTGCGTATGGACGTCGGCAGCTGTGGCATGAACCTCATCATGGTAAGGTCGTCGACAGTCACGCCTTTTACGGCACCTTTTATGGCACCCCAATAGTAGGGAGCCAACAGAGCCGCCATCACCGGATGATACCCATATCGTTCCAGCACCCGCTTCGTGCGGGCAAAGTCCAGTGGGCTCATGGGAATAGTCGGCGCTTGTTGTGGAGGTGGTGGCGGCGGCGGCAAGGGAGGCAACTCCATTTTGGTGAAGTCGTGGAGTGCTTGGGTCGCTGGCGGTGCCGCTGGTGGTGGAGGCGGAATATTGGCCAGTCCAGGCAGCGGCGGGAGAAGAGAGAGGGCGTTGTCGGCTTGGCGTGTCGCGCGCTCCGGTGTCACGCTTGGGTTGATTAAATAGCGTCGATCGTTGGCATCTGGCCGCATATCGCCAAAGGGATCGTACCGAGGCTTTCCCCAACCCTGATCTACACTAAGCGACGACAAAGAGGACGCATTTGGTGTCGGTGGACTACCGGGCGGTGAGGGCAGAGGCGGAGGCGGCGGCACCGAAGGGACGGCAACCTGAGGCGGGGTGAACGATGGTGGTGCCAAGTTGGATGCTGGCCCACGCTCTGGCTCTACGACTGGCCGAACGACGGTCCAATCGTTGTTGGTGGCCTTGACCAATGCTTGGCTTTGCGCCTGCGGACTCCATCGTAAGTATGGATTGGCCGTCGTCATCAAGTTGTTTTCTATCGGTGCTGGCAGTAATGGTTGTGGGCGGTAGAACGGCAAAAAGTCCGCAAGGAATGCGTCGTCTGGCATGAAGGTGTCTCCTTGCTACCAATGGTTTACCACATCTGAATTGGACACTCTTGTTCCTGCCAAAGAGCTTTTGTTGGCAGAAAGCAACCGCATTGCGTGCACCAGTCGCCATCTCGGTGCTCACAATAGCGGCACAACCCGATTCGTTCATCGAGTGTTTCCAAGGAACACGCACGTTCCCACGTACGAACATGCTCCCACAAAGCACACAGAAATCGCCACACTAGCCCTACCCATCGCATGGTAAATACTCCTAACGGCCAACAATCCGACGAACCGATCAGAAGGCTTTCGCAATCGCGGCGGCGATCAGTTCCCCAAGCAGCACAATCACCCCACCGCCTAAACCAGAAAGCACCATCCAAAGCGTGGAAGCTTTCGTTTTGAGACCAGGTGAGCCATTGCCGTAAATATCCCGGCTCATGGTGCGGAGCAATTCGCCTCGCTCATGACAAGTGGCCGTAACCCGAGCGACCTGCTCAACAAAGGAATCCAGCTTGGCCTCAATACGATCTAACCGCCGCAATACAGAATCGAGCAGACCATCGAGGCTCATGCGGGAATCGTTGCTTGGTGTCATGCCACTTTACCTTTCTTGGCGGTCGAGTCGGCCTTGGTCTCAGGACGTGGCAAGACCAAATCTAAAGCCTTGCTCAGTTTGTCCACAAACCAATCGTCAATGGGCGTCGGCGTTTTGGCGGCCAACCGCTGGAAGAGTTTTTCCACCTCCAGCGGATCGCCGGTTCGGGTGCGATTTCGCATATCACGCCAAATAAGGAAAGCGGCTACAAGCAACACGATGACAACCGGCACCCCCCAACCGATAGGCAGTAGGCCAAGGATATAGTTTTTCACTTGCCCTAACAGAGTGGCGCCGACTTCTTCAACACGCTTTTTCGCTTCGGCGGCAAGACCGACGGCGCTTTCAGCCTTGGCCGCTGCCGAGCCGTTTTGGGAAGCCAGATGAGCAACCGTCCCGTCTAATTGGCTTACCTTGGCTTCTACGGCGGCTAGTTTCGATTCCAAAACGGATAGCCGTTGCAAAACTTCCGTGGGAACGGTTGCGGGCGGCGGAGAATAGATAGGCGGCTGGACCGGTGCTTGCGGTTGTGCCGGTGGAACAGGCGCATGTGGCATAGGTTGCGGCGGCAAGACTTGGCCATGCTGGCGGGCATCCTTACGGTCTTCCAGCCAGGCATTCCAGGGAAAGACGTATCGCTTCGATGCAAAGAAGTTCACCAGTTGCGGCAGGCTCGTGCAAAGGGTTTCACGACCATCCGTGCCCCAGATCACACCAACCAAGCCCGCGCTCGTCCACACCGGTCCGCCGCTATCGCCGCCACGTGCAGGACCGGTAATCACCCAATCCCCGGTGCTCGTTTGCCGGACCAACTTCCCGGTCTTCTGCTGCCAACCTTGCGTACCATCGAACCCGCCGTACCAGACGGTCGATTGCATGGGCGGCAGTTCCGTAGCCACAAAAGCAATTTCCGGTGCGCGACCGTTGACCACGACAATCGCCACATCCGCTTCATAGCAGATGACAGCCGTATAACCGGCCAGCCTGGTTCCGTCGGGAAAGGTGGCTACGGCTGGCGTGTTCACACGCTCGACGACGTGTCGGGCGGTTAAGATCGCCGATTGTTGGCCATTGCTGGAAATAGCCGTGCCGGTCCCGACCGATTTCATCTGGCCTGCGCCAACCTCCAAGCGGCAGACCGCCCGGCTCGGCGGCGTGGTTTCCACTTGGGGTGGTCGTCCTGGTTGTACATACGATGATGGTGGGCACAAACCTTGTGCGCATTGCGCCATAGCAGGTCCTGCGCAACTGCCTATGACGGCTAACAAGAAACTGATCAACAACACTTTCCCCCTCTGCATACCCAGCTCCTTTAACAAAAAGACCTTATTACAAGACCCCTATTTACGTGGCTTTCGTTTGCGTTTCGTTTTATTCCACCAGATTGCCTTATCGGCGGCAAAAAACTCCCTCGCAACCGATTGAGGAATTCCAAGCCGCCGAGCTAAGGCTTGGTTGTGGGCAACAGCCGCCATTAATTTGGCTTGTTTGAGGGATTTGCTTGGCATCGCTCCCGTCCTCCTACTATACTCCAGAACCTACATATGCCAGGTCATATCCGGCTTCACGGTGATTTTGCCGGTAGCCAAGGTAACACGATGACCATTGGCCAAGGTGGCTTCTATGTCATAGAGATAGGCGTTGGGACCGACATCCAGCGAGGCGGTTTGTGTAGTGGTTAACTCGACACGCACGATTTGCGTAGTTGCCCCAGGATGAACCACGGTTGCGGTCGTGGACCATTTGCCGCTTACGCTCTTTTTGGCAGGCACTGCGCTGAAGATGACCGTGGCGTCGGTTAGGTCTGGCCAATCGGAGCTAGACCATTCCAAAGCTCTTCCGTCGGCAGCGGCGTAATCATCACCACGGACAAGGGTAAGTTGTAAACTTTCCGGATTCAGCGGCGAAATGACGTTAATAACGGTCCCTTCGCCGATCTTGGCGGCAAGTGCATCGACCGATGCTTGGCTTGCGGCAGTCTTGGCGGCATCATAAGCGGAGGTTAGTGAGAACCCAGATTTATCAGTAAGGGATCGTGTTGAATACGACCACACTTCGGCTGCCGACGCGCCACCGGCTCCGTAGGCGTAGACTGCGTTCGATTCGTTGAATGTGAGTTTGTCGGTTTTGGCCTTAATAGCATCAGCCGTA
>Ga0068705_10000408_pt1 | contig 21984 bp, 21 predicted proteins | sample YNPMSTMetaG_FD_65631 | JGI IMG/M metagenome (GOLD analysis project Ga0068705, IMG submission 65631) | Anoxygenic and chlorotrophic microbial mat microbial communities from Yellowstone National Park, USA - YNP MS-T MetaG | ecosystem: Environmental > Aquatic > Thermal springs > Hot (42-90C) >... | reverse complement strand
GAAGGTGTATGAGGCTGTCCCGGTCGCTGCACGCCTCCACCAGACACCCATCCTTATACTGTCAACGTATGCTGACGAAGCATATGATGATGCGTTGTATGCTGATATGTAGGCTCCGAAGCTACTGCTGTTCACCACGGCTGGGGTTAACTGGGATGGGGTGAAGCCCCACGTATCATAGCCGCTACCATAATAGTATGTTGTGTTGGTCTGTGGCCATGCATCAGGTTTTGCCTTGTTATCGGGGCTGTAATCGTTGGGGCCCCTGTAGAGCCTCACACCGTTGTCATGGAGGTCAACAGTACCAGACTGCTTCTTGCTTATGGCTAACTGGACCTGCATCACCCGGGAGTTGGTGGGGACGCTGAATCCGAAACCATTCACCACGAGGCGGTCAGTGGTTCGTCTGCTTGTGCTCGTGTCCGCCCTTGCGAAGTTACCATCATGTGCCCTCGCATAGCCTGGGTTAACCCATGAGACATCCCCACTCCCGTCACTGAATGCATTGGAGCCCGTTCTGTATGCATCATACTCGACGGGATTGATGGATACTGTCAGTTTACCGTCACTCGTTGTCGTGGCATTCCCACCGAGTGTTAGGGCGCCCCATTCTGACTGCGAATCCGCCGACTTTATCGTGGCATCATAGGATCCGACTATCATCTCATCGACGGCCCCAACCGCCACGGGGCTCCATGACCCACTGGGGGCCACCCTCTCACCTATCACATCCCCTAAGGCCCCCATTGATGCAGAGGTTGAGGATGATAGCGCCTCTGAAACACCCCCCACTGCACGGATGGGGACGTTGGGGAGGGCCTGGATCTTCTCTATGGCCACTGATGAGTCCCCGATCGGCGTCGTGACTGAAGGGGCCAGGGACTCCCCTACAGACATGTTCATCCTCATGAGGTCGAGGAGGATGTTAAGGACCTCCTCTGCCATACTGTCTGTGAGGAGTAGGGACTCGCCGCCGAGACTATGAGTGGTTGCAGTGTGTACCATGCGCTCATGGACCCCCCCCACACCCCAGATATTGGATGTGGTAGCCCCACCGATGCGTTCAAGGACCCCTGCATCGTCACGGACTCTACCAGTGGGGCTGGCACCTATGCGTTCACTTAGCCCGGTGACGCCCGCTGATGGCCCCCCAGTGGCCTGCATCTCGATCATATCGGTGATGGTGAACCTACGGGGCCCTTTATGGCTGTAGATGTCGATGGAGTCTGAGATGATGGGGGTGCTGTAAAGTTTTTCACGGTCACTTATCACCTCGAAGAGGACGTCCTTACCTGCTGTCGCCGCACGGGTGAGGACGGCCTCCAGGACCTCAGGGGGGGCGAGGTATATGTTCCTTGGGATGTCATCACGGTCCCCATGCACCCAGATCGTGTTGTAACCGAAGTAGTCGTCCTCCATGTACTTCTCGTCCTGTGGCTCATCCTCATCCTGGAATGCACAGTAGCGCCATCCCCCCTCCGCTGTGACCCCTATCCTGAATATGCGGTAGATCTCGGCGTCCAGGAATCCCCCCCCCTGGAGGAGTTCCATGTACTCTTTTATCCTCTCCTTGTAGGTGTAGTCCCATTCTGTGCGGCTGGCATTGTATGGGGGGGTTGTGTGTGGGAGTTCATCCTCTGAGAGGATGTTGTCGTAGACGTGTCTCCCCACGCCGAGCCACTCACCGATAACATCCAAGGCACGGTCGTGGTCATAGATGTCCCCCTGGGGTGTATCGTTTTCTGGGAACCCCTTGGCGAGGTAGACCCCCCTCCATGTCCTGACCTGCACGTAGAATCGTTCAGTGGGTATTATCTCCCTGGTAGTGCCCACGTACTCGTAGGCGAATGTGTTCTCGCCGGGTAGGAGGTCCCCAGTCGTGTATAATAGTATGTCCTCACCATCCCCCTCTGCCTCCATGTAGATCTCGACGGATCGGATGTCCTCCAACTTCACCCTAAAGTGGATGGTGTAGACGCCGGGTTCGCTCTGGGACCTCCAGATCATTATGGGCCTCTCGAGGCTGAGGAGGTGGCGTAGGAGGCAAATCTGTGTCTCGATGTGCCTCAGGGGGGAGGTCATGGTGGCTATGTGCCTATAGTTCACACTGTCCTTGCTCCTGTCAAGGAAGCGGGGGTATAGGCGTAGGACCCGGCGTAGTATTGAGGGGTAGAGTTTCTCGGCCCTGATCACATCATTGGGGGTGGGCATCATTCTACCTCCACTATGACCCTATCGGTTGTCACCCTCTCATCCGCCTTTATAACAACCCTATCAGATGGGTACTTGAACTGCAGATTAGACGCTTCTGGGACGTAGCGGCTGAGGAATGCAGCGGCCCGGAATGGTACGAAGTCATCCCCTATCCGGAGGCCCTCCCAGTACTTCCCATCTGGGAGTTCCCCGCCGTCCACGTAGACCTCCATGAGGTCCTCTATACGTTTAATGAGGGCAGCTGGGTCGACGTGTTCGGGGTACTCTGGGTCAACCTGGACCTTGATCGTTAAGTCTATATCCACTGGTTTCACTGCTTCGACGACGACCCTCTCGTCTGCTGCACGCACTCCCTGGATGAGGGCGTCCACGTCCTCTATGATCTCATCGACTGGGGGGTCGATGGTTATGAGGACTGTCCCGGCCCCATCCCACCATGGCTCGATATGGTATCCTCGGACCTCTTTGAGGCCTTCGAGTAGGTCCCTATAGGCTCCAATCGTTCCACGGTTGAGGATCTGTTTCCAGTTCATGAGGCGCTCACGGTATGAATCGTCCGACTCCCCATCATACCCCCCATATGTGGCATCCGGGTTGTAGATATCATCAAAGGTGTAATAGTCGATGCAGTTTGTGATGTACCCTGCTGGGACGTTGTACTGTGCCCCGGTGTCATCCCCTATGATGGAAATCTCAGCAGTCCTCGCCCCGGCGGGGACCATTACATCACTCCTCGCAGTGAATATGAGGTCACGGTGCTCACTCGTGAACCGTGTCCCCATAGGTATGGTTATTGGTTCTGGGAGCGCCTCATCCCATCCGACACGGAGGACCCCGACGGCCCTCTGCGGCGGGTAGCGGGGGATGAATAGTTGCCCTATATTGTCAAGATCCCCCCCGGTGGCTGTCCGTAGCCTCATTGAGTTGTAGACTTCGCCGATGGCCTGATAAACATCGGATATGGCCTTACTGAAGACTGCATAATCGAGGATGAGGAGGTTGTCAACGTACTTCTGGTTCCCTACCACCTCATAGGGGTCTATTGATGGATCAATTAGGCCCCTCCTCTGGGCCTCCACGATCAAATCATGGAGCACATCATCCCAGGTCTTCAATGTTATATTGACGGGGTAGAATTCAGCCATAGAAATCAACCCCCTCTATTAGATGGTAGTCCGCACTCCTCACGGTGAAGTTGCATGTGATGGTGTGTGGTCCGAGGCCCTCCTCTGCATCTATAAGCTCCAGGGACTTCACCCTGGTTATCGATTTCAATGCATCGGCGGTGTAGTCCTTGACCCCCTCAATGTTCTCTGGGGTTATGTTTGTGCTGAGGTATGCCCATGCATAGTTCCCGTAGTCCCTGTAGACTGTGTGCTCTATCTCCTTGTACACCGTCATGAGTCGGATGATGATGGAGTTGAAGAGGCTGTCCTTGTCCTCAACTTTCACGAGATCATGCCCAGTATGGGCCCTGTCATATACATTAGGCATAACATTCACGAGCTTCCAGTCAGGGTGACCCATAATCCTCAACCCTCCCCTCCATTATCTTCATACTTAACACCATTAATGATTAAATCCTTGCAAGTTATCTTAACATTATCATCCTTGAGGGTGATGCTTGCAGATCCGGAGTTGATGGAGACCCCCTCCCCTGAGACGGTGACAGAGACATCAGCCCGGAGGCCCTCACCAGTCACCTCCAAGCCACTCGAAAGGTCCACCACATCATCAGTCACACCCACCCTACAGAAGGGTGTTGATATGGATGCAAAACCATCCCTAACCCGGAGGTAGGTGGAGCCCATCCGGACAAGGACCTCACCCTCCTTAAAGCCAAGCTCCCGGTCACCAGGCATATGCAGGAAGCCCAAGACAAGAAAGCCCATATCCCCCCCGACACCATTCAACTCCACAAAGACGCAGGGGAGGTAATCATCCAACTCCACGCCACCATCAGGAGCCTCCACCCCCGGGGGGACTGCGAGGAACTTCCCCTCCTCAGATATAAGGGGCTCCATGGAGCGGCAACGAAACATCCTCGCAGGTCCGCCCCCCACAAAGTACGGGTAATCCTCCCAGGGGACCACGAGGTAGACATGGCTCTCCGGATAAAACTTCACCGCAACCCCAAGCCTCACACGAGTATCCACCTCATCAAGGTGGGCCTGCCTAGGGCCGGACAGGGAATCGGAGACCGCAGCCCTGAGCGCCTTCCTCAACTGCTTAATCGTAGGCATAACCATCTATCCCCCCATTAAAACCTTACCATTAGCTGCACCAGCGGTCGGATGGAACATGGGGTCTATGCCATACTTGGCGTATGGGAAATCAACCCATGCACCATTCTGGTAGATCTGCACGGTCCGATGCACAGGGGAGGCGCCGGTGGGGTACTCCACGACCCTCGCACGGATCCCAGCAGCTGTGAGCTGTTGATAGAGCCACTCGCTCAGGGCCCAGCAGTCCCCCTTACCCCGCTGGACGAGGCACTGCGCATTACTGCAACGATGCCTCTCATATCCGAAGCGGGCCGCCTGCTGCCCTATACTGTCAATGTTGCCCGCCGGTGTAGTGCCGCCATCATCCTTGGATTCTGAGAGCTTCTGAATGTCAAGTAATGTTATGGTGGCCTTTGGGGCCGTATCTGCACCCCCGTTAATGCTTACGGTCTCCATGTAGTATCTGCCCGGCGGGTACACGTAGCCGAAGTCCACGTCCACCCATACGCCGGGCTGCATCTCAGGGTTGTAGACTACCTCAAAGGTTGATTCCCACCCTGATTCTGAGAGCATCCTCCAGAGCTCCTGCACGGCCTTCTTCTTGGCCTCCTTCTTGTCCTTCACCTCTGATGCCACCACCACGTAAGCGTTCTTCCTCTCAAAGTCACTACCAGTATGTAAACTGTAAGTGTATACCTTACCCGACTTTATATATACATGAGTGTCACTGTACACGCCCCCCTTCTTCTTCCCAGAGAGGGCCTGGTTCACCTCCGACTTAATCACCGACTCCGGCTTATCAGCATCCTTCAACTTATACCTATCAGTCGTCCCATTGGTTATGGGCCTCTGCAAGTCATTGATCAACCTGAAATCAGCTACTGTGTCCACGCCATCCATATTCGACGGGGCTGTCAGATTCATCAGATTAGCCGGGTTATTGATGGTCTTACTAACCTTTGCCTTAGCATCCCGGGTAAGCCCCTCTGAGTCATCCGCCTTACTCTTCAATAGTGTTGAAGCCGACTTAGCCCCGGCCCCATCAAGTATATAGACTTCGGGGTTGGTCTTATCGCCATAGACCACCATCACAGTATCCGAGACGAGGGGGTTCCTCTCATCCACCTTAAGGGAGTCCTCAATGAAATCACGGCCCCACTTGAAGGTGTAATCCGCTGTAGGGTTATCTGGGACTGCATGCACGTATACCGTATCCCCCCTCATGATCGGGTAGATGAGGCACCCTGAATCCTTGCAGAGGGACTGGATAGCCTCCCATGCAGTCTGAGGGGTTTGTGAGCCATCCGTGGGCTGCATCCCCCCAGCGGCTGGTGCCCCTGATACTCCGAGGGGCTCGTTTGTCTCCACTGGGCCGGATACCCTTGTGAGTGTCCCCCTCTTCGGTTTAATCTTCTCTGACCCGCAGACTATGCAGAGGTCAGCGTCACATTTGCTACAGCTCAGCTGGCCCTCAGGGGAGTCCTGCTTGCCACGTTTGCCAGTGTTAAAGTAGAGTGTATTGTTAGCGCCGCATATTGGACAGTAGTTCACGAATGTGGACTTGTAGGTGGTGTACTTGTAGCTCGTACAATAGCCGCATGATGGTTTCCCCACGGCGGTCACGTATTGGCCCTGGATCTGGGCGGCGTTGTTGGTCTGGTTGATGTTAGGGTTTGTCCCGGCCGGACCCGCTGCACCACTGGTCCCTGCCGCCCCAGCAGCCGTAGGATCTGTGGGGGCTGCAGAGGCGGTGGTCAGGGAGAAGGATGTTTTATCGTCACAGTCCTTGGGGATGCTGACGTCGGCGTTCAAGCCACATGCCTCGGCGAGCTTCCTGATAATGTATGATCGTTCCTTATCTGTGAATGAGCCCTCAGGAGACTGTTTAAGGAGTACGCCGTATGCTACGAGGTCGCACTCGATCTCCTTCGGGGTGTAAATTATGTTATTTATGAAGCCCCTGAAGGCGGGCTTAGAGGCCTTAGCATTATCAACATCCTTAGGCGCTGGGGGGGTCGCCCCAGCAACCACCTTACCATCCACGTCGACCCAGTGCACGTAGACCCTGATCTCACTGTACATTTTGAGGTGATCCCTGACCTCCTTGGTGTGGAAGAACGTCACCTTCCCCTTGTGGTCACAGTTCTCAGTGTCCAGCTCCCAGTGGAATGATGACATGTTAGTGGTGATGCGGATGGGTGGCTTCTTATACTCAGAGGCATTATAGTTGATGTACAACTTCTCATCAGGGGCCTTCTTCGGCTCGGACTGGGAGTCTTGACCCCCTGGTTGTGAGCCGTCACCGGCGGCGTCCTGCTTGGCCTTAGCACTAGCTTTCTCTTTAACCTTGGCCTCCTGTTCCTCCACGAGCTGGTCCTCAGCCTCCGGGTAGAACCCCTCACCGAGGAGCTTGGGGAGTATGCGGAGACGACGGTTAGGGAAAACGTCCACCGTGACGATGCAGCGGGCCCCGGATGGTATGTCAAGGCTCTTCGGGGTCTTCCTAGCACTGGCCCCTGCATTTCCTCCCTGACTGTTATTCTGGCCTGGAATCCTGGATCACCCCTTCCCGTCCCCTTTTGGTAGTGGGGATGTTGTCTCGGTCACCTCAAACTCGATTTCAGCATAATTAGCGGTCCCGGAGGGGAATTTAACCTTATATGAGACTATGCAGTTGAAGGCCCCGGTGAAGGTTGATGAGAATGAGCAGACCTTGTTCTGGAGGGCCGCTATCTTCTTATAGATCTCAGTGGGCGGGCACATTACCTTCGTCGTGAATGTAACCTTCCTTAACTCGTAGCCCTTGAAGTAGTGCCTTGGGAGGCCCCCCTCGATCTTCACCTCCTCAGCGACCTGTTTACGGTATGGGGGATCAAAGTCTATATCCTCAGCATAGAAGTAGAGGTTATCGATCTTAACGTTCCCCTTATCGAATGGGCAAGGATCTTTAGGCTTCTGGGTGAGTTTACTGATCGTGGAGACCATGAAGTTCCATGCATTCTCAAGGAGGGGGTAGAGGTCGTCCACTGGGAGCCCCGTTATATTCGTAACATCCGATAGGAGCTTCTTCTTAACCCACTCGGGGTCACCACCATCCCTGAGGGCCTCGCCAGCGAATGCGAAGGCATCATATAATTTTTTAACATCACCTCCACCCTTATCTATCAGACCCTTACCTATAAAGTCCGTTGTCCCGAAGATTGCCCTGAGCAGCTTCTCAGAGTTATCCATCCGCTAACCTCCACTCCTACTAATCTTCTGAAGGACATTATACATGGCCGTCTCCACCTGCTTCTGACTCATGCCCTCCGCGTTGATCTGGATGGCCCCCTTCTGGATGATCACCTTCCTCTCCTGATTATAGATATTACGGGCCTTCCTCTCAGCCACAGCCGCACGCTCATAACGGCCCGCACGGATAGCCTTATCCCTCTCACCTATAAGGCGGAGCCTCTCAGCCTCAAGTGAACGCAGACCCCCCACATTAGCCTGGTAGAGGAGCATCAGCTTAGCACGGGACACCTTAGCCTCCCTACCATACAGCTCAGAGGTCACAGCGGACTCATATGCACGATCATGGGGGAGGAGGGCCCTGGTTTTCTTCTCGAGGAGCCTGCGGCGTCTCTCCTCAGCCAGGCGTAGGGCCTCAGCCGTGGCCTTCGCATCCGCACCCATATTCCTCATATGCTGGGAGCCAAGGCCAAGGCCACGGGCCACCTTATTCACAGCGAGCTCCATCGCAGCTATGGGGCCCTTCGTGAAGAACGTCCAGATGATCTCCATCAAGTCAACGATACGGCCTATAAGCCACGCCAAAGCATCAAAGACCGCCTTCACGGCTATGACAACCGGTTTAATGGCCTTAAGGTAGTAGATGACCCCCACAAGGGCCGGGATCACAAGGTACTTCAATATGAATGCAATACCCCCGATAATGGTGCGGACATAACCAGCAACCCCCGCCGCAGTGTTAGCACTCTTAACATACTTGTCGGGGTCGACACCATAAATTATCGCCCTTATCTCATTGAAGAGCTCCCCGATGGCGATCTGCAGGTTCCGGATGGTCATGAGTATCCTTCTACCCTCAGGGGACTTTGCGAAGGCCTCCCACTGCTTCTTAAACTCGGCGGTGATGAGCTTGGCCCTCGTGAGGAGCCATATAATCCAGCTGAACGGGTTTGTGATGGCGAGGACCCAGTCCTGGAAGGCCCCCTTACCGGCCATGATATTATCCACAGCCGACATCAACCACGAAAGGTAGGTTGCGATGATGCGGAAGACCACCCCGAGGGCCCCAGTAAACACCCACCCGATGAAGCCAGCCACCGCCTTAATAGCCTCATAGACCCCCGCGAAAGCCTCCTTAACCCCATCACTCGCATTCTTAAGGTCATTCATCGGGGCCACAGCACGGCCTATCTGCCCTATGGTCTCATTCCAGAGACCACGAAGGAACCCCCCCACACTCTCAAGGACATCCCCCCACTTACCAGAAATCGTTACAATAGTCGCAAGAGCCCCAACAATCAATAACAGAACCCCAAGAGGTGAAGTGAGAGCCGTGAACAAGGAAGTAGCAATACCCCCCATGGATGAGCCCATCCTACCAATAACGCCACTCACAATCCTACCGGGGGCTGTGAAGAGAGTCCTAAGGGAGGATATGAAACGGCCACCATAATGCCGGACCCCCGCCATCAAGCCGGCGAAGAAACCACCACTAGCAGCAGCGCCACCAGCCTCTGCCACACCAGCCATCACAGCAGCACCCCTACCCGCAGCGCCAGCCTCAGCAGCGGCGGCCGCAGCAGCCGCAGTCCCCGGCGTCACAGTAGACATCATGGCGGATGCATTCAGGGCCTGCATGGTCTCCGCGGCTAAAAGGTTAGCCCCAGCAAGCTCCTGAAGGTTAAGGGTTGTGGCGACAATAGCCGGGTTATACCTTGACAGAACAGCTGCGGCCTCAGCCGTGGACACCGCTGCGGCCCTGGTGGCGGCGGCCGCCTCTCCCTGTGCAGCGGCATACCCCTGGGCTGCCACTGCGGCGGCCTCCTCATCAACAGCAGTCGCAGCCACCTGGGCGTCGAATAAGGCCATGGCTGCGTTCACGGGGCCGCAGACGATTGGTATGAGGCGGAGGAACTCGATGAACTGGGTCACACCTATACCCATCAACCCAAACGCTGAAACCACGAGAGACGTGAAGGTTATAAACACTGCACTGGATGCGAGGGTGGACCGGACATCCTTGGGGAGGGTCCTGAACCATTCCCCGAACTTCTCGAGGGCGTTAAGGATGGGGTCAATGCCATCAATGATCATGAAGCCCACATCAGCCATAAAAGCCCTCACAGTGGCGTTAATGATGTTAAGTTTACCCTCAACGGTCTCGGCAAAGTTCTCAGCGGCCTTAGCGTACCCCTTCATCATAAGGATTTGATACAGGACCTCCTTCCTCTGCTCAATGGACATCTTACGCCATGCGGAGAAGCTCACATACTTCTCAATATCAGGGGCTAAGCGCCTGAGACCCATAGGGGCCCCGGACAGGGCCAAGGCGAGCTTGTTAGCCGCTGCAGAGGCAGGGACGTGCTCCATGATGGATAAGCCCGCTATGAGCTTAGACCACTTGTCCTTGAACTCCTTAAAGGACATGTCACTGATACGGACCTTGAACTGGGTCCACATGTCCCTAACCTGACCAATACTCAGCCCTGTCTGCTTCTGGATGTCCATCATGGCCTTACCATAATGAACTCTAAGCATGCCTACCTTATCAGCCGTGTAACCCATGCTGGCAGCGAGGAGGCTCCACTCCTTCTGCGTATTCGCAGCCGCCTGCAAGGATGCTGTGAGGAACCCGAGGCCGAAGATACCAACCGCCGCGAGAGTTGCGAAGAAGCCGGCCCCCGCGTTCATCATCTCCTCACGGAACTCCCTCGCACGGGCCGCCCCTATCGCCATACTCGCATTCATCGCCCCGAACATACGCCGGGAGGCACCATCCGCACGGTTCAGGCTACCCTCAACGCTCCTAACGGAGTGTGTGATGTTCTGCATCCGGCTGGCCACACCGGAATCAACTGCCGTGAGGCGGACTATAACGTTAACAAAGTTAGTCGGCAACCCTTAATCCTCCACCATGGACTCTATCCTCTCATACTCCTCCAGACGAGACTTGTACTCAAACCAGTACCTCCTCCAGAGGAACCTTATATCAGGGTCATACTTATTTCTGAGGACCTCACTCGGCCTCATATGCAGCGTCTCGCAGATGCGGGCTATTATGTGGCCCTCAACGCTCTCAGCGAGCCTGAAATAAGCGCACCTCGGCGTCATCAGTCAACCCGATGCGCTTCTGCACCTCGCCGAGGAGGACGGTCTTGAAGACGAAATCAACCTTACTCCAGAACTCTTCCCTCTTCTTAATGTCCCCATCGAAGTCGGGGGGTGTCACGAAGTTGGCGAGGATCTTATCCATCGTCTCCAGGGTGTTAACGGCGAACTCCTCCCCATACTTCTGCATCAACTCATCATACCTCTTCTTCTGTTCAGGGCTGAGCTCCTCCCCCTGGATGACCCTCTGCATGACCTTCTGGTCATCCCCCTCGAGTTCGGAGTAGATCGTGAGGTCGAAGTTGAAGAGATCAAGGTCCTTGACACTCGTGAGGGGCCTCGCCTTGAAATCAAAGACCCGGCCACGGTACTCTAACTGTATCTGGAACCGGTCCTCTGAGAAGAAATCAAGAAGCTCCTCCTCAGTGGATATCAGTTCATCGAACTCCCTCTTAGCCTCAATGCTCTCCTCAATCCTCTGGGGGACAACCACCTCATCGACCATCTTCTTAGCATGCTCCTCCGCTGCACGGATATCCTCCTCACTGAGGGCCGCATCCTCATCATCTTTTTTCTTCCTACTTTTCCTAGCCATAACCTATCACCTCACACACCCCCCCACACACGAAAAAATGGGGATAAAGGGGTTGATTAGTGCGTTGCCTTTACGAACCTTGTCCTCAGGGCAACGCCTTTAATCTTAAGCTCCGGGGCCTTATGATCCCCTATACTCCTAGTCCTACTCGTAACCACACAACCCTCAAGGACCTCAAGGGCCTCAGGGGCGCCCTTAGCGTTGTACCCGAGACAGATTATGCTGAAGCAGTCCCCGTTGAGCCCCGCGTTGAGGAGTGTGTTAAGGTCCTTCTGGTCAAAGGGCTCCTTCAACTCAAATTCAACCTCCCTCGTCTGGAGGTTTATACTCCTTGGGTCCCTTGAACCTGAGTGGTATGAGCGTTCATACTTAACCTCCTCCGTGATCTCAATCCCCTTACAGAGTATGGGCTCCTTGCCGGGGATTTTAACCTCGGCGAGGGTGTATGCGGATACACATGACTCTTTAGGCATACTATATCACCCCTACACCTTTATTATGGATTTCTCCACTATAAACTTGATAGCACGGACCGGCTTAACCATCCTTACAACGTAGAGGGTGTGTGGCTGATCAGTCAGCGACACACTGATGTTATAGTCCTTGATGCGGTTAAGGTTCTTCTCACCCTCAAGGTAGGCGTTAAGCATCTCCCTAATCGTCTCAATGTCAGACTCTGAGTCATTCATACCGATTACGCTATTCAGTCGGAGGTCAATCTGCCGGAACTGGTAATCCGCATTCCTACGCACATGCCTCGCAGCATCGGCAGGGGGGGACGTCTTAGCGTAGCTCGTTGCCAGTGCACGGACGGGTTTAACCTTACCACTTGACGCCAATGGTAGCATGTACTCATAATCTGGGACGATCCCGGCCCGTAGCAGCTGATCAATCTCAGAGTAAGTGAGGTCCTGTATCATGTCAAGTGTCAGGGCACGGTATGGCTCATAGCTCGGAGTAATATAGTAGGGTGTGCATGCCTCCTTAGCCACATAATATCCGAGGGTGGAGGGGTCATACTTTATCCCCACGAAGCTGCTCCGCACATACTGCTGCTGATTACTGTCTGTGAGTTTGCAGACGTCTGCGATCGTTGCATTCTGGTTGTGTGAGAACCATGCGAACCTGTAGAACCCTGCACTACGATTCTGCTGGATCGCGGCGCCCACACTGTTCATCACTGTGACGTCTGTGATGCCAAAGTAGACCTCTATGGCGGGGTCCTTCACTATGGACAGCGTTGCCTCCCTCGCATTAAGTATGTTCTGGGGTGTGGGGGTCTGGCCGAGGTTTATAGCGTACACAACCCCTACGCTGGCCCCATCAACGGGGTTAACGGCCATGCCCTCCTCGAATATCGCCTTGATACCGTCCAGGAGTGGGTTGTCGCCGCTTGCACCTATCCCCCCGCTGCCATGGGGGAGCGCTGCCTGCTCATAGTTCACGAACTTGTACACCTTTGTTGGTTCTGGGTCAAGGGGGGTCTTCCCTATTGCGATTATGGGCTGGGCCCCGGACCCTGATGGGTAATATGGGCCTGTTTCTTCAGTGATCGTGAAATGTGGATATTCAACCATAATGCATCACCACACTACACCTCCTTTTTTAGAACCCTCTTTTTGGCCAACTCATAATCCTTCATGGTTATTATGGGCTCCTTGGCCTCGTATACCTTGGAGGATTCTTCTTCAAACTTCTTGAGGAGGCCCATCTCTGAGATGACGGCTATGACGACTCCCATGGGGTCGCCGAGCCTTTTCAGGTCATCTACTGTGAGGGCGTCCTTAACATTCTCCTCTCTTTTATCAGCCATAAACATTCACCTCTACTCTACATTATCATCATGGACCCAATCCTCAATCATAGCCACCCTGTAGGGTCTCTCATCATAATATGTCATCGTAACTTTACTACGGAATATATAGATCGGTGGCTTCCTATCAGGGATCACATCCATATTAGGGCTCGTCTGCTGAAAGACTCGGGAGATATTATGAGCCGTGAGCACATCCTCATACACGGGGGCCCCATCACCCGTGCGGAGGGCGTAGGGGCACTTGCCCTCGACCGGGTTAAATGAGAGGTCCTCGGCTCTGCATTGGGCCCCGCCCAGGTCACTGCAACTCATATCCTTAAGGTTCAGCTTCGAACAGTGGATATAATGGCACCTCTGAGCCTTAAAAAGCAGGTCAACGACCGCACTGTAAAGGGCATCCCTCTCAGAGGGACTCCGCCCCCAACCCTCAATGTGGGTGGTATGGGGGACTGGGCGGAACACCGCCTTAGTCCTGTACCCATCACTGGGGCCCCCCTTGTAGTAGATGTAATCATGGACCTCATAGAGGCCTGGCTCCACCGTAAGGAAGAGGCTGGGGATCTCCTGGGGGAAGTGCCAGTCCACGTGGACGGGGACGACACGGCCCCCCATACGGATCTTCCCCTCAAAGAGCTTCTTCATAGCATAGAGTGGCTCATACACCACTAATCACCCCCACGCTCTCGACGCATACGCCTCTCTCTTATAAGCTCCCTCAAGCGGTCTATACCTATATGATAATCAGGTATATCCGGCGGGGCTGCGGCGCTTGTACCCCCACGGGTCCTGGTGCCACCATAAACCCTCTGGATAGTCTCACTTGCAGCGTCCGCCCAGACTCCGAGGATGCTTGTGTCATGGAGTGCACGGCCAATATAATCATCGGCGAGGTATGTCCTTGGCGGTCCCTCGGTTTTCCTCTCAAATTCAGGGTACCTCATGAGGAAGCCCCTCCACCACCGGTTGGCTCGTAGAGTGCGCAGGACCCTCACATCCATGGGGATATACTCAGCGTAATCCACTGCAACCACGTCAGCACTTCTAACGCCATGCTCGACCCTTATGGATTCCCTCATGCGGGGCCCTGATGCATAGCCGTGATAGACGTAGGGGTCATTATGGTAATCCCCCACTGGGGCTTCACGTATCAGGGCGGCGATGAGGCGTTCACCCACCTCATCAAGGAACTCGTGGGGTATATTGTACCTTGCACCGATCTGCCTAAGCTCCGATCTGAGGTCGAATATGATCATCAGGGACCCTCCCTAACCTTCAAGTCAGCGACGCATAGGATAAGTGTGTAATCGAGTATACTGTAATAGTGTGGCTTGCTCGTGACAGTGTACCGGTCACCGGTTTCCTCCACGACTATGAAACAGTCCCCCCAGAGGTCAAGGTCCCCACTAACATCCCCCGGGAGGTACACCTTCATCTGACCCTTATCCGTCAAACCATACCCCGTGAATGCATCGAGTGGGGCTGAGTACGGCTGCACGTCCCCCTTATATGTGCCGAGCTCCTCATATCCCATGTTAGGGGAATCATATGTATCATACGTATCCTTATCCTTGTAACGGTAGAGCCGGATGGTGTACCTGGGGAAGAAGATCATCCCTGCAGCACCCCCACCATGGGCCTCTTGAGGCCCTCAAGACGCTCCTGCACGTGGAGTGGGAGCCACCCCACCCCTGAGTAGTATGTTAACTGGACGTCGCCTTCCCTGACGGCCTTAAGGCCCTTGTACATGCCATGCCGGTACTCGTAGATTCTCTCATAGAATGACTCAAGTATCAGGGACTCGTATAGGCTCTTGTTTTCCTCATCCCCGGCGATGTACTCAACGACAACTTCCTTATCAGATGCGGGTAGGACGACGTAGCCGTAATAATCGTTCAGAGTGTAATCCGTCACCTCCACGCCGCCGACCGTGACCTTAAGGATTGACTGGACTGGGTAGTGTTTGAGGATGAATCTGGGGCCCCCCGGCGGGAAATGATCCGTGAACCTCCTCTCCCCTATAACCCGGCCAGTGTATGACTCAATGGCTGAGACTATACCCCCCAGTATGGTGGATATGAGGCTGTCCGGGATGTCCTCGAGGCGGAGGCCACGGTATTCGCAGTAATCCCTTAGGAGTCCCTCATCCAATACTTACACCTTCTTCACACTATAATCTGTCCCCTTGAACGCTCCACGGATCTCCTTCTCTATCTGCGCATCCACGGTCACCACGATCTCCCCGTTAGCGTCAAGGTGGACCAGGCCAAGGCCCGGGACACGGACAATGTCAGCCTTGCCCTTCTCCCTCTTAATCTGCAGTGTAACTGTTTCTGGTTCATCCTTCTTCTTAGCCATCAATTTCAACCTCCAAATAATGGATCATGTGGGGGCTCAAGCCCCCCACTCCATGTTTAATGTTATGGTCGTGGTGCTATCCCCTGGATTATAGCGGTCTTGGTTGGGAGGACATTGTATGTCATGAAGACGTTCACTAACCAGCCATCGCTTGCGAGGGGCTTAACACGGCCAGCCTCAACGTAGGATGGGGGTATGAAGTCATGGATGAATATGGATGTGTGGTCAGCCATTATAAGGTCACTGTTAGTCCCGCCTTGCAACATGTAGGGTGACTGGATTACGGGTATTGGGCCGTTGCTTGTGTTAAACATTGGGACGGTTGTCCCTGGGACGACCTCATAGCCACGGCCCGTCGAGTTTATCACGTACTGGTACGTCTCAGGGAGTTTATCTATGAGTATGTTCACAACGGATGGTGATGTGAGCATAAAGGTGGCCCTAGCCTTCCTTGACTCAAATAGGGATGTCTCAGCGTCCATTATAACCTCAGGGGTTATTGGGGCTGAGTTCAGGTCAATCTTCAGACCAGAATCCACAACAGTCTTACGCAGACCCACGGGCTTGTTATTCTGACCATTCCCGTTGATGAGGGCGTTCTCGAGTGACTCCCTGAAGCCGAGCTGAGCAAAGTCGAGGAGCTGGGCCCTTGCAGATGCAGAGGCCCCTTTACCTATGAGGTCGGATAGGCTGATCTTCATCGCCATTACGTTTATAGTGGCTGATTTGAGCTGTGTTGATGCGACACCATCATTGGTTGTGTTACCTGTCTCCTCGATGAACTCCGCTGTGAAGCCCTCAGTGAGGTGTATGTACTGCAGTTTGGTCGTATCAGTCCTCTGCCTCCTACCCTTAGCTTCAAGGAATGATAGGTAGGGGGTCTGGTAATACAGGTATGCAGGGTCATATATGTTAGGATCGAGCCTTATAGGGAAGAAGTTGCTTGACTGTGTCTGCTCCTGCAGGTAGTCCCCGACGACTCCACGCACATACTCCTCAAGATTACTGGCCCCCTCTGATGAGATGGCCTTCTCAGTTATGGGGACTGATGAGAACTGGACTTCCTCATCCATTAACTTCTCTTTAGCACGTTCCATGTTTACCATGAATACCACCTACTGTACCCTTTTAATCAATTCAAGGCTTGTATAACCCTCCCCGGCATCCTCCTCAACCTTAGAGTTGGATGCCTCCTCGACGACGGGCCTCCTCGTCACCCTATCATGTAGGGCGAACTCGAGGACCCTGCCGGATAGGGCCTCCACGATTGCATCATCCTCTATGAGGCCCTTTATAGCCTCCTCTACTTTCTCTTCAACAAGCCGTGGGATCCTCTCCCCAGCTATCCTATCCACAGCCTCACTGATTTTCTCCTCATCCGTGAGGCGTGGCTCCTCCACTTTAGCTTCAGCCTCCTCGACGCCCTGGACCTTCTCGGCTATGGCGTCAACGGTCTCCTTCAACTCAGAGAGAACATTCTTAAGTTCATCCTCCATAACGGATTCCTCCTTTTCATCTATCATGCCAAGTAACTTATCTGCTGCATCGTAGATCTCGGCGTTCTTCGCCGCACCACGACCGCCTGCGGCCGCAGATTTAATCGCTTTAAGTGCGTTGACGTAGACCTTACCCTCCTTGCCGTAGGGGTATGCATACGTGGATGCATTCTCGGGGTCGCCCCCGGGGTCATAGGCGAGGCAATACTTAGAATATTCCTTCACGTCGCCCCCAAAGTCACTTAATGTTGGCTTACTCCATTTATCGGTTGTATATTTGCCATTACTTATTAAACTTGCCGCCTTGGAGTACGCATCCTGGTTGAGCCTCCATGCTGCCTCGGTTATATGTAGGGACTCCGCTATCTCAGCGGATATGCTCATATTAAGCCTATCAACTGTTCCCTGGGTGCTCCTGAGGGCTGGGATCGGCGTCACTGACACCTCAAGTAGGGTCAGATCATCCACCACGGCAGTGTAACCGCCATCCTCATTCTCAACGAGTCTCCACTCAGAGAGGTGCCCCCCTATACTGAGGCCGATAGGGACACCATTCTCGAGCCAGTAGAGAACCTTCTCCCTTGCAGCTGCAACCTCCGGGTTACTATGTGGGGGTAGGACCTCGAATACTGGACGGAACTCATTAGGAGATGACTCTGCAACATCCACGATCTTACCGAAGACGAGGTCCGGGTCATGATTAATGAACCCCGGCAGCCCCTTACACGTCTCCCTCAGACGCTCCACCGCCTTATCCGTGAGCATATTACCGTTAAGACTCTCCTCATCACTTATAGAGGCCAAACCAACCAGGTATATGCTGCCGCCATCCTCATAAGACTCGACGATGGGGACAGAGAAACTTATATCCCCTGCATGTACAGGGGCCTCCATCACCTTGTCATCCAACTAAACACCTCCATAGGGTTCAACCGGGTAAAACTCCCCGGAGACCATGTCATAAAACTCATCAACATCACGGAACTCCCCGGGCTCCCCCGCCGGCTCAAACGTGCACCGGCAGTACGGGTGTATCGGTATGGGTGGCAGATTCTCAAGGGGGTAAGGGTTACCCTCAGGGAGATCCGCACAAACCTCGCACGGATCACCAGCCGTCACCACGTTAAAGAGCTGCACCCCATACTGCTGGAAGGTCGTGACCATCCCCTGATTATAGGCCCGCATCAACTCAGTCCTCGCAATCATGTTAGCCCTCTCCTCAGGGGGCAGTATCCTCATAAGCTCACCCGTGGATCGATTAAAGACTGGTAGGGGGTCGACGGGTATCCTCCCCAGGGATGCGGCGACCTCATCATGGCTCGCCCCGGATGCAACCCCCCTCCACAGGGCCCCACGGATAGCCTCCCTGACATCACTGTTCAATCCGCTGATCAGGTCAAAGTTGTACTGACGGATGAATGATATCGCCGCATTCTCCACGGGGCGACTATACTCAACCTCTCCGACAATGTTGAGGGCCGCCTGCCGCCCATTAATATATGCGCTCGTGATGATTGGGGCCACAACCAGGAACGCCTGGAGGGCCCTCCTCTCAGCGGATGAAGCCAATTCCACTGATGCCTCAGGGTTGGCGGCGTAGCCCATCCCCGCCCGGACCATGGACTCCCCGGTGTTCACGGTGGAGTCGAGCATATCCTCCAACTCGTCGAGGTAGTCCTCGGCGTACCCGTTCAGGGGCCTTGGGAGTGGCCTAGGCTTAGGTGGGGCGGTCTCAGTCTTCTCATGGATGTGCCGCCTTTTGAGGTAATTCCTCAGGAGACCCCTGAGGAGGTCCTCCCTCACCTCAACGTAGCCGGTCACCGTATCAAACCCTCCCTCATCAGGATCCTCATGAACTCATCAACATGACCATCATCTTCATCATATGCATTGCTCTCCCGGTCTGTCTCTGCATCATCCGGGCCCCCGGGGGCGTCATCGCCATACTTGGGGTGCCCCCCCTCGAATAGGCTCATAGGGGCCACGTTGAGGGGTAGTAGGGGTTCATTGGCCACGGGGCTGTCTATGGGTGGTAGTCCCTCAGCGTCTCTGACCTCGTTGATGGTTGCGAAGGATGACCTTATCCACTCCCTATGCACACGGGCCATCGCCAGCTCATCCTTATGGGTTAGGCCCCGGAGGCTCAGTTTAACGGTTTTGAGGCCCGCCCACCTGGTGATGGTGGAGTTTATGGGGTCTATGAAGCCGGCGCTCGCCCAGTAGGTGAGGGTCTCGTTCATGGTCTCAGCGTGGGCCTCACCACCCCCAGCGCTCATCGTGCTGGTCTCAGTGAGGCATACCTTGGATGGTGGGACCCCGTAGACAGCGAGGATCTTATCCCTTATACTTTTCTCCACCTCAGGGGTCATCATGTCCTTATTGGTGGATGCGAGGCTCTGGAATGTGACCCCGAAGGCCACGAGGTGGCCCTCATCACCCGTCTCCCTCATGTTCTTGATGGTCTGCTGGATCCTCTCAACCTCCTTCTCAGCGGACATATAATCTATGGACTTGTCGATACTCAGTATCCCCTTCAACTGGCTGTTACTGAAGTATTTGAGGTTGTTCATGAGGATGTTCATGTCGAGCATGAGGGAGGCTACGAGGGAGACGAGCGGACTCAGCCCCCAATATGGGTCGAAGGGGTTGGGTAGTCGTATGTGGACCAATTCGCCCTCCTTGAACCGGTACCCGTTCCTGTGCACGTAGCCGTCATCATCAACCTTTATCACGTATGGTGGGTGGTGATAAAGGTTCCCAGGCACCCCGAAATTGTTATAGGCCACCTCGATGAATGCATTCCCGGTTATGAGGAGATCACGCATAACAGCCCCCATAAAGGAGCCAAAATCCATGCCCTCATTGGGCCTGGAGATGAGGCCCTCAATGTAATCCTCCTCCACAGGGTCCACATCAACACCCTCAGAGGATGGTGCTGCAGAGGGCCTCGATGAAGCTATCGGGCGGGTGATCGCATTCACCACCGCCGTGATCCAGGGGTTGCTATAGGCGAGGGTGTAACATGTGAGGGGGTCCATTTGACCGTAGGCTATCGTGAACGCATCCTTCTTATAGTAGTTGAGGAAGTCCTGTAGGGACTGGAAGCGGAGGCCCCCACCCCAACCGAAGGCGGTGTGGGGCCAATCATCGGACACCCTACTGGAGCCCCCCCTACCGAAACGGGACAATGCAGAGGCCACCGCATTCATAAACCTCTCCATAACCATCATATCACCATCACTACATCTGCCCCTCGCCTTCCACCTTCACATGGCGCTCCACGGGTATCTCCACGATATCCCCCATCATCCGGGTACCCTCCGCCTCGAGGACCAGCTGGAGGTGCAGGGTTCCGGGGGATTCGAGGAGGCCCTCAGGGATCCTCATGTACCCCCTGGTGGAGTCCTCAGGGTCCACCGTGACGGGGTGGGTCATGCTTATCCCCCCGAGGCTGGAGGCTACGTAGACTTTATACTCTGTTAGGTTGATGGGCTGGGTTTTGGCTTCATCCTCATATGCTCGGATATCCAGCACCTGCCCGAAGGTCTTAGTGTATAATAGCATCGTCTATTCCCTCCTCACGATGAACTCGACGGAGGCCACGCCCTTCTTGCCCCGCAGCATGCTCCTGCAATCCGCCAAATCAAGGGTTAAGTCCTCGATCTCGGACTCTGCGGCCTGGAGCCTGGACTGGTAGTCCTCCAAGTCCTCCTTCATCTTGATTATATCAATTCCTTCCACATATTCATAGATGAAGCCGGAACTGTTCCGGGCTTCGCAGCGGAGAGAAACAGGGATAGGGCGATTCCCGGTGTTCTTGTATTCAATGTGGAGCTTCTTCCATTCATTTACGGATTCTGCTGGGAGCTGCGCCTCCACAAGCTTCCCATCATCCCCGAAAGTAGGATATGGGTCCCTGTTAGAGTCGAAGAGGTACACCCTCGGGGCGTAGGTCATGGTACGATCCTTCATCATCCACACATCCACAGAAACCGAGGAACCGGGCTCCAGCCATCCCAGGTTCATGGTGCGCCGTACAAGGCCCCTGGAATCTATTAGGGTGTACTGGTACGCCCTGGACCCCCCGGGGGGGACGACACTGGATTGTGATTGGACGGTACCCCCCATGTACCAGGCCCTATACGCTCCATCGACCTGGTTGTGGTTAAAGGACTCCAGAGCCCCCTCCCGTGTAATCCCAGCATAATCGATCGTTACTGTTGATGCGATGCAATTATAGAGCCGATTATGGTAATGTAACCTATTTACTGGAGTGAATGATCCGAAATCCATGTCGTAACAGATCATCCGATGAGGGAAATGTCCATAAGCTCCGCTTTGAAGGTTGCGGGCCTTACAACCCTTGTGCTGACTAAAACCATGCCCTAAATCATCGCCCCTGAAAATTACGGCCCTTGCATTCTGGAACCAGCACCCATCAAACAATGACCCCGCAGTATACGATACAAACCCATGAAAATCTGATTCTCTATGTATAAAGACATTATCCTTAAATATTACATTCTGTGACCAATACACAGAAGAATTATAAAACGTAGAGTTCTGTATACTTTGTGGCCCGTACTGGCCTCCATACACTCCTGACCCTATTATGGTGCATTTATCTGCAAGGATACCATCATCCAAAGGGATATTCTGTGTTTCCGCCCATCCTATGCTGTTTCTGATCATCGCACCTTCAAACCGATAATAACCAGGAGTATATGACTGAACTGGAGGGTTCCTTACGGTTTCAAAGTTGATTGTGCGGTTATAGGGTGCGACGTAGTCTCCATTCACTCGGGAGTGTCCAATACTGGAGGAGAGAGTCACGGTCTTCGTTCCAGGGTTATATGAGGATACTGTGTAGATCCCCCTGTTTGTCTCGGTCAGATAATCGTTTACGGATCCGGCGCCCACCAGTATCTGGTCCCCGGGCTGCAG
>Ga0068705_10000390_pt1 | contig 22507 bp, 19 predicted proteins | sample YNPMSTMetaG_FD_65631 | JGI IMG/M metagenome (GOLD analysis project Ga0068705, IMG submission 65631) | Anoxygenic and chlorotrophic microbial mat microbial communities from Yellowstone National Park, USA - YNP MS-T MetaG | ecosystem: Environmental > Aquatic > Thermal springs > Hot (42-90C) >... | reverse complement strand
CTTTATATCTTGATAATTTTTAAGTGAACTTTTTAATGCTCTCTTCGTTATATTTTAAAAAATTTAAAATTTAAATATATTTAAATTTTAACATACAAGATCAAAATTTGATATCCCTGAAGTAATATTTGTTAGATCAAAAAAATGTCTCAAAAATCTATGTATGAACTCTTATCAATTTTAATATTTTCTTTTACTCTCATAAATTTTTTTACAAATTTTTCTTGGAGATAGAATAAAAACAAATTAAAATCCCCCTATAACTCCCCCTTTTCTAAAGGGGGAAAAAATTTAAGGGGGATTTAGTATTTTGAATAATTGGAATATTTTTAGGGACATACTTTTGAACTATCCAGATTATCTTCGGAGACAAAAGTTTTTGCCTAATGCGAATTGGATTTTTTGTGATTAAAAAATTATAAAATAGTTATGTTATGAAAAATCTTGTTATAGTTGAGTCACCAACAAAACAAAAGACAATATCCAGATTTCTTTCATCAAGTTTTATTATAAGAAGTTCTTTCGGGCATATAAAGGATTTGCCAAAAAAAGAGATGGGTGTTGATATAGAGAATAATTTTGAACCAAAATATGTTGTTATAGATAAGGCTAAAAAAATTATTGCAGAACTTAATAGGATTGCATCATCTTGTGATAATATATATCTTGCAACTGACCCTGATAGAGAAGGAGAAGCAATTAGCTGGCACATAACACAGGTTTTGAAAAATATAAATCCTGATAAATTTAAAAGAATAACATTTCATGAAATTACAAAAAACGCAATTCTTGAATCTCTTAAATCGCCAAGAAAGATAGATTTAAATTTAGTAAATGCTCAGCAAGCAAGAAGAATTCTTGATAGAATTGTAGGTTATAAGATTTCTCCACTTTTATGGCAAAAAATTGGAAGTGGGCTTAGTGCTGGAAGGGTTCAATCCGTTGCTGTAAGAATAATATATGAAAGAGATAAAGAAATAAAGGCGTTTGAGGTAAAAGATTATTACACAATTTCTGGAAAATTTAAAAAAGATGAACAAAGTTTTGATGCAAAAATGTTTAAGTGGGAAAATGAAAATGTCGAAAAATATACGACACTTAAACTTTTTGCAGAGGATTATAAGTTTAGGTCATCAATATTTGATACAAAAGAGAAAGCAACTGCATGTATAAATTATCTTTTAAATAAAAAATTCAAAATTTCAAAAATTGAGAAAAAAACAGCTATATCAAAACCAAAACCACCATTTATAACAAGCTCTCTTCAACAAGAAGCATACAATAAATTAGGTTTTACACCTGAAAAAACTATGAAGATAGCACAAAAATTATATGAAGGTGTAAGTATTTATGGAAAGATGCAAGGTTTAATTACTTATATGAGAACTGATTCATACAATGTAAATGAAGCTATCCAAAAACAGGCGCTTGATTTTATAGAAAAAAACTATGGTAAAGATTATAGGCCTAAAACACCAAACATCTATACTAAAAAGGTAAAAGGGGCACAGGAAGCACATGAAGCAATTCACCCGACAGATGTAAATCTAATCCCTGAATCAATAAAAAAATATCTTACTGAGGATGAGTATAAACTTTATGACCTTATATGGAAGAAGTTTATTGCAAGTCAGATGGAAAGTGCTGTTTTTGATCAATTAAGTGTGGAAATAGTTGATGAGACAAATAAAGCAGTTTTTAAAACAGGGGGGAGGACTCTGAAATTTGATGGATATCTTCGCGTATATCAAGATGAAGATGATAAAAAAGATGATGAAGATGAAAAAAATATTTTTCCTCCATTAAAGGAAGGGGATGAGATAAATCTTATTGATTTAAATATAAATTCGCATACAACTACTCCTCCACCAAATTATAATGAGGCAAGTTTAATAAAAACGCTTGAAAATCATGGAATAGGAAGACCGTCTACTTATGCAACAATTATATCAACAATAATTAAACGGGGCTATGTAAAGCGTGATAAAGGAAAAAAACTTGTGATAACGGAGTTGGGAAAAAAAGTTACTGAAAAACTTATAGAATTTTTCCCTGATATTATGAGTTTGAATTATACAGCAACTATAGAGGACAAACTTGATGATATTGCTGATGCAAATCTTGATTGGATAACACTTCTTAAGAATTTTTACGATAAGTTTAAGTTAGAACTTGAACAAGCAATGGTAAATATGAAAAAAGAAAAAGGAACAATGACCAAAGAAAGATGTCCTTTGTGTGGCTCAAATATGATTTTAAAAGAAAGCAGATATGGAAAATACCTTTTGTGTAGCAAATTTCCTAAATGTAAGGGGAAAATAAACCTTGATTCAAATAATAAAACAAAATTTAAAGGAATAAAAACAACAATAAAATGTGACAAATGCAAAGATGGTTATATGGTTTTAAGAAAAGGACCAAAAAACTATTTTCTTGGATGCTCTAACTTTCCAAGATGTAGAAATGTAATTCAAATTTCAGAAAAAGAAGCACAAGAGATAATAAATAAGAATGGAAGCAGCACTTGAAAGATTTATTATTTACGGAAAAACTCAACTTGGCTTTTCAAAACATACTGAAAAAGCATATCGCATAGATTTAAATGAATTTATAGATTTTTCAAAAAAAAATGGAGTAGATAAAATAGATCTAATTGATGTCATTTTAATTAGAAAATATCTTTCATATTTAGCAACTAAAAGTCTTAAAAAAAACAGTATAATAAGAAAAATATCTGCTGTTAGAAGTTTTATAAACTATCTTTATGAAAATAAAATCATTAAATTAAATCCTTTTGATGTTATAAATATTCCCAAAAAAGAGCAAACGCTACCATATTTTCTTACTGAAGAGGAAGTTGAAGTTTTAATTGGTGCAAATACCCCTGATAAGGTGTTATCAAAAGAACCTAATTATAAATTTGCATTTAGAGATTATGCTTTATTGATGCTTCTTTATTCGAGTGGACTTAGAAGAAGTGAAGCGGTTGGATTAAATGTTGGTGATGTGGATTTTATATCTGGGTTTGTTAGAGTTTATGGTAAAGGTAGAAAGGAAAGAATAGTTCCTGTTGGAGAAAATGCTTTAAAGGCAATAAAAAAATATCTTGATACAAGACCAGATGTTGTTGCATCATCACCGCTTTTTGTAAATAAAGATGGAAAAAGACTTTCTTCAACATCTGTTTTTTTAATTCTTTTAAAAATGGCAAGAAGAGCAAGATTTACAAGAAAAATAAAACCGCATATGCTTAGACATTCATTTGCTACACATCTTTTAAATCATGGTTGTGATATAAGAGGTGTTTCACAAATGCTTGGACACTCAGATTTATCAACAACTCAGATATATACGCATCTATCAATTGAGTATTTAAAAAAGGTTTATAATAAATATCATCCAAGAGCAAAGAAATGATTATAAAATTTTTAATTTTTTTTATTTTAAATCTTTATTCTAACTACTGCGATAAAATATCTCAAAGTTTTTCAGATGCAATTTGGTCATTAAAAATTTCTGATGGAAAAAAAGATATTGTTAGGTGTAATTCAGACAAGTTGCTTATTACAGCAAGCTCTCTAAAAATTGTTACATCAATTTATTCATTTGAAAAACTTGGTAAAGATTTCAGATTTAAAACTGAGATAATGAGCGATGATCTTAAAAACAATACTGTGGAGTTTTTTGTTATTAAAGGATATGGTGATATGACACTTGGAAGTTCAAATTTTAATTCAAGTATTGATGGTGTTTTAAGTGATATTTATGATGTGATTGAGAGTAAAAAAATTAACAGAATAAAAAATCTCATTATTGATACGTCGCTTCTTAATGATTATCCTGAATCTTCTTGGGAGTGGCAGGATATTGGAAATTACTATGCAGCAAGGGTTAGTGCTTTTTCAATAAACGATAATCAATATTCTATTTATTTTAAAACTTATGGAGTTAGTGAGAAAACGGATATAATAAAGATTTACCCAGATCCTGATTTAAAAATAAAAAATTATGTTGTTGGTGATTTGCCTAAAACTGGTGATAATTCTTATATATTTTCAAATCCATATTGTGAAAATGCAGTTATTAGAGGGAGTTTAGGTATAACCACATCAGCATATATTGTTAAAGGTTCGCTTCCAAATCCAGCAGAGACATTTTTAAAAATTTTAACTGAGTTTTTAAAATCAAAAAATATAATTGTTGAAAATGCTAATGTTATTTATCAACCATTAAATAAAAAATTAGATGTTTTAAAAACTTATTACTCACCATCTCTTTCACAAATAATAAAGGTTATGAATAAAAAAAGTTTTAATTTCTATGCAGAGTCCTTGCTTAGGTATTCGCTTTTAAAAAAAGGAGTATATGGGCTTAATGAAAATCTAAAAGAACTTGGATATTTTTTAAAAGAAAAGCAAATAAATAGATTTAAAATAGTAGATGGAAGTGGGCTTTCAAGAAGAAATCTTTTTAGCTGTGATGGTTTTATAAAACTTCTTGAATTTGCAAAAAATAGAGATTATTATAGTGAGTTTCATGAATCGCTTATCTATCCAGGTGATGAAGATGCAAAGGGGCATATAAAAAAATTTGGATTGAAATATAATCTTAATACAAGGATAAAATCGGGTTCGTTAAATGGGGTTAGAAGTTATGTTGGATACTTTAAAAATGATGGGAGAATTTATTCTTTTTGTTTTAATGTTAACAATTATATAGATTTTATTGATACTGATTTGTTTTTTGAAGAACTTCTTTTTCAAATTATCAAAGATAAAAAATGATAAAATGATTTTATAGGGATTATTTAAAAGGGGTTAATATGGCGGTAAAATATCTTACAACAAAAATAAATATTCCGGGAAAAGGTGATGTTCTTATAAGGCCTGCTAGATTAATTGATGCAAGAAGAATTCAGGTTTTATATACAGAGGTTTATGGCTCTTCATACTCTGTTCCAATAATTACAGATCCAGAAAAGATGAAACAAGCCATAGAGAGTGATGATTATTATTGGCTTGTTGGTGATTATAACTCAAAGATAATAGCAAGCCTTGTATATTCTCTTGATCTTAAAAATAGAATTTCAAAAGCATTTGGTGCTGTTGTAAGCGAAGAGTTTAGAAAAAACGATATTGCATATATAATGATGAAATTAATACTTGATGATATAACGCAAAATCAAGATTTAGTTGATGTTATATATGCTACTACAAGAACAACATCATATGCTCCACAAAAACTAACAGAAAGTCTTGGTTTTATAAAACTTGGAATATTTCCAAACACTCACAAGGTAAAAGAGAATGAAACGCATTGTTTTACAGTTTATCTTACTGAAAATGCTCTTAAAAAAAGAAAAAAAGAACCTATGATTATTCCAGAAATACTTCCGTTCTATAACCTTGTTTTAAAACAAATAAAACTTGAACAAGCAAAAATAAAAGATATAAAAAGACAATACTCCGATCATAGTATAAAAATTCCAATAGTGGATTTTGAGGTTATAACTGCTCCACTTTTTATAAAAAGAAGATTTTCAAAGGTAAAAAATAAGGGATGGCTTAAAAATACATTTATGCCATTTCATGAACCAAATATGCTTTTAATAACACCTGATGGTAAAACTGAGATTTATCTTACCTACAATTCAAAAGATAAATATAGCGTTTTTGTCGGTGGATTTACTAATCTTGACCCAAGTGTGATTCTTGAAAGTGTAGCTAAAAAAATGAGAGATCTTGATATGGCTTATCTTGAAATACTTTTTGATGCATATACCCCTGAACTACAAAGAGCAGCAATAGATGCAAGGTTTATACCTTCAGGATATTTTGTGGCAGGAAAATATGATAATGGAGCAAGATATGATTGCATAGTTTTTTCAAGAACTTTTGATGTTCTGGATTTTAGAAATGTTAAATTATCATCAATATATAGGGAGTTTTTAAAGGAGTATTTAAATTTGTGGAGAGAAAATTATGTGGAGGTGGTTTTTAAATGAAAGAGCTTGATATAGAAAAAAATCTTCCTCATCCATCAATGCCAATAAAAATAAATGATCCAGCAGACAGTTTTATAGAAAACTTTGGTGCTTTTGAGTATTCGAAAAAGGCACTTGAAAGTTTTACAAAAGCAATGAAGTATATTGCTGAGTATCAGTATAAAAAATCATTCTTTTTAAAAAGATATTATGATATGCTTGGATTTAGACCTTCTAATATAAAAAAATATAGAGATCTTGAAAAAATTCCTTTTGTTTTTGTTAATGGTTTTAAAGAAAGAGATCTTTTGACATTAAAGCAAAGTAAGATAGTTCTTGAACTTAAATCAAGTGGTACATCAGGAAAAACATCTAAGATATGTTTGGATTTATCTTCGCTTTTGAGAGTTAGAAGAATGAGCTTTAAAATTTTTGATGCACTTGGTTGCGTGGATATGAATAATTCATATCATTATATATGTTTTACATATGATCCAAATGTAGCAGGTGATGTTGGAACTGCATGGACTGATAAACTTTTAACATCCTTTACGAAAGAGGGGGGAAGTATTTATTATGCTTTTAGATGGAATGAAACTAAAAAAGAGTTTTATTTTGATGTTGAAGGATGTATAAATATTCTTAGAGAATATGAAGAAAAAAAAGTTCCAGTTAGATTAATAGGTTTTCCTGCTTTTGCTTTAAAAACTACAGAGGAGTATAAGAAAAAATTTGGTAGATATCCTATTTTAAATCAATCATCTTTTGTTATAACTGGTGGCGGATGGAAAACACTTCAAGATGAAGCCATAGATAAAAAGATATATAGAAAAATTCTTGCAGATAATCTTTCAATACCTGTTGAAAATGTTAGAGACCTTTTTGGTATGGTTGAACATGGTGTTGCTTATGTTGATTGCAAATTGGGAAATTTTCATATTCCAATTTATGGAAAGGTTATTGTAAGAGATCCAATAAGTTTCAAAAACCTTGGTTATAATAAAAAGGGGCTTTTACAATTTATGACTCCATATCTAAGTTCCTATCCATCTTTTTCACTTCTTTCATCTGATTGGGGAATAGTTAGAGAAGGATGTGATTGTGGAATAGAAGGACCTGTTCTTGAAATACTTGGAAGAGCAGGGATTAAAAAACTTAAAGGTTGTGCTATAACAGCAGCAGAAATGCTTAAATAAGTGAGGTTTTTATGAAGGTATTTAAAAATTATATTTTTTCAATTGAAACTGACGATGATATAATTCTTGACAAACAAGCACTTGATATTGTTGAAAAAGCTCATAGTTTAAAAAATGAAGTTTATAATCAAAGTTATGAGTATATTGTAGATGTTCTTGATAAGGTTGGAAAATTATTTATGGATAAAAATTCGATATATTATAAAACTGCTTTTGAAGATGTTGTTTCTAAAGTTAAATTTTCAAAACCAATGATTGAGGAGACATTTAAACTTGTTGGAGAGATATTAAATAAAAAAGAACTTTATAAAAGACTTTCTCTTGAAGTTTTCTATCCATATTCTCTTGACAATCCTATGGAAAGATATAATTATGATGGATATATTAGGGCATATCCAAAAGGTGTAGTTCTTCATATAGGGGCTGGAAATGTTTTTTTAGGCGTTCTTGATTCTCTTGTATGTGGGATGATAACGAAAAATGTAAATATAGTTAAAGTTTCTTCAAGTGGTTCAAATTTTATAAGTGTTTTTGCAAAGGCTCTAAAGGATGTTGATAAGAAAGGTGTAATTGCAAAGTCATTTGCAATACTTTATTGGCAGAGTGGTAAGAGAAATATTGAGGAGGTTTTTGCAAAAAATGTAAATACCATTATGGTTTGGGGTGGGTATGATGCTGTTGATAGTTATAGAAAAATGGCGGGTATAAATACAGATGTTCTTTCTTTTGGACCAAAGACGAGTTTTGGAATTCTTTTTGAGGATTATATTGAAAGAAATGGTTATGATGATGTTGCTAAAAAAATTGCGGTTGATTGTGCTATGTGGGATCAGTCAGCGTGTTCAAATATGCATGATTTATATGTAGTTTGTAAGAAAGAAAATAGAGAAAAAATTGTTAAAAATCTTATGTTATCTTTGGAAAAAGCTTTAAAAGAGTTTTCAAAAAAATTTCCTCAAGGAAAACTTTTAGATGATGAAAAAGTTGAGATTACAAAAGCAAGGGAACTTGCAAGGATTGATATGTGTTTTGAAAATGCACAAATGATATCCTCATTTCCAAACTCAAACTATACTATTATCTATGAAAAAGATCCATCATATAGGATTTCACCATTAAATAGGGTTCTTTATATTAAAACCGTTGATGATATTTATCAGATAAAAAAATTGATAAAACCTTATTATGATTATTTACAGACAGTTGGAATAGGTGGTGATATAATAAAAAGAAAGATGATTTTAAATGAGTTTGCAAATACCGGTGTTTTAAGATTTACAGAACTTGGAGAAATGACCATCGGAAGAACAGGAGCACCTCATGATGGTAGATTTGTTTTATCAAATCTTGTTAACTGGGTTTCTCTTGAAGGAAGAAATAAAACTCAAGATAAAATAATTGAACTCATAGATTTTGCAAGAAAAAATAGTTTTTTTTATAAAAGATTTTATAGAAATAACAAAGAGATTAAAAGCATTAATGATTTTAAAAAGCTTCCACTTCTTGAAAAAAAGCATATATATGAAAACACGCCACCTAAAAATTATAATCTTTTTACATCAAGAGCTGTTAGAGGAATATATTTTGCAAGTGGAGGTTCTACTGGCGAGCCTAAATATGTTTTTTATGAACAACATGAATATGAGCATATAATAAAATCACTTGCCTATGCTTATGAAGCAGCTGGACTTAGTGAGGGAGATATAATTGCAAATCTTTTTGTAAGTGGAAATCTATGGTCAAGTTGGCTAAGTGTTGAAAAAGCAATAGCATATACAAAAGCAACAAGCGTTCCTATAGGAAGCAATCTTAGTATTGAAGAAATTGTAAATTATCTTAGGTTTTTTAAAGTTAATACTATTATAGGTCTCCCATCATTTCTCTTAAAAGTTGCAGACTTTGTTGAAAAAAATAATATAAAACTTCCTATAAAAAGAATTTTTTTCGGTGGCGAATATGTTGGTGATGAGATGGTTTTATATTTTAAGAGGGTTTTTAAAAACTGTGATGTTAAATCAGGAGGCTATGCAACAGCTGATGCAGGTGTTATAGGATTTCAGTGTAAATATCTTTATAAAGGTATGCATCATCTTTTTACACAATCACAATATATTGAGTTCCTTGACTCAGAAACTCTTAAAGAAGTGGAACCTGGCAAAATTGGGGAAGTTGTTGTTACATCTTTTAATAAAAAAAAGATGCCACTTATAAGGTATAGAGTTGGAGACCTTGGAAGATGGATACTTAAAAAATGTGAGTGCGGAAGAGATGAACCAGTTTTTGAAATAGTTGGGAGATGTGATGATAGAATTCATGCAGGTGGAGCACATATATTTGTAAATGATATTCAAAATGCAATAGGAAAATTAGATGAACTTTCTTTTAATTTTCAAGTTGTTATATCAAAAAAAGGAACAAAAGACCAAATAGAAATAATTGTTGAGAAAAAAGACAGAAGAAAAATAAATACTTATGAGGTTATTGATAAACTTCAAAAAAGTATTATTGAAAACTGCAAGGATTTTGCAGAAAGCATAAAAATGGGACTTATAGATCCACCTTTGATAAAGATTGTTGAACCAGATACAATAGAAAGAATAAAGAGAACCGGAAAGATAAAAAGGGTTATTGATAAAAGAATAGCATTATAATTTTGTAGAATATTATAGTTGGAAAAGCGGAGGTTTTTATGGTAAGAGAGATTTCTGTCCTTCTTTTTGAACCAACTTATAAGTTATGGGAAAAGATTGTTGATTATTTTCCAAATATTATTGCCGCTATTATTTTTATACTTATAGGATTTTTTATATCAAGGGTTCTTACATCAGTTTTTGAACATATAATGAAACGAGTTAAGTTTGATACATTTACCAGCAGAATTGGCTTAAATGAAGTTCTTTTTAGAATTGGACTTGGAAAGTCGCCAACAAAAATACTTTCAATATTTGTTTACTGGATTATAATGCTTATCTTTATTGTTTCTGCTGCAAATTCACTTAAACTTGATTTTGTGACAAGGATTCTTGAAACATTTCTTATAAAATTTATTCCACGAATTGTTGCTGCAATCATAATAGGTTTTGCTGGTATAATACTTTCAAAGGCGATAGAGGATATAGTATACAATGCATCTATTGCAAATAACTTAAAAACTGGAAAACTTTTTTCAAAAATAATATCAACAGTTGTTCTTATATTTACAAGTGTTCTTGTTATAGAACAGCTTGGATTTGATGTAAAGCTTTTAAGGTCATCAATAAATATTCTTTTTGCATCGCTTGGTCTTGGGTTTGCTCTTGCTGTTGGAATATCGTTTGGTCTTGGGGCAAAGGACATTGCAAAAAATTTTCTTGAATCAATAATTTCTGAAAAACACAATCCCCAGCAGAAGCTTTAATTAATGGAACTTAGAAAAAATTTTCCAAGGAATGTGGCATTCATATATGGCTATAAACCGAGTGGCCATTATTCTGTTGCTTTGGCACTTTCTGAGTTTATGCCTTCAAATATAGTTAAGCCGCATTTATTTAATCTTTCTGATATTCTTCCTGCATCATCTCAGTTTGTAAGGGGGTATCTTTGAGATTATTCAAAAAACTCAACTTCTTTGGAAGTATCTTTATGATAATACTTTTTTAAGTAAAACATATCATGAACTTAAGATAAAAATTCCTTCTTTTTATGTGAATTCAATTGCAAAAGTTCTTATAAAAAATGGGATAACAAGTATAGTTTCAACACATGCATTGTCTTCAATACTTACTTCAAAAACTAATCTTCCAATAAAAATAAATAAAAGATTTTCTGTAATAACTGATATATATGCTCATTCATTTTGGCCAAAAGATGTTGATTTTTATTTTGTTCCTCATAAAGAAACTTTAAAAACTCTTGTTGAAAATGGGGTAAAAGAAAAAAATATCTATGTAGTAGGAATGCCACTTAGAAAAGAGTTTTATCTTAATTACGATAAATCAAAGGTTAAAAGAGAAATTAGAATTAATAATAATTATCCTGTTTTTCTAATTAGTGGTGGAAGTAAAGGAATAGGAAATATCATGGAGATAGTTGAGGTTTTTACTTATATAAAACATAAGGTAAATCTTATAGTTTTTTGTGGCTCAAATTTATCCCTTAAAAAAGAACTTAATTACTTTGCAAGAGAAAAACAAATTAACATATATCCTTTAAGTTATCAAAAAAATCCAGCAATCTATTATGCTGCATCTGATTGTGTTATAGGAAAGGCAGGTGGGATTACTGTTTTTGAATCTGCATCTATGAAAAAACCATTTATAATATACTCACCGCTTCCAGGCCAGGAAGAAAGAAATGCAAAATTTTTAGTTTCACATCACTGTTCAGTGTATCCTAAAAATCAGAGAGAGTTGAAAAACATAATTGACCTTTGGTTTTCGAATAAAGTTTTTTTTATGAAACTTGCAAATAATATTTATAAACTTCATAAAGTTGATGCTCCTTCTGCTATTGTGAATAAAATAATAAACCAGGTTAATATTTTGTAAAATATTTATGTTAAATTTAAATTACGGGGAGTGGCTCAGTGGTAGAGCGCTCGCTTGGGGTGCGAGAGGCCCAGGGTTCGATTCCCTGCTCCCCGAAGATTTTAATTTATTTCTTCGGGGTGTAGCTTAGCTGGCTAAAGCGCTTGGTTCGGGACCAAGAGATCGTCGGTTCAAATCCGACCACCCCGACCACACAACCATATGAATAAGATAAAAATAAGGGCACATCATCTTTTGTGTATAGAAGGGTTTAAAGGACTTGGTTATTCAAAAGATTTCGTAGAAAATATGAAAAAAATTATCTTGCAACTTTCAAATGTTAATAGTGTTTTTATTACAACTCAAATTGATGATATATGTGCTAAATGCCCTTATTCTTTTGAAAATAAATGCAATAACTCTTATGGGAGACCTCCAGAGTATATGGATGAAAATCTTATAAAAAAACTTGGAATTTCTAAGGATACTCAAATTGATTACCAAGAAGTTAGAAAAAAAATATATGAAGTTTTTAAAAGAAAGGAAGATCTTTCCGGTATATGTGATGAATGTGGATGGAAGGATGTTTGTGGGTTTTACCAAAGATTTTAAAGATTATTTAAACAAATTTTAAAAAAATTGATATTGAAATTATTTTTTTTTATGCTATAACATAAATATAAGGTGTATTTTATGAAGTTAAAAAGAAATGCTCAAGCCACAGTAGAATATCTTCTTTTACTTGCTATGATGGCAGGTCTTGTTATAATGTTTTTTGCTCTTTTTCATAAAAAAGTAATAGGTATCTTTTTTACAATTGTAGGACTTATTCTTGGTGCTGGAACGCCAAAATAGGTTTTATGAAAGCAATAAAAAGAAAAGGACAATTGTTACTTCCCTCTATTCTTGTTATTCCCACTCTTTTGATATTTATATATCTTTTGTATGAAACAACAAAGATTTCAAGAGAAAAAATAAGAACTCAGTTTGCCCTAGATTCTGCTGCATTTATTCAAATGCAGGACTACACAAATTTCTTAAACAGAACTGCATATATCAATGGAGCCTTTCCTTATAGAATATTTAAACAAGAATGGGATTGTAAATCACAACAGGATTATCTTCAAAGAACTGATGATAACGGTCAAGTTTGTCCATATACAATGTTTTGGGAGGTTGGAGCATTTCCGAGTTATGTAAATGATGCAGTAGGGCATGATGCTGATGAATATAAATCTCAGTTTGATAATGCAGATAAGTGGGAGATAAGATATAATGAAAATCGAACAGAGCTTGTAGAACAGCCAAGACAGGCACAATTAAACTCCCCAAATCCAACCTTCAGCGATCCACTAATATTTATTACTCCAAAACAGGCTCAAAGGATATATATATTCTGGGATCCTGCGTCTAACTATTATAAATTTTATGCTCAGGTTTATCTTACACTTGGGACAATTGAAGAATCTCAGTTTGCGGTATTTAGAAGATTAACCGAAAAAATGAATTTTTTTAGGAAATCATTCTATCTTAATGCTGCAACTCAGAAATGTCTTGATAATCCGGATCTTTGTGGTGAGGATGCTCTTAGCGGATCAGGGCTTAGAACTTGGAATAGAAATAGTGATGTTAAAATTCATTATATTAAGAAAATGACCTGGTGGGCGAAGTATCTTCATGTTAACGAGCTTCCACCTTATCAAATTGTAAAAGCAGATCCTCCAGTTGAGTTTCCAGATCCTGGTTTATTTCAACTTGCAACTGTTGAACCATCTCTTTTAAAACAGATTGGTTGGGGTTATGAATTATATCATCCTGTAGATCCTGGTAAAAATTATTTCAATGTTGATTTTACAAAATTTGCCTGGCAGGAATGCAAGGATAAGAGTAGTCCTTGCGTTCATGCTCTTATTACTTCTCAGTGTCCTGACCTTACAAATATGAATAACTGTGTTTGGCCTAATCCAACACCAAAATATCAAACGAGGCTTTATCCTTAATTTGAATATGAGTAGAAATATTTTTAAAACGAAAAAAAGAATAGCTCAGGCAATGACAGAGGTTGTTCTTTTGTTTCCTGTTTTTATCATAATTCTTTATTTTACAGCAAAAATTTTTGCATTACTTGTTTTAGTTCAAAAGATGGAGGTTGCTGCATATTATGCTGCAAGAAAATGGCAGCTTGAGTCACACATATATAGTGGTTATGCAACTAACTGGGATGAGCCGGTTCTAAAACAAACAATAAAGGAGAAAGTGGCAGAGTATATTGGGTTTAATTCTCCTGGTATTAGAAGATTTTTGAATTTAAAGGATAACGGACTTGAACTTGAGATAACAAGAACTCAGGTCTGGAATGTCGTTACTATGAGGGTTCATACAAATCCAAGTGGAATAACAAGTGGAAGAAAAATTCTATGTAAATATCCGAAACAAGCAGTGTGTGTGGATCAGTTTAAAAATCAATACTGTGAAACAGGTTATGATTTTATATGTACAAGTGGTAAATCTCTTGAAGTTATAAAATATGTCCCAAACAGGGACAGACCTATAGCTTTTGTATTACCCGGTCTTCAAAGAGATTAAAAATGTTTTGGCAAAAAATAAAAATTTTTATAAAACGCAATTGGATAGCAATTACTGTTGCAATTCTAATAATCGTTTCTATAATTCTTCCTTTAATTTATCTTTCTACAATGGAGGCAAATACAAGGCGGTATATAATTGGTATAAATATGGCTTCAATGCCATGGATGCTAATTCAGACGGTAATATTTGTTGGTCTTCTTTATTTTTTGCATTATAGTGGTGGTTTTGCCAAATTTAAAAAAACCAAAATCAGAGCAGAGAATGTAAATGTGAGATTTTCAGATATAATAGGACTTGAACAGGCAAAGCGTGAGGCATGGGAAGTTGTTCAATTAATAAAGGATAGGAAAAAAGTCAAAAAAATTGGCGGAAAGATTATTAAAGGTGTTCTTCTTATAGGACCACCGGGTTGTGGAAAAACAATGCTTGCAAAGGCGATTGCAACTGAGTCAGGGGTTCCACTTCTTTCAGTTGCTGGATCTGAGTTTGTTGAGATATTTGTTGGTGTTGGAGCATCAAGGGTAAGAAAACTTTTTAGTCAGGCAAGAGATATTGCAAAAATACATGGTGGGTGTATAATATTTATAGATGAACTTGAGGTTATAGGTAGGAAAAGAATTCTTTATGATGCTTTTGGTGGTGGTGCTGAAACAAACTCAACACAAAATCAGTTGCTTGTTGAAATGGATGGACTTAATGATGATGACTCAAATGTAATAGTATTTGGTGCAACAAATGCCCTTGAGGACATACTTGATGAAGCATTACTAAGGCCTGGAAGATTTGATAGAAAAATATTTGTTGGAAGACCAAATCTTATTGAAAGGGAACAGATATTTGCTTATTATCTTGGAAAGATAAAATATGATCTATCAATTGATATTGGAAGACTTGCAAGAAAAACTGTATATAAAACGCCTGCTGAGATAGAAAACATAGTAAAGGAATCGGCTTTAATTGCTGCAAGGAATAACAGGGATATGGTAATGTATGAGGATATAGTTAGTGCCATTGAGAGAATTGAGTTAGGTTTTGCTCATAAACTTGTAATGACTAAAGAGGAAAGAGAACTTACAGCATACCATGAGGCAGGACATCTTGTTGTTTTGTATCTTACACATCCTACAAGGGATGTTTTTAAGGTCTCAATACTAAATCGTGGTGGTTCACTTGGTGTTGTTCATTCAATACCCAGAAATGAGTTTTACACTCAAAATAGGGAAGCCCTTCTTGCAAGTATAAGGGTTTCAGTAAGCGGATATGTATGTGAGAGGATAAAGTATGGCACTGTGAGTGATGGTGCAAGTGATGACCTTAAAAACGCAACTGCAATAGCTCATAAAATGGTTTGGGAACTTGGAATGAGCAAAAATGGATATGTGGCAAATTTTTCAATTATACCTGAAAAAAATATATCACCTGATATTACAACAAAATTAAACAATGAAATGATAGATATTATAAAAAACGAAATGATTGATGTTGAAAAAATACTTAAAGATAACTGGGATATTGTTGAAGAATTTGTGAAACTTCTTCTTGAAAAGGATGAACTTGAGTACGATGAGATAGTGGAAGTTTTTAAGAAATATAATTTATCTTGAAATATTGGTTTGTTCTGAAGTTTCTTTTTCTGAGTAATATTTTGCCTGGGAATATATTTCTTCAAAGTTTTTGTTGAAAAATTTAACATAATCATTACCAAGTATTATTGCGTTTTCCCAATTATAATTTTCTGCATTGTTCGACCAATTAAAAGAACCAGTAATTACAAACGAATCATCAAATATGGCATATTTATTGTGCATCATTCCTTTATTAAATCCATCTGAAACTTTTATATTAAAGTTTTGTTTATAAAGTTTTTTTATGGTTTCACTTTGAGTTGATTGTAATCTGTCTGTAACTATTCTTATGCTTACTCCACGTTTTTTTGCTTTTAAAAGCTCATTGTATATTAAATCATCACTTATTGAATAAACTGCAATATCTATTTTTTTCTGCGAATATGAAATTAGCTTTATGATATTGTTACGAATGGTATCTATCATTGTAAAAAGTGTTTGTGATATGTCTGATGGAAAAAGTAGTGTTTTTGAGGTTGTATAAATATCAGATCCTTTTTGCCACATTGTTTCAAAGTATTTTATATATGAGATAACATTTGAACTTTCACTTACAAAAACAACATTTTCAAAGTTGTTATTATTTGCTGTAAGAGTATAGTTGTAAGAACCTGTTATAAGAAAAGATGAATCAATTATCATTATTTTATTATGCATTATTCCATACAGCCCACTTCCCCTGAGTGTTTTTATAGGTATTTTTTCATCAATAAGTTTTGAAATGGCTGGATCTATTTTGGATGTGTTTATTTTAGAGTATTCTATAATTATTCTTATTTTTATACCTCTTTTTTTAGCTTCTATTAAGGCGTTACTTATATTTTCATTTGTAAGTGAGTATATTGCAATATCTATTGTATTTTTTGCGTTGTTTATTTTTTTTATTAGAAATGCAGAGATATCAGATGTGTTTGAAAAAAGACATATATTATCTAAAATAGGTAAACTCTTTACTGATGGTATTTCAATATCATTATTAACTTTAAACTTAAATTCATTTTGAGAAAATAAATTTATATTTAGCAAAAAATAAAAAAGAAAAACAATCATAATTAAATTTTAGCATATATAAAAGATATATCAAAAGTTGCTTGCATTAGGTCATAAGTTTTGTTTATCAAGATATCTGAATAATTCAAAATTATGTCCCTAAACGAAATATAAAAGATTTCAATTATTTTAAATCCCTCTTTTTATTTCCCCCTTTGTAAAAGGGGGACTAAGGGGGATTTATTTTAGTTGCAAAAGTTTGCTTTGCCGTTATAGTTTATAGTAGTTTTAAAGTTTTATAGCCATGCTCTGCAAACCTAAAGGGTTGCCCTACCTACTTTTTGTAGGGCAATGCTTTAGCATTGCTTTTGAAAATCCCCCTCTTTTATTTTCTCCCCCTTTAAAAAAGGGGGAGTTATAGGGGGATTTTTATTTGTTTTATTTTATCTGCAAAAATTTTATATAAAAACTCCTGAGATTAAAAAAAAGTAAAATAATAGAAGAGTTAGAAATTTATGCATAAATTTGAGGGATATTTTTTGATCTAACAAATCTTATTCAGAAACATTAAATTTTGAAGTAATACCAGAAAATCAGGAAGTTCCTTTTTGTTGAACGTATAGTAAGAGTGAGACAATAGTTGTTATAGTCTCTGAAATTGTAAAATGGCGGAAGGGGAGGGATTCGAACCCTCGGCCCCGCATAAGCGGGACACAGGTTTTCGAGACCTGCGCCTTAAACCACTCGGCCACCCTTCCAAACTTACATATTTATATTTTATCATTAAATTCAATGATATTTTTTCTGTATTTTTTGGGGACTTTTTGAAGTTGAAGTTTTTTGTTTTTTCTCTCAGTAATCTCAATTTTATCAAAAAAACTTTTCCAAAGTTTTATTATTTCTTTTTCTTGGTGGCTTTCAGTATATTTTACATCTATATCATATAATATTTGCATTTTTTTATCCTTTTTTATAGAAAGAATTTTTCTTTTTTCATCATATATCATAAAATCTTCATCCATTCTTTTTTGAAAATGATTAGTAAGGTATTCAATTATGTTATTATCTGGAGATATTTTTGAAAAATATGTTTTTTCATCTATTTTTGAAAATCTTGTAAATCCTTTAAATTTGTGAAGTTCAGAAAAAAATCTTTTTTTTATTCTCTCAACTTCAAAAACTGATTTTTCAAGAATATTTTTGATATCTTTAAAATCCCTTGATGATAAATATCTTATGTATTTCATTGCAATATTTTCAAAATCTTTTGTTTCTGATAGATATAAAATTTTTAAGTTCTCATAAACATATGGAGATTTTTCTTTTATCCATTTATCATCATATTCTGTTTTAATTGTTATATTTGTATCAAGCGTTTGAGTTTTTGAAATGGACGTAATGGTTGGGTTTTTAATTGAGTATTTAAGAGCAGTTAAAAAACCATAGAAACTTCCATCATATATAGCATTCATAACTCACCTGTATTTGCGGATTGATAAGTAATAGAAAAAATGTTATCATCAAAAAGTCCTTCTTGTTTTATTTCACAAAGAATATATTTTAACTTATCAGGATTATCAGTTCTAAGTCCGTAGTACTTTCCATTTAATGTTAAGAAATAAATTGCTTTTTTGATAGATATTTTTAATTTTTTTAGATCTGAGATATCAATCTTTGAGAATTTTCTTGCTTTTATTATTTTTGATGCACCTCTTAATCCTATACCTGGAACTCTTATTAATTGATGATATGATGCCGTATTTATTTCTATAGGAAATAGATTTAGATTTTTTAAAGCCCACTCAGTTTTTGGATCGAGTGAGTAGTTTAGATTTTTATCATCGTCTATGAGTTCTTCTGGTTTAAATCCATATACTCTTATAAGCCAATCTGCCTGATAGAGTCTGTGTTCTCTTAGAAGTGGTGGATTATTAATTGCTGGAAGTCTTTCATCATTATTTACATTTATAAATGCTGAGTAATAAACTCTTTTTAGTTTAATTTTTTCATAAAGATTTTTAGCAAGGTTTATTATTTTATAATCTGTGTCTGATGTTGCACCAATTATTAGTTGTGTTGATTGTCCACCATAAGGTCTCTCTTCGTAAATATTTTCTATGATTTTTTTTGCTTTTATCATTGGACTTATAATCATTTCTCTTTTTTTATCTGGACATATTAAAGGTAGTTTGTTTGAATCTGGGAGTTCAATATTTACACTTACTCTATCTGAATAAAGAATAGCTTTTTTTATTAACTCTTCATCGCTTCCAGGTATTATTTTGGTATGAATATAACCGCGAAAATTATATTCTTTTCTTAATTTTTCTATTGTTCTTATCATAAGTTCCATTGTAAAATTTGGATTTTTTATTATTGAAGAGCTTAAAAAAAGCCCTTCAATATAGTTTCTTTTATAAAATTCGTAGTTAAGATAACATATTTCATCTGGGGTAAATATTGCTCTTTTTATGTTGTTGCTTTTTCTATTTATGCAGTATGCACAATCAAACTCACATATGTTTGTTAAAAGAATTTTTAAAAGAGAAACACATCTTCCATCACCAGACCACGAATGACATATTCCAGCAAATTTATACTTTTGGTTTAATGATGATTTTGATGATGCACAGCTTGCATCATATTTTGCTGAGTTTGCAAGTATTTCAAGTTTTTCAAGGATTTCCATAATTTTTTTATATACTTTTTGTGGTTTATTATAAATTATATAAAATAAAGATTATGGCTAAAATATTTCCTGATATTGATGATATTGGTTTTGTATCAAGCATAAATAGAAGTGAGATTGAGGTGTATAAAATTTTAAAAAATAGTTCTGATACAAAAAACTGGATAATATTTTATTCAAGTAGATTAAAGATAAATCCAACAATAAATGAGATAGATTTTATAATTCTTATTCCAGATGAAGGGGTAGTTCTTCTTGAACTTAAAGCAAATAATCCTATTAAGTATAATCAATATTATTTTGTGTATAACTATAACGGACAGAATGTTACTTATGAAAATCCATTTAGAAAACTTAAAAACTTAATACCAAGATTTAAAACATATTTAAATCTTACTGAGGAAGAAAAGAATAAAATTTTTGTTCATTATATGCTTATTTTCCCAAATTTTAATGGAGATTTTGATGAAAATATATGTTTTAGTAAGTCAAATTATATAAACTCAAAGTTTTCAGATATCCCATCTGCAATAATTGCAAAGTTTAATAATGCAAAAATGGAATTTAAGCATAGAATAGGAGCATCTGCTTCCAAAGATGAGATAAACTCAATTATTGAAAAAATAAAAAAAGAACTTCTAAAAAGCACAACTTCAATTGAGACATCAAGTATTAACTTTGATGATGCTTTAAAAAAATCAAAAGATATTTTAATTAATTTTTATTTACTTATTTCAAATTTAAAAAAAGTATTTATAAGCGGACCTGCTTCAAGTGGAAAAACATTTTTTGCACTTCAAAAAATTATAGATAAAAACTCAGAAAATACTATTTCCTATGTTTGTAATTCTAAATTATTATTTGAAAAAATGAGATACTCATTTCATAAGGTTAAAAATGTTGATATTGCAAGATATAATGATCTTTCTAATTTAAAAAAACAAAAGTATGATATCTTGATACTTGATGAGTTTGAGATGTTTGATGGGGATATTTTAGTTTTTGATAAGATACTTAAAGGGGGATTTGTTGATGGAAGTTTGATGATTTTATTTGACCCTTATAAGAGAAATAAGAATATTAATGATTTTCTTGAAAAATACAAACTAAATGATTTTAAAATTAAACTTGATTCAAATTTTAGGAATAACTCAGCAATTTCTAACTTTATAAACAAATTATATGATACTCAAATCTATCGGAACTCTTTTATGGAATACTACAGTAGTATAACAATTAAACCATTTGATGATTCAAATATAGGCAATCTTTTTGAAAATACAATATCAGATCTTGTTGAGAAGGATAAGTATTTATATTCTGATATAAAAGTAATCACATCCAAAAAAACAGAAGAAAGTTCTATCTCAAAGGTTATCTCAAAGAAGAAATGGTCTTACAAAATAGATTTTGTTTTTCTTGATGATTTTGATGGTCTTGAGGGAAAAGTTGTAGTTTTTATTGTAGAGGAAACATCACTTCCACTTGAAAATATACTATATAGAGGGGTAACAAGAGCAGCGCATAAGCTTATAATTCTTTCTAAAAACAATCTTTATGAAAGGATAAAATCATATGTATAAAAAAAACATAGGAAGCGGTGATGATGGAACAACTGATTTTTGTGGTAGAAGAATAAAAAAAACTGATGATAATTTGCTTCTTCTTTCAGTTATTGATGAGTTTAATTCTTTTATAGGATTAGTTATATCAAAATATGATATTGATATTTTGAGAAAAATTGAGGATATGAATATGAGTATTATGGGATTTATTGCTGGCTATGTAGATTTAGAAAAAATAAAACAATGTATTTCTTTTGTTGAAGATGAGATTAAAAAAAGAAATAATATTGATATAAGAGAATTTGTTAAATTTAATAAAAATGAAAAAACATCTCTTTTAAATATCGTTAGAACTAAAATAAGAGTTGCTGAACTCTATGCTTGGAGAGTAGAACAAAAGGATGTAGCAAAGTATTTAAATAGATTATCAGATCTTATTTTTCTTATTTCTTTATCTGAAATTGTTTAATTTATTACATTTTTTGTGGAGCAGTTACACCAATAATATCAAGCCCTTTTTTAAGAGTTTTTTTAATTCCCTTAAGAATTAAGAGTCTTGCTGATGTGGTGATAGTGTCTTTTTCATCTATTATTCTATTTTTTTCATAATATGAATGGAAATTACCTGCAAGTTCAATAAGATATGTTGTTATATGATGGGGGGATAAATCTTTTAAAGATTGGTTTAATATTTTCTCAAACCAAAAAATTTTTTTAAGTATTTTTCTATCATTATCGCTTAATTTATAGTTTTTAAAACTATTTATTTTATCAACATCTATAATATCTTTTGCTTTTTCAAATATTGAAGCAATTCTTGCATGGGCATACTGAACATAGTAAAGTGGATTTTCATTTGTTTGTTTTTTTGCAAGATCTACATCAAATATCAAATGAGTATTTGGATTTCTCATTGTAAAGAAAAACTTAACACCATCACTAGATACCTCTTCTATCAATTCCCTTAATGTATGAAATCTCCCTGCTCTTTTAGACATTTTAAGAATTTCTTCACCTTTTTTAATTGATACAAGTTGATGAATTATAACTGTAAATTTTTTTTCATCATATCCTAATGCTTTTATCCCTGCTTTAATTCTTGGAATGTATCCATGATGATCTGCTCCCCAGATGTCTATTATCCAATCAAATCCTCTATCATATTTTGTTTTATGATAAGCAAGATCATTTAAAAAATACGTCTTTGTCCCATTTGATTTTACAAGAACCCTTTCTTTATCTTCGGAGTTATCAATCTTTAGCCATTTTGCTCCATCTTTTATTTCAACCATATTTTTTTCTTCAAGAATTTTTAAAACAATATCTGGGAGTTTTTCTTTATGAAGTTCTGTTTCAAAAAACCAT
>Ga0068705_10000387_pt1 | contig 22576 bp, 31 predicted proteins | sample YNPMSTMetaG_FD_65631 | JGI IMG/M metagenome (GOLD analysis project Ga0068705, IMG submission 65631) | Anoxygenic and chlorotrophic microbial mat microbial communities from Yellowstone National Park, USA - YNP MS-T MetaG | ecosystem: Environmental > Aquatic > Thermal springs > Hot (42-90C) >... | reverse complement strand
TGCCATGCGCGTCCTGGCACAGGCAGGGGTGCGCAATCGCCTGCGCATCCCCGCGGACGCGTTGAGGCACGCGGCGGCGCTGCTACGGGACGTTGGACTGATGTAGGAGGAGGGAAAGATATGCGCAGGTCAGACCTAAAGGGAGTAAGAGCGATGTTGGCCTGGCACATGGGGGAGCGCCTCAGCCCCCCGACGGGCCAGGCGGCACAGGCGTTTGACGATTGGCTGCTGGGTCTGTCGCCAGAGGCCGCGGAGGCCGTGTTCCAGCACGCCGATGAGTTGGTGCGCGTGCTGGAAAGCGGCGCAGCCGCGGACGGGGACATGCGGGCCGAGCTGGACGCGGCCCTGGCGATTGTCGTGCTGGGGGGTGGGCAATGAGCGGCATCATCGCCCATGCGCGCGCGCGGGTGGCATTGGTCGCGCCGCCGTTGGCGGTCGCGGTCTACCGCCTGCGCGAGGTCGTGTCCCCTGAAGTCAATACGGCCGCCGTTGACACCAGCTGGCGGCTGTACGTCAACCCCGAATGGTGGCGGACGCTGGACGTGGCCGAGCAGGCCACTGTGCTAGTGCACGAGGCGATGCACCTGCTACGGGGGCACCACGCTCGGCTATCAGCGCTCCCCCAGGTGGTCGCGAACCTGGCGGGGGACGCCGAGATAAACGACGACCTACAGTTACCCCCGTGGAGGCTACCCCAGAGGGCCGTGACCCCCAACGCCCTGAACCTGCCGCAGGGGAGGACGGCAGAATACTATGCTTCCCAACTGATGGGCAGCGATGACTTGTCCGCCGCTGCCGCAGGCAGCCTTGTGCTCGCTGGCAGCGGTGCGGATGGCCACCAGCGTCCGTGGGAACTGCCCGCGGACGAGGCCGCCGTCGCGGAAACTCCTGCCATTGCGGCGCAGGTCGCGGCGGCGGTGCGGCAGTGGGGAGACGCGCCACAGGGGATGCGTCGGTGGGCCGACAGCGTGCTCGCGCCGCGGCCTGCCCCCGCCGCGCTGTTGCGGCGCATTCTGTCAAGTGCCCTAACGCGCGAGGGGGATACCCGCGCGTGTTGGGTACGTCCTGGGCGCAGGAGCGCAGCGCGTGCTCCCGTACTGACGCCGCGTTGGGTTTCCGACGTGCCCAGCGTCGTGCTGTGCGTTGACACGTCGGGAAGTATGGCAGAGCGGCAGCTGCGCCGCGCGCTGGAGGTGATAGACGGGGTCACGCGGGCGTTGGGTGTGCCTGTTTACGTTGCCACAGGCGACACTGAGATGGCCACATTGCGCCAGGTCAGGCGCGCCACCGAGGTGGAGCTGGTCGGCGGCGGCGGCACGGACATGCCCGCGCTCGCACGGGAAGCGCAACACGCGACCAACGCGCGCGTGGCGGTCATCATAACCGACGGCTACACGCCGTGGGGAGAGCGACCGCCGTTCGAGGTGATTGCCGTAGTCCCGCGTAACGCACCCAGCACCCCCCACTGGGTGCGGAGGATTGAGCTGGAGGACTGGGAATGATAATTAGGACGCGGAGTGGTAATGAGATAGTGGTCGCCACCGAAGACTACGCGTTCACTCGCCGTGGGAACTATGAGCCCCACAGCGAGTGGGAGTTTGTGTATGACATCTGTACGGGGAAGGTGTACGGAGGAGAGGTGACCTTTCCCTTCCTGGGCATATCCCCGCGCGACGTCATAAAATTACCTGCGTACTGGGGGGAGGTGGAGGAGGTCACCCAGCGTGCGCGCGGGTACGTCACCGGGCGTACGTACGCTTCCCTGTGCGCTGTTCTGGGGACGGTGGGGTACGTGTGTGGGTTTGACGTGCCGCGCAGGCTGATGGTCTTTCGTCCGCTTATTAAGAACGTAGGCACTCCGAGGATGGACTTGCCAGTTTACAGAAGTACGTTTGTGGGGGCGCGTACCCTAGAACAATGCCTCCGCTACGCCCGTTACGGGCGTGATTGGCGGATGGTATCGGTTGAGGTGGACCGTGTCAGGTTAGGGGTGTTCGCCGTAACTCGCGGGCTACGCGAGTTACGGACGGTTATAGCGTGTTGGTGTGGGGAGGCGGTTGACGTTTCCCCGCTAGAGGAGGAGGTGTTCGGCAATGCTGGCTGAGTACGTATTCAAAGCCCGCTGGGAGGGCGGGGAGGTGTGTGTGCGATTATACGAGGACGAGCGGTACTGGGACACGGCGGCATACCGCCTCAACCGCGGAAGGTACGTCCTTGACTTGGGCAGCGGTCGCATATACGGGCCGCGGGAGCCCAGGGCGCTGCTGGGGGTATCGCCGCGCGACCGCGAGATGCTGCGCGGTGTGCGCGGTGAGCTCCATACTGTTTTGGACGTCCTACGGCGCGCCAGTATGCGCACCCGCCGATCGCTGCGGGTGATAGCACCGCTCGACTGGTACGTGGTCGGCCTGTCCCCAGAGGACAGGCAGGTGGTACTGCGTCCGTACGTCACTCGAATACCTATCAGGTGGGAGAGAGGTGACGGGTTCGTGGGCGCTGACAGCCTAGAGGCACTGCTGCGCTTCGCCGACTACGGGGAGGGATGGCGGATGATGTCCCTCTACGTGGACGGCGTCTTCCTGGGGACACTGCCTGTCGAGTTCCCAGAGCTAGACGCCGTGCGGTCGGTTGTGGCTAGCTGGCTACACGCCAGCCAGTTGGAGTTGGAGGAATGTGATGGGAATGTTCGAGCGGTTTAGGTTCTGTCTAAAGGGAAGTTCTACGCTGGACGGGCGTACGCTGCAATATGAGTTCTGGTGGGACGCAAGAGCGATTAGGGACTACGTACGCTACTCAGTTGACACGGTAGGGGCGTATGTAGTCCGCCTGGCGGACGGTGCAATGTTCGGCCCTGTCCGCAAGGTTGGAATTGTGGGCGTCCCACCGCGCGACTGGGGCGTGCTCCGAGAGTTCCACGAATGTAATTTCTCACACATTGCGGACAGCGGCAGGCTCAGTCCGCGTGCGCTGAGGTCGCTGAGTGCGGTTTTACAGCCGACCGACTTGGTCTGCGACTTTTGGCCGAGTGCGCGTATAGCGACATATCGGCCACTCATAAAGAGGACTGGGAAACCTGTTATGTGGGACTGGTACGTTCCCAACGGGTATTGGCTGGGGCGTACCGAGGAGGAAGCCCAGGCGATCTATGACTTCGGGGTGCAATGGATGACGGCGCACGTGCACGTCTACTGGTACGGGAAGACGATTATCGTGCACCGCGACCGTGAGTTCCGAGAGGTACGCGAGTTCATTGCAGGTGCGTTTGGGTATTCCCCAGACGATGTTGTGTTGGTGGACACCCCACGTTTCTGGGTGCGCTAATGGAGGGAGGAAGTTGATTACGTACGAGTTCTCAATTGACGGTGCGGAAGGAAAGTACACGTTTGCGTACAGCGACGGGTTACACGAGGTCTCGCTGTACTGTAGCCCGTCATGGTACTCTGTGCCGTTCGTCGCGCGTAGCGACGGCGCGGTGTTCGGTGCCGCGCGCACGTATAACCTACGCGGTGTGTCCCCCCGCGATTGGGTCGTGCTGCACAACGTTATGGACATGACGTGGGAGGACATTATAACGGCGCATAGCGGTTCGCTGACGCCGCGCACGCTGCGCACGCTGCGCACGTATCCGCCACGTGACCTAGTACAGATAATTGTGGGTAGGGAGGTGCTGGCGCGCCCCTTTCTGTATCAGGACGCGCGCACGCTGCTTCCGCGTTGGGATGGGTATAGGTACGCCAACGCCAATGATAAAGACGAGTTGGAGCGCGTGTTCAGCTACGGGCGTACGTGGCGTTACGCCCGCGTTGGCAGGCTCATACGGTTCATACATGTCGAGGTTTACCGTGATGACATGTGCTCTGGCATACGCCGTGCGTTGGGGGCTCTGTACGGCGTGCCAGAGGATGCGATAACTGTAATAACTTGTCCGCAGTGGGAGGGGATAGATGGGTGAACGGTATCTTTACAGACTGCAGGGCGAAGTGGGAGAGTACTACTTTTCCTATGACGATGCCTCGCTGAAGAATAGGCTGCTGGGGTTTGTCCCGTGGTTCTCTGGGGAGCTGGTACTGCGCTGTCAAGATGGGGCGCTGTACGGCTATCCGCAGCAGTTTTCGCTGCGGGGTATCTCCCCGCGGGACGCCGAGCCGCTTGCCGAGATATCAGGTATCACATGGGGCGAGCTGCTCGTCGGCTACCGCGGGGTGTTGACCGATAGGACGCTGGCGTCCATCGCGCAGCAGGTAAGTCCGTCAGATATGCTGTGCTGCATGTCTGGGCGCAGGCGGGGGTTGCAGCGACCTTACCTGCGTTCGCTTGCGCCATTCTCACCCCCGGAGTGGGGCGACGTGTTCTTCGTCGGTGAGAGCGAACAGGACGTTATGGCGCTATATACCTACGGCCGCGAATGGCGTCACGCGCGTTTGCGCGTTGGACAGGTAGACATGCCGTTCGTCGTGTTGGCTACTGAGTTCGAGGGAAGCATTCGCAGCGCCATCGCGTGCACTTTGAATGTCTCGCGTTTGAGGATTGAGTTGCTAACAACACCACGGTGGGAGGAGGTAAATCTGAGATGAGACTACGCAGGGAGGAAGGGAAAGTCACCGTCCAGGTGTGTGGGCGTGCAGTCGAACTCCAGTGGAGCACCATGGACAGAGACTTCGTGGCGATGTGCACAAGGGGCCTCTCAGGGGAATACATTGTGCACTGGAGGACAGGGCAGGTCTTCGAAACGTGCCTGGAATACACCGCCATACCTGGGCTGTCGCGCCGCGACCAGCGCGCGCTCATGCCTATACTGTTTACGCCTTGGGATGAGGTGTTAGTGCTGGCGCGCATGCGCAGGCTTACCGCACGCACGCTGGCGTCGCTGCGGGCATATGCCCGTGGACGCGAGTGTGACATGGTCTGCATGTTCCACGTAGACCCTGGGCGGTGCTGTCTGGTGCTGGAGGCGCGCATGGTGTACAGCGGCGCTGTGCCGTTATGGCGGTTCGGGCGCAACACAATGACATTTACCGATAGCCTGGAAAAGGCGGTAGACCTGCTGAACTACGGACGTTCCTGGAGGTTGATCTCGTGGCGTACGCGTGCGCACAACGTCTATTACACGGTGCGCTACACGCGCGACCGTACGGAGCTGCGTACGAGCATCGCTGAGGCATTTGACTGCCCAGCTGATGACGTGTACGTCCCGGAGCTGGAGGTGCTCTATGACAGTGACGCTTGACATACAGTTGTGCCTTTCTGATGAGACTGTGATTGACGTGGGAAAAAACCTTGCCACCAATGTCGCCGATGTGTATATTGGTGGGACAGTGGCGCATCGGCTGCATTGGCGATGGAATGACCGCAGGCTTTTTGACATGTATGAGCTCTACGGCGACGTGGACGAGCTGAAGTTGTTCGCACTCAACACGTACACGGGAGACGTTTACGCACCTGCGCGTGTGATTGAGGTTCGTGGAGTATCCCCTCGTGACCATAGTCTAATTAAAAGGTGGCATGGTGTGGTCGCCCTGGACGTCGTCCGCGACGAAACTGTGCCGATCAGTAAGCGCACGCGACGCTCGTTGGAGGAACTCATAGAGCGTGAAGGGAACTGTCTGATCTGCGACGTGTTCGCGTGGGACTACTGGATCGTGCGTGCGCACGTGTGCACGTTGAAGATGGCGGTTCCAGTGCTGAACGGCTTTGCCTGCACGTCATGGGTGTTTCGTGACGACATCAGCTCGCTGCTGTGGTTCACACGCTACGGTGTGGAGTACCGCTACATGCTATTGTTATCACTGGATGGGCGTCCTTCGTTCCACGGAAAAAATAATGTGCTGGTGGACACGTCGGCGCGCGATGTGATTGCGTTGATCGCGGAAGAGGTTAAGTGCGCACAACACGAAATCAAGGTAGACTGGAGGAGATGGAATGGACGGACTTCCTGATGGCTATATGTGGGATGGTCAGTACCTGTACAAGATGTTCAGCGACGAAAGCGCTGCGCCGGAGAAGCTGCTCGCGTTCGTGGCGCGCGCGGGAGGGCACTGGCGCACAGCGAAGCTGCGCAGCGACGCACCGTGCATGAACTGCGGGACGGTTATCCCCAAAGGTACATGGGCTGCGCGGAACAAAAAGTCTGCAGCCGTTTGCCTGAACTGTCTTGATGCGGTGACGGTATAGATATGGCAAAGCTGCACGTGCACGTACGGGTTGCGCTGGACATTCACAATTACCTATTACAACTCACCTACCCTGGCGAGCGCATACCGTTCCGGGAGCTGCACAAGCTGTTGTGGAGTTCACCGTCGTACATGATTGAACGCCACGAGTACGAACGGCTTGTGCGCTCCATTCCACTATTCCGCAGGGCTGGGTGGCCGGAGATTGTCCTCCCAGACCTGCGGGAGTTGGGAGGGCTTCCGAAGGGGTTGGGGTGCACAGGACGGTGTGCAATGATCGTCGTAGACATGCAGAACCTTTCTGTCGCGCTTGACGCTGCATTCGATGGCGGCTGGCTTCCCCGGTGCTATCGGTATCTGCGTGGGCGCTGTAACGACGATGCGATTGTCCAGATGATCAACGAGCGACAGTTTTTGTATCCAATGGCGGTTTTGGAGCGAACTTTAATCTTCTCTTAATGCATTTTTAATCTAGGTGTGCTACGCTATAATTGGAGGTGACACAAAACTGATGCGGTGTTACGGCAGAGCGTACTGGCGGAGCGACGTGCGGATCGGTGACAGGTCAGTGGTGGTGATTGATCCTGGGGCGAGTTGTGGTGTTGTGGCGATGCATGTCCGCCGATCCAAACTTCGCATGAGATTCTACATGATGAGTTGGCCGCAGGAGGCCAAGCTGTTACGCAGGCTGGCCGGTGCTGCGGACGGCGTCCTGGTAGAGCGCTTCCGCCTGTACGCTCCGACGCACCAGATGGGCAGCACATTCCCCGCAGTTGAAGTCATCGGAATGCTCCGTGAGGCGGTGGGAGACCGCCTGGCCTTCCAAGACCCCGCGGTACAGGCACAGGTCTCATCGCGTGAGCTCGATGAGCATGTGTCACACATTCCTGCAAACGAACATTGTCGTGCTGCGCTGCGGCATGCGTATGTATTGGTGAGGAGGCTTGAAGCATGCTCTGGGATTACCAAGCGGAAGGCGCGCAGTTTCTGATTACGCGCCGTGGCGCGATCTTGGGTGATGCTGTCGGTCTGGGGAAGACGCGGCAGGCGATAACCGCCGCGCTGTGGCTGAAGTCGTCGCGGCGGCACATCCTGGTGATTTGTCCGAAGGTGCTGAAGCGTTGGTGGGTTGATGAGATCATCCGCGTCATGGAGGAAAACAACGTCCATGGCGTGTCGGTTCGGGAGGTCTCTAGTGTGCGTGACACACCGGAGATCATTGCCAAAGAGCCTGCGGTGCGTTGGGTCGTCGGGCACTATGAGCAGTTCAATGACCGTTCAAGGGTGCGTGACTGGTTCAAGCAGCAGTACTGGACGGTCGTCATAGTGGATGAGGTACACAACATTGCGAAGCGTTCCCAACGCACCAAGGGTATATCCTCGCTGAGCAGCGACTACCGCTGGGGACTCACTGGAACTCCCATTGCAGATCGTCCTGCCGATCTGTGGGGGCTGTTGCATTGGATAGCTCCGCGCTCGTTCACGTCCAAGTGGGCATTCCTGCGCATGTGGTTCGATGTATATGTTGACCAATGGGGTGCGTGGCGTGTGGGTGAGTTGCTGAATCCGATAGCGTTCCGCAAGGCGATCGAGCCTTACCTGTTGGTACGCCGCCATGAGGACGTGAACATTCCCATGCCGGAAGAGCCGCTGGTGCAGCGTATCCCGTTGGAGATGCCGCCGAAGCAGCAAGCACTGTACCAACGGCTTGAGGACAGCGCGGTTGTAGAGTTGGAGGGGATGGATGGTGAGGTGTACCAGGTCTTCATCACCAACGCCGTGGCGCGGTTTACACATCTCCATCGCTGTGCTAGCCATCCACAGGAGGATGGCATCGAAAGCGCCAAGATGTTGTGGTTTCGCGATTACCTTGACAACGGTGGCGCACCTGCGGTCATCATGTCAAGGTACAACACCACTGTGGACGCGATAAAGGTGGCGTTACAACAATCTGGGCGTAGTGATGTGGATCAGTTCGTCGTGGGGACGTACGCGAAGCTGTCCCATGGACATAACCTCCAACACCTACACACGTTGATCTTATGGGATTCGACGTACTCGCGGCTTGAACATGAGCAGGCGATCGGTCGTGTCCATCGCCAAGGGCAAAGGCGTCGGGTACATGTCATTGAGTTGGAGTGTGTAGGTACTGTGGATCGGCATATGTTCAATGTGATAAAGAGGAAAGAGGATCATGTGTTTGCGGTGCTGCGATGGCTGCGCAAACGCTGTCCAGGAGCACTTATTAAATATGGAGATGAAAAGGAGGTCGTACAATGTCTGGAAGCAGATTCTTGATTGTGGAAGAGAGGGCTGCCTTGCCGCTACATAGACAGGTACACGTGTCGGGCATCAACGCGTACCGGTCGTGTCCGCGCAGGTGGTATTGGACAGATGAGCACATGGGGCTTGGTTTCGAGCCGCGCGAGCGACCGGACTGGATTGTGTTGGGGAGTTTGGTGCACCGCGCACTGGAGCTGTACTACCTCACCGGCACACCGCTTTCCGACGCGCTTGACATCGCGGTGGGGGAGGATTGGGATCGGTATGGCCCGAGCATGTTGGAGGAAGAGAAACAGAACCACAGCCGGTTGTGTCTTGTTGCCAAACGGCTGTTGAGTAATTATCATAGCTGGCTTGCGCGCAGTGGTGCTGACGATGACCTCGATTTTATCCATACCGAAGTGACGTTCCACATCCCGTTGGAGGAATACGATATCGTGGTCGCGGGGACGTGGGATGGACTTGTGGTGCGGCGCAGCACGGGTGGCTTGTACATTATGGAACACAAGACCACGAGGAACGTTCCACGTGCCGTCCATGGGATCACATGGGATGTTCAGCCGTACATTTACGCGTGGGCTGCGGAGAAGGTTTTTGATCGGCCGGTGCACGGCGTGATTTACAATATCATCAGCACTGCCGATCCGTACGACATTCCCTTGCTGCGCAATGGTATGCCCAGCCGTGCTGTCCGCAGCACTGTCCAGACGACGCTGCAGGCGTACCGCGAGACGATCATTCGCTGTGCCGGTGAGTTAGGGATACCTGAGGAGTCTGCACTAGAGCTGTACGCTGCGGAGTTGGAATACCTCTCGCAGGCGGGAGACAGCATGTTCTTCCACCGCGAGGAGATGTTAGTCAGCAAGCGCGTCGTGGAGAGCACGTTCCACCAGTTCGTGACCGAGGCGCACAACATGCTGGAGACTGCACGGCGTGCACGGGACGGGGTGTTGCCTATGCCATACAAAGACCGCTATAAGTGTCCTAACTGTCCGGCGCGTGATGCATGTCTCGCAGCGGATGAGGGCGCGGACTACATGGAGATACTTGAAAGCACCATGAAACGCAGAAATGGAGAGGGTGAATGTACAAGCGTGGAAAGCCTGCGGATGAGGTTACCGTTGTTGTAGGTTTTAATCAGTTATTTGCAGCTGTGCGACGGCAGTTTGGTCTCCTGGAGCGCCTCTACGAGGAGTGCGGGATACCATCTGACAATGAGCGCGAGGCGTTCCGCAAGCGCATCCAAGCGCTGCGGGAATCGTTAGATGACTTGGAGGAGGTACTATGAAACGACACAACTTTGAAACGGCTTACATAAAGCTTTTGGTTTACGGCGCAAGCGGTGTGGGGAAGACGCGGCTGTGCGGCACGTTCGACCAGGACGAGCGCACGGCGCGCGCGTTGATCCTGAACGCGGCGGGCAACCCGATCACACTGCGGGACAATGATCCACCACCGATAGTGCTCGACGTCACGTCGTTCGCAGATGTCAGTGAGGTGATCAACTTTCTGCGTGCGCCGAAGCCTGATCACCCGTTCCGCAAGCGCTATGATATACCACCGGACGTGAACTTCAGAACGGTGGTTGTGGATACCATTACCGAGCTGCAACGCATTATTGTGTATGAGGTTGCTGGTCTTCCGTACGATGTGGGTTCTTCTGGTCCGATAGACCTGACGCAGTCGCCAATAACGCGGCTGGCGGACTGGAACCTGATCCTATCTCGGATGCTGTCGTTGGTATCTGTGCTTGTGCAGCTACCGTTACATGTGGTTATCACAGCACAGGAGCGACTGATTACCAATGAGACGGACTCTATCTCATCGTACGTCCCGATGATCCAAGGCGCGGCGCAGGTGCACATCCCTGCCTATATGAACATTGTAGGGAGGCTTGTGCGCCGCGTGCGTCTTTCGGATGGATCAGTGGCCTCGTCTGAGGATACAGGCACACGCAGGACGGCCTCGGTCCTGTTTACCGAAAGTGGTGGGAGATTCTATGCTAAGAACCAGTATGACCCGGAGATTCCAAAAGAAATGATAGACCCAACGGCAACAAAATTACTAAGGAGGAGTGAAAAATGAGTCCGAAGAATGTAACTGTTGAGTATGCTGATGACATCATCAGCCTGGACTTGACAAGCCTGGAGATTCCGCCTGCTGGGCGGTACTTCGTGCGCGTTGCGTCGGCGAAGAGGATGGCGGCCAAGTCCTCAGGCAATCCGATGCTCTCCATCTCGATGGTGATTGTTGAGCCTGAGGAATACGCAGGCGCTGTCATCTATGACAACCTGATGCTGAGTGGGCCTGGCGTTGGCCGCACGAAGGCAATGTTCGACGCGCTTGGACTGCCGTACGACGGTGTCTCGACGGCAGATATTGTTGGAGGGGAGTTATGGGTTCAGACTGAGGTCGAAGACAGCCCACAGTTCGGTAGACGTGTGCGAGTTCGAAACTACCTGGTAGGGTAGGTAGTATGAACTTCCTCGAGGCCGTCTTTCGTGGTGCTCCCCTTGACGGCTACGTGCGTGTTGGGGCACTGCGCCGTCCAGAGTTTGTCACAGTGCGCGACCTGCTGCAGCTGGACTACCCACCAGCTGGTGCACGCAGCCGCGATGTGTACTTCAGCCCTGGTGTGCACAGTGCCCCTGACGCACACCGCGCGTCGGTGATCGGGGCTTCCGTTGTGTGGTTGGACTACGACGTTGGGGGCGATTCCATTCCTAAGGTCATGCTCCCACCGTCCATCATCGTAAGTAGCGGCGGCGACGGACGGTACCATCTTTACTGGATGCTGACCGAGTTCACTCCATCGTCTGAGCTCATCGAGGAGGCGAACAAAGCCGTCGCGCGCCACGCAGGGGAACCTGGGAACGCATGGGATGCTTCGCGCATCCTGCGCGTCCCCAACACCTACAACACAAAGTATAACCCTCCAAGACTTGTAGAGATCGTCGGGTTTTACCCGGAACGGGTGTATCCGATTGACGATCTGCGCCGACTCGGTGAATACGATCGCAGGATATGGCAGATACCTAAGGGATTGTCACGCAGCGAGCGGGACTTCCGGATCGCACTGCGCCTTGCCGCATGGGAGGTCTCCAAAGACACCATCCGGATGGTAATGCCGATCATCAGTGACAAGGCGTCTGAGGAAGGCGAACATTACATCAATGTGACGGTGGACAAAGCCGTCCGTATAAGTGGTGAGTCCATAGAGGTCAGTGATGATGACGATGACGTAACAGATTCCGACGATGAGATTCCTCCGAGGCGTGATGTCCCGCCGATGGACTTGCGTAGGAGTAAGAATGCACAGCTGCTGGCCAACTTTGCGGCGCTAGCTCGTGGTGTGCTCTACGATGCCAATGGTGATGAGGCTGGGCTGATGCTGGAGATCATATGGTCTATGGGCAGGCGCGAGGTGGCCGCGACACAACAGGACTTTGAAACGCGGCGTTCGGTGAACGCGTTCCTGAGCCGATACGGCATTCGCACATGCGCCTGGCTTGGATCAGACAAGGACGCTACGGTTTACTGGTCGGCGCTGGTCAGCTGTGCCCCGCGTCAGCGCGTGCTCTTGAGTCGTAGCACCGGGCGATATGACATTGGTGGGTCGCGGCTTTTCGTTCTGTCACCAGAGGATTGGATTGTCTATCCAACGGGATCGAAGGTGTCGGTATTCTGGGATCGCGCCGCGCGTTTCTCGTTGGGGACGTTGATCGGGAACCTGGTGAATAAGGATACGTTTGACCTGCGCGAGATGCTCGACGTGATCATGGGAATAAACCACGAGCACGTGGTGCTTCCGGTGATGGGGTGGACGCTGGCGACGCCGTTCAAGACAATATTGGAGATGTGTGGTGTGCGCTTCCCGATACTCCTTGTCCATGGTCAGCGTGGCAGTGGAAAGACCTCCACACTGCGTCACCTGGCCATGCCGCTCGTCGGTGCGCCTGGCAATCCGATCAGCGCCGACGTGACACAGTTCGCGCTATTGTCTACACTGTCCGCGTCGCGCAGCACGCCGGTGTGGTTGACAGAGTTCCGCCCGACGTCGCCGAACGCTGATGCGGTGGAATCCACACTGCGGCGCATGTACGATGACACCTATGACCTTCGTGGACGTTCCGATCTTTCGGTTGTGGCGTTTCATTTGGAAGCACCAGTTGCGATGGACTGTGAAGGTGTCTTCTCAGACAGTGCGCTACGGGAGCGCTGTGTCCCTGTGCGCCTAAATCAGAGCGATCTGCGCAACAACACCTTCCGTGAGAACTTCCGCCGCCTGGTGGATATGGAACCCATGCTGCGCAGTTTCGCGTGGCACTACATAAGGTGGTCGCTTGAATTGGGTGTCGACGACATCAAGCCAATGGTGCGCACTGCGCTTCTGAGCGCCCGGCGCTATATCCAGTTCGAGCGCATGTCCAACAGCGCAGCGATTCTCCTGGTAGGGTTGAAGCTGTTCTCAATGTTCGCACAGCGTGAGGGTGTTGATTTCTCTGTCGACCCTGAGCAGTTCATGGGAATGTATGTTGAACGCTGTTATTCTACCGCGTTCAACAAGAACCTAGGGTCGCTTACGTCTGCGGACGAGTTGGTGGAGTTGTTCATGCATGCGTTCCGCAGCGGTGAAAGTTGGGCGATGAATGCAGCAATATGGGACAGCGCCCATCGGGTGCTTTGGTTTAGCCTTACTGCAGCACGTCATTGGCTATGTCGTTTCCGCAGCTCGCTTCCTGACATCAACGTCCTGAGGTCACAGTTGGAGGAACGTATTGGACAGTACATCTTACCGCCGATGAATTTCCAGGGCGGGATTTACTACGGAATCGACGTCGACAAGGCGTCGGAGATGGGACTGAATGCACCTGCACCAACATTCCGAGGAGCATCCGATGGAAGCAAAATATCCATTGGCGAGATGTGAGATATGTCCGTTGAAGAATCGTGACTTCGTGCCGCCGTATATACCATCGGATTCTAAAACATCGGACATCCTGGTGGTCGGTGAGTCCCCTGGGCGCACAGAGGTCGTGTTAGGACGGCCGTTTGTCGGTCAGAGCGGAAACCTCCTGCGTCAAGCCATGCGGCGTGTGGGCATTGATCCGGACGGTGTGCTCATGACGAACTCTGTGCTGTGCCTTCCAACGGACGCGAAGACGCTGGACATCCCGCTGGCGCGCAACGCATGTCGTGGTGCACTGTTCAACGTCGTGCGCAACGGCATCTCTGCAGGGCGGCGTTACATAGCATTATTCGGTCGTGAGGCCGCGGACGCGTTCGGCGTGGATGATCAGTTTGTATGGATGTACAGCGCCGAGCTGAGCGCGTGGATGATCGCGCTTCCGCATCCTGCTTACATCCTACGGCGCATGTCCGAGTCGCCGTTGTTCTTCCAAGGGATTGCGAAGCTGGCACGGCGTTCGCCGTACGAGCCGAAGATGCATCTGCGGACGACATGGCTAGACGATCCGAAGAAATTCCCATACGACGCCATTGCGCGTGCCCCATACGTCGTGATCGACATCGAGACGGACACGCTGGACCCAAGCACCGCACGCACCATCATGGTTGGAATCGGTGTCCCAATCAACGGCCGTGCGTTCTATGCGTACATAATACCTGAAGAGCGTGTCGTGGACATGATCCCACACATCGCTTGGATGGTGCGTGAGCATGCAGCTAAGTTAGGTGGGCATAACGTGAAGTTCGACTTCGTCCACCTGGCAAGGTACGGTGTGCCTATAGCGTTTGGATGGGACACGCTTCCACTTGCGCATGCGTGGAACGAGCACATCCCGTTGGGTTTGAAGGAGTTATCTGCGCTCTTCTTTGATGCCACAGACTGGAGTAAGGGAGTCATTGTGCGTGGACGCTGGGCGGACGTATCCCAACAGGAGATTGGGGAATACTTGTCTCGTGACCTCTATTACACCTACTTACTGCACGATCATCTCCGTACGATGCTTGGAAAGCAAGGCAGGGATGGGTTTGTCTTTGACTTCCTGCCACGCGTTGCGGTTGGACTTGCGCGCATGGAACATCACGGCGTGTGCATTGACATGCCCAAGCTCAAGGAACTCATAAAACAGTTTGAGGATGAACAAGCTGCGCTGTGTAGGCAGCTGCAGGCGATAACAGGCGTACCATCGTTCAACCCGAACTCGCCCCAGCAATGTGCCAACTACCTGTATGGAACGTTGAAGATGCCGAAGAAACAGGTCGCTGGGCTCTCAGAGAACAGCACCGCGGCTGCGATATTGAACCAGATGGATCAGGAAAACCCGTTCGTGCGCACACTGCTACGCTATCGGCGCGTGCAGAAGATGCTCGCCTCATACCTGCGCCCGCTCATGGAGTTGGCGCGCCCAACACCAGACGGCTTGTATCGTGTGCATCCGCAGTGGCGTCAGACAGGGACAGTGACAGGAAGGCTGTCCGCAGCGAACCCATCCATCCAGAACATACCACGTGCAGACGAGCAGGAAGAAGGATTTTACGGGAAGTTGGTGCGTGATTTATTCATCGCACCCCCTGGGCATGTCCTGGTTGCGGTGGACGGGTCACAGTGGGAGTTGCGTGTTGCTGCATGTGAGAGCGGTGATCCGTTCTTGATTGGTGTGTACCAGCGCGGCGGGGATGTGCATGGTGAGGTGTCACGTGCAATGTTCGGTGAGGGATATACCAAGACGCAACGGTCGCATGCAAAGCGATTTGTGTTCTCGTGGCTGTATGGTGGGTCGGAGGAGTCGAGCGCACAGGTGTTTCAAGTCCCACGTAGTGTGGTGAAGCAGTATGTCGCGCGCTTCAATGAGGCGCTGAAGCGCGCGGTCGAGTGGCGATCGGAGCAGTATGAGCGTGCACGCACACAAGGCTATTTGCAGTCCCGTGCTGGAAGGAGGTTTCACTTTCCACTCATCTTTTCTGGGAACAGTGATGAGGTACGCAAGGGGGCAATAAACTACCCAATCCAGGGCGCGGCGAGCGATCTTACACTACAGGCGTTTATAGACTGCTTTGACGCGCTGTTGGAGATCGGGGCGTTTCCGGTTATACTTGTCCATGACTCGATAGTTGTGGAGGTGCCAGAGGATAGGAAGGAGGAGGCAGCCAAGATCGTTGTAAACGCATTGGTCAAGGCCGCGGAGCGCGTTTACCCAGAAATACCGTGGTCGGCAGAGGCAGAGTACGGCAGTTCTTGGGGGTCAATGCATGAGCTCAGGTTGGAGTGATGCCGGTGCTATGCGAGCCAGACCTGAAGTGGAACCCACCTCCTCCATGCGAGCCGCAACGGTAGTGGAATCCACCCTCAAAGTGCGAGCCACACACCACGTGACACCCACCGAGAGAGCGCGAATAACATCACACAACAAGTATGGAAGGAGGTAAGGATGGAAGAAGAATTTTTACCTAACACAAACGTCAGTACATCACGCAGACTAAAGCCAAGGAAGCATGCGCAGCTGTTCCAGGCATTCAGCTTCTGGCGCGAGCTGTCCCGGATGCTTATGGCGCACAAGGCACGCATTAGCGCGGTCGAGCGTGGGGCGTGTGCATTGGACGCCGAGTTTGAGGTTGCAATGATCAAACGCCTAAACCTGGAGGACGCAGTCGAGTATGCACGAAAGAGCATGATCGACGCGGCGTCTGAGATCGCGGTGTGGCCGTGGATAACTCAGTTCAACGGACTGCGCGCTGGTGGTCTAGCAGCACAACTACTCGCACAAATAGACGATATTGGCAAGTTCAGGACAGTGTCCGCGTTGTGGCGCTACGCTGGATATGCTGTCGTGGATGGGAAGCGCGAGTACCGGAGGGCTGGAGAGCCGATGCATTACAATAACACACTGAAGTCCACATGCTACCTTATAGGCCAACAGTTCCTGCGCAGCCAGACAGAGCCGTGGGTGAGTTTCTACTACGATTACAAAGAGCGCATACGCAACAAGTACCGATCGCCGTGGTGTGAACAATGCAACAGGCCAGCGAGCGCGTGTACTGGGAAGAAGCACCGCCATAAGTACACGGATGGGCACATCCACATGATGGCAATGCGTGCTATGATAAAGATTTTCCTGTGTAACCTATGGGTCAGGTGGAGGGAATACGAAGGACTTCCGGTCACGCCTCCATATGTCCAAGCAGTCCTAGGACACACAGGAGTTGAGTATGTATGAGTGACACGCTTGTATACAAACTGATTGAGCTGATCAACAATGAAAGGTGTACGGAGCATGGACGCAAGCCCAAGGATCATGTCAGGAGGGTGGATGTCGGAAGGTTACAGCGGTACGTTCCGTGCGAGGAATGCACACACCTTGACCTATGCCGTGTCAGTGTGAACAGCGGCGGGCCTGCATTTTGTGAATATGTAGAGGACTAGGGAAACTCCCTAGTCCTCTTTACCAAATTTCCTGCGCAGCGTTGCGATGATAGCCTTTGCCTTCTTTGCCAGCTCTGGGTTCTTCCTTCCGCTCACATTCGCAATGAACACGAGCTTCTGGATGGCCTCCCGGTAGGTTACCTTGCCATTTGATATGCTGCTTGCAATCTTGGACGCACTTGGCCACCCCAGCGCTGTCAGGCTTCCCTCATCAAGGTCGACCTTCTGCGCCCACTTTTTCACCATCTCACGAAATCCCTTTGTTGCTGAGCGCACGCAGTATGATTGCCACAATTGCTACAACGATGTTGACGATCTCCTGTGTCTGTGGATCGGGGCTGTAAACGTTGTACCCGAACAGGTTTGCCACCGATACTGCCAGGAACAGCAGGAAGAACCAAATGGTCTTGCTCTTATACCAGGGCTTCGTGTTGTGTTCCATTTTCTTCCTCCGAACTTATGTCAAGGTCAAGGTCAAAGTCAAGGTCATCGTCATCCAACATGCCATGGCGTCGCGCGAAGTCTCTGATGATGAAGCGCAGCGCCATTGAGTGATTTCCTTCCAACAGCCTTGCGACTCTCTCTACGATTCTGTACTGTTCGTCATTCATCCGCCACGACATGTAACGTGTCTTATTGTATCTTGCCCCTCCTGCCATGTTACAATAGCACCTCCCTACCAAGTTTTACTGCTATTGTAACACAAGATCATGAACTTGTCAATACCTCAGAATCACCTTTTAATGAGTACACAGGCACTTTGCATGGCCTTCCATCCGATCTCATGCGCGTTTGGAAGCGTACCACCAACTTACCACTCTTTGCCAGACTCCTTAGACGTCTGTGCACCCATGTACTGCTACATCCGAGTTGATCTGCGATCTCTTCTGCGCTCACACCTCCACCGGTGTTAAGATATTGTTGCTGTAAAATCTCTATCAGCAAATCCTTCATCGTAAAGTCTGGGTCTTGCATCGTTCCTCCAACCCATCAATCACTACGCGCTCTGGAAGCGGATGCGGAAACACATAAGGTATGACACGTGGGAACCCATCTACTACCTCAATGACAACCATACCAAGGTTGCGGCGCACACCACGGTTTGGAGTGTTCCTGCGCATGACATAGGACGTCTCAAGCTGCCATGCTGGTGTGGATATCTCGGCGCGCAGGGGAGCGCGGTTTGCCCCTTCGATGTACGATATCAACATCTGATGGCTGTGCGAGCGCACGATCACATCGGCATGCAGCCCTGCCATATCACTGAACTGGCCTTCACGTTCCAATGGTGTGGTGACGTAGCGTATCATTACCGACTGGGAATGTGCTACATCGAATAGGAGCCCGCACGCCTCGAACAGCAACCAGTCATGGCTGTAATGTCCATAAACGTCCTGGCGCGCATTCAATGTATACGCAATCATCTCTGTTGCGGAATCCTCAACGTCGTGGTAGCGCGATCCCCTTGTCACATAGGTCACGCCGACAACCTTCTCCTGGAACGGTCTGGCTGCCTCAAGGAAGGCTTTTGCCTGGTGGATTATGTCCGTCTCCAATACGAAACGAGCGCCCTCCTTTGGTTGTTTCCCGTCTACTATATCCCCATTCCATATCAACACGTTTAGCGGGGGTATTTCCTCTGCAATGCGTAGCCAGTTCTCCCATAGATACTCCTGACCACGGTTGAGTCTATACATCCCTCCACTGGACGTGCGCATGTCCGGTGGCCATATGCCGAACATGGAACCGACATGTACGTCCGCGATCACTCCTACACGAAACGCTTCCATACCCAACTAATCGACTGCGCTTTCAATGTCGTAAAGATTCGGTGTTACTTCTTCTACCAGCCCACGACGAGCCTCCCTTATCAACTCTAATGCGCTCTCCAACTTCCGTGTCGCCTCTTCCGACCACCAGCGTGCATGCACAACCGTATTGCGACTGATCTTAGTCTCTAAGGGGGGCGTCGTGCCCCACAGTCTGAGCCACTGCTTGACAAACCTCGATAGATATGTCTGTGCGGCTTCACTCTTCAAGTTCTTGGCAGCGGCAGGGCCTCCGTAATACGCTGCTAATGCAGGGAACAGTTTATTGTTGTTGGCAGCCAGGTTTGACGCCAGTATTGACGTGCCGGTCTGTACGTTGACGTCAGGATCGAGCAACTCTTGTTTCGTTGGACGGTCGGCAAACTGTTTTCCGGCATCGCGTGGCATCACCTGCATGAGTCCCACCGCGCCTGCTGGGCTTATGGCGTTGGGATCGCCGTTGCTCTCCAACGCGATCAACGTTCCTAATATCCTTGGATCGATGTTGTGTTGTTTCCCATACCTCTCGCACAGCCCTTTCCATCTGGTGATCTCAATACTTCCCCACACGTCTTGTGGCTGTGGCCGTGGTTGCACTGGTGTCCCCCCTTCCGGCCACAGATGCTTTGCCAGTGGAACACCTACTGGTGCGTTGGGTTTCCATATTGGTTTGCTATACCGGGGCAGCGGCCATGGGCTTGGTGGGTTACTCACATAGAGTCCATCGCGAACCTTTTGTGCGTGTGCTAGCCACAGTGTCGTGAACTCCGCAGGGCGTGTGCAATAGGTAGCCCAACGGTTGTCTTCGAAGTCGTGGGTGAATATTGTAGCCCCGATTACACGGCCATCTGCTACCAACTGTGCTTCATACGCTGCCAGCTGTGAGAAATATACTTGCGCCTTATCCGGGCGTCCCATACTTTGCCATCCAAAGTAGCCCCCACCCGGTATAACATGGCTGTCGATCCCACACTCGGTGATTATGATTGGCACGTCCCATGGACAGGCACGGAAGCGACCGGCCCACCATCCCCAATTCTCCCGAGGCCCGTTGATGTACCAATACTCATGTAGTCCTAGGAAGCCTTTGTACTTCCAGATCGCCTCAATCGCCTCCACAAACGGCTTCCAGATCGGCGGTGAGTCCGGAGGCTCTACCGGCTGACCGTTTCCCGGCCATCCCACGCCCAGGTTTAATGCAACGACGCGCACGCGCGATGATGCCATATTTGCCGTCAGCCGTGCGTAATACGCAGCAACCAACTCTGGCGGCTCTTCCGCCCATACCATAGGCTCGTTGAGACCCTCGACGGCGATCTTATCGCCCCGTAGGTTATTCTTGTTTAGTATGCGCAGCCATTCCTCTGTATGGCGGTCGGCGATCTCAAGCGCGTGCCTGCGGTCACGCAAGCCACGGCCACCCCATTTCAGATTCTCACTGATCTCATAGTTTCTGAGTACGAGCAGCTTCTGCGCTGCCTGCAGTGCTACATCGGCACGCCTAGCCGTCTCACCAGAGAAAAATAGCTTGATGACCGGTGGGGCGAGTTCACGAATGAATATACCATCCTGCCTCCCAGCATGCATCGGCGCCCAGTGAGGGCACAGTAACGTGTTGGTTGTCATAGCACATACCTCCGGTCATATAAGACCCAGGGCACGCAACAGTGTCGGTAATATGCTCGATATTAATGCCACAACGCCGCCGAACATTGCACCATTGCGTGCCGATGTCAAGCGCATGTCGTTGATTTGTTCTTCCAAAATCTTTATGCGGTCATTGTTGTTGCGCGCGCGTGCAATGTCCTCGCGGTAAGGGCACGTAGAGTTATGCACGGACACCAATGCCTCGACACGCGCGAGACGTTTGTCGATCTGGCTAAGTTGCTCTCTGATATTTGCAAGTTCGACCATCGTTTGTGTTGTTCTCATAGCACTTCAGCCGTGGTGTTGTTTATTCATATCTCCTGTCACGAAAATTTCTCTGACGTCGCCATGCGCGTCACTCACCTTCATTGTCGAACAGCCACCAGAGGCTGTAGACGTCCTGCGGTGAAATCTGCCCGTCTATGTCCTGCGGGGATATAGGACGGAATTTTATTTCTACTTCCTCATCCAGGAGTGGCTGCAGTTCCCTGAGGAACTCTGCCATGCGTTCCTCAGGCACAGTCACCTGTCCGTCCTTCTCCTCACCATAGCGTCGTGCAATCTCCAGGCGCTGTTTCCTGAACGCCTCCAGATGGGGCTCCATCTGACGCGCAATCAAAGCCAAGCGGTAGGCGGTGAGGGCAGACATCTTCTGTTCCATCAACCGCGCCATAGGTTGTTCGGCTATGACCAAATCTTGTAACTTCATGTGACCTCCTCAAACAACATAGGTGTTTCCATACGGATACAATGCGGGCTGAACCAGATGCGCTCCTTGAAGCGATTCTCACTGTTTTGTGTTTTGTAACGCCGCGACATACACCGTCTGGCAGTCCATGCCACCTTTTCCCACGTTGTCGGCATCTCGTGCTCGCCCTCATAGCCACACAACGCGATGCGGAAACGAGGGTCGTCTCCATACTCCAAGCACCATTGGCGCACGGAGGCACTCAGCGTGGCGTCATCCCAGTTGTAGATGTCCTTTCTGCGCACTTTGTGGTCATAGGGCGGGTCGAGGAAGATGCCAATCGCCTTCCCATGGCTGAAGGTGGCTTCGGTCAACACGCGTTTCCAATCCCCACAACAGATTTTGACCAGGCGCAATCGGTCGCTCAGCTGGCGCATGTACCGTCGCAGGTTCTCCCGACTGCGCTGACACTGCCCTTCGAGTTCACCCGCGTGGATGACCTTACGAAGAACTCCCTGGCCGCCTACCTGGACACGGCGTCTTTGCACTATCCCCTGCTCCGACTTCACCAGGCGCCCATCCACACTGGTCCACGGTCCTTTTCCACTGCACCACCCTTCGCCAATCCAACAACACAATCCCCATATCCACCAACCCGCCTTTTGGGCGTCGTAGTAATCCGGGTCGCCCATGAGGCGCTCGATGTCGGGCGGGTTCTGCACCAGCCAGATGTGTCTTGCCATCACGTCTATCTCGTTGGCCGGCCAATCCACATATTCCGCCACTGCATCCGGGTCCCTCTGGATGGCCCGCCAGGCATTGGTCAAATAACCATCAATGTCGTTGACAATTTCCATCCCGTGGGGGTCGGGACGGTTCAAGAGCACCGCTCCTCCGCCAAAGAAGGGCTCGATGTAGAGGTCGACGTCTCCCAGACGCGACCAGACTAAATCAGCCACCTGAGACTTGCTACCAAACCACGGGAAAGGAGGTTTCAGCATACGCTATCCGCAATGGGGTGTCTTCTTCCTACACTTGGTACAGACCCAGTCATTTCCACGGCGTTCGCGCTTGGTGACCTTTTTACATTCCTTGCAATACCTGTGCTGTTCCGTTGGATGTCTGAAGTTCATTGCTCGTCTCCTTGACAGGCGTCTTTTCCAATGTGCCCGTCAGCAACTGTTGCAATACCCGAGTCGTCGCACTGGGTGTCCGCAGCATGGTGATGACGTCTCTGTCCATCGCCCAGTGCATCGCGACCAGGGCCCTTACAATCGTCTCACTGTCCTGGGCCTCCTGAATGGCCTGCCGTGCCTGCACCGCCACTGCCTCCACAGCAGACATCAATTCCCTGGTCTCAGCATGTTTCTGCAGCACCTGTGCCATGAGATTCTTGGTGTCCATCCCCCGTGCGGCTGCCTCAGCGATGAAAGCCGTTTCATCACCCTGCTGCGCTGCAACCGCCTTGTACAGGTGCACCTCCGCCTGGGGGTCCACACGGCGTAGTTCCTCAAGGTGCTCCAGCGCCCAGGCGCGGAAATCCTCCAGACGAAGTTCACGTCTCTGGGGATTTCCATCCGTATCGGAGATGATG
>Ga0068705_10000365_pt1 | contig 23492 bp, 24 predicted proteins | sample YNPMSTMetaG_FD_65631 | JGI IMG/M metagenome (GOLD analysis project Ga0068705, IMG submission 65631) | Anoxygenic and chlorotrophic microbial mat microbial communities from Yellowstone National Park, USA - YNP MS-T MetaG | ecosystem: Environmental > Aquatic > Thermal springs > Hot (42-90C) >... | reverse complement strand
ATTCCTGTGGATAGCGAGCATAGTGCGCTGGCTCAATGCCTGTTGGGAGAGAAGCCGGAAGCGGTGGCCCGACTTATTTTGACGGCCTCTGGGGGGCCCTTTCGGGGACGAAAGGCCTCCGAACTCGCCCGAGTCTCCCCCGCCGAAGCCCTCAATCACCCCGTCTGGCGCATGGGCAACCGCATCACCATTGACTCTGCCACCCTCGTCAATAAAGCTCTGGAACTGATAGAGGCGCACTGGCTCTTTGGCGTTTCGCACCATCACATTGAAGCATGGATCCATCCCCAGTGTATCGTCCATTCTCTGGTAGAATTTACCGACGGCTCTCTCAAAGCTCAGCTGAGTTTGCCGGATATGCGCTTACCGATTCTGTATGCATTGGCTTACCCGGAGCGTCCCGTGTGGGAAAAGGCTCCCTATCGCATTGCTCAGCTTTCTCAGCTTTCTTTTGAAGAGGTAGATGAGGAGACTTTTCCCTCTTTGCGGCTGGCTCGCCAAGCTCTGGATAAAAGTATTGCGGCTCCTGCCCTCTTCAATGCCGCAGATGAAATCGCCGTAGAAGCCTTCTTGCGGGGCGAACTGGAATTTTTAGAGATTTTTGAGGTGCTGGCATGGGCTTTGGCGCAGTCAGAAAGCAGCGAGAATTCGGCTTCTCCTCACGATTTGGCAGAGTTGGAGGGGTATTTTAGGAAAAAAGTACAATCTTACCTTCGGACATGCAAGGTGAAGGGGCGTTCGTAGATTTTGTACGATTATATGTGGAAGGTGGGCGCGGTGGGGATGGGGTTGTTCATTGGCGTCGGGAGAAGTATGTTCCTCGTGGGGGGCCTGATGGAGGGGATGGCGGAGATGGGGGCAGTATCTACATAGAGGGGGATCCGAGCCGCTGGACGCTTTTGGATGTCAAGTATCGGAAGTTTCTCAAGGCTCCGGACGGCGAGAGGGGCCGAGGCCAGTGCCAAACCGGCGCACGCGGAGAAGATATTATACTCAAAGTTCCGCTGGGGACTATTGCCTATGATGATGAGACGGGGGAAAAGTTAGGCGAAGTTTTGGAGAAAGGGGCGCGAGTGTGTATAGCTCGGGGAGGTAGAGGGGGTCGGGGAAATCATGCTTTTCGGTCTCCGACGTTGCAGGCGCCGGATTTTGCGGAGCCGGGGCGCTCTGGCGAAAAACGTAAGGTCCGTTTAGAGCTTAAGCTTTTGGCGGATGTGTGTTTGGTAGGCCCGCCCAATGCGGGGAAATCTACCCTATTAGCGGCGCTCACACGGGCTCGGCCGCGTATTGCGCCATACCCTTTTACGACGCTGACTCCTCACCTCGGCGTCATCCAAGATGAGAAGGGCCACAGCTTGGTGATAGCCGATTTGCCGGGCTTGATTGAGGGCGCCCATCAGGGCAAAGGGCTGGGCCTGCGTTTTCTGCGGCATGTGGAGCGGGGAGCTATATTGCTATTCCTCCTTCCCCTGGACTGGGAGGAACCCTGGAAGGCCTACGGCATGCTGCGCGAAGAGCTTTATGCCTATGACCCCCGGCTCTTAGAGAAACCCCTCCTTATCGCTTTTAGCAAAGCGGATCTGATTCCTGCTGAAGCACGGGCGGCGTACCTGCGGCCCGAAGTGCCTTATCCGCAGGTGTTTATTTCGGGGGCTACGCATGAGGGGCTATCTGAGTTGGTTACCCTTCTCTACGAGACGGTAAAGGCCCATCGCGGCCCCACTAAATCCCCCGTCTCTTGGCATCCTTGAGTGGGCTGGGTCTTCTGCTGGTGGGACTGGTGTATTTACCTATGCAGGTTTTTTTGACCTATTATGTGCGGCGCTGGCGAAAGGTAAAGCCCCTAAGTTCCCTCGCCTCTCAGGAGCCCTTCGTCGTGCTTTTATGTGCGCGAAACGAGAGTGCCATTCTTCCTCAGACGCTTCCCACGTTGCTGAACCAGAGGTTGGCTATCAAGGTGGTAGCGGGGGATGATAGTTCTACCGATGAGACGAGAGCGGTTTTAGAGGCTGGTTTGGGAGGGGGGTTGCATGAGGTGCATGCAGTTCCGCCCTCTTACCATGAGGTATATTCTGGTAAGCAGGCGGCTTTGGCGTATTTGGAGGAGTGGGTGAGGCCGCCCTACTTTGGCGTTGTAGATGCGGACATGTGGGTGCCCAGCACGTGGGCGCAGACCTTGGTAGGAGCTTTGGAGGCAGACCCCAGAATGGGAGCGGTGAGCGGCCCCAGTCTGCCCCGAGCAAACGGCCTTTGGAGTGGGTTTCAGCGGATAGAATGGGCCGCTACTCTCTATCTCATTGCCGCTGAGCAAGGGCGCGGCAATTCCCCACCCACCGCTATCGGCAATAGCCTGTGGGTACGTTACGAAGCCTGGAAAACCATAAATGGCTGGAAAAGCCTGCCTCCGACCCTGGTGGAAGACTATCACTTCATGCGAGCGCTCTTGGATAAGGGGTGGCGGTTTGCCTGGGTATTTACGCCTGAAGCTTATGCCGAGACGCGCGCCGAAAAGACTTTTCGGGGTTGGTGGCATCAGCGTCTGCGCTGGCGCCGGGCCGTGGAGCGCGTACCCCCTCTGGCTAAGTTTTATTGGGGGGTACAGGTGCTAGTACCTTGGGTAGTGCTATTTTCTGGATGGGTGAGCTTGGGAATATGGGTAGTAGCGGAGCTCTTACCCCTTTGGCGACTGCGCGCTGTGCTCCAAGTGCGTAGGCTTTTACGATATATGCCGCTTCTGCTCGTGTATCGGTATTTTCAAGGGGTCTTGATGTTGATGCTGAGTTTGGGAAGGCATCGCTTGGATTGGCGGGGGCGCTGGTATGAGGGCTAAGGAGCACCTCGCCGTCTTCCTTATGGCAGAAGCCAAGCCAACCTGACTAATACTGTTTCCTGGCACAGACTTTCTTTTTAGGCGGTACCTGCTCAAAATGGCCCTCTTACCACTGGTATTACATCCCCCCACTCCCTACACCCTCTCCCCCCTTCTCAAGGGGGGAGAGGGTCGGGGTGAGGGGGGATCGTACACCCATGTGCCGTGCCCCTTCGGCGCCCTCCTCGTGGCCTTATCCTAATTTTCGGCGAAGGGTTTCTGAATGGGAAGAGGAACGTTGGGGGCTGGCGCCGCCCAAAATGTCTTGGTATTAGCTCTCTGGAAAGGGCGCAGATAGCAGGCAGGCTGGCTCACGACCGTGCCTTTCCCCAGCTGCAAGTATATCCTCCGTACCATAGGGAGCCCCCTCGTTATCTTTGACTCATGGAAGCCTTTGCCATGGACCATATTGCTATTGCTATGGCGGACGAAGCGGCGGTTGAGAGGTGGCGTCATGCCTTCGGCCTGTCTCCTTTTCATGTAGAAGAGGTGCCCGCCCAAGGGGTGAAGGTGTATTTTTTTCAGAGTGGAGGTACTACGTTGGAAATCCTTATTCCACTTCATGCGGATTCTCCCGTGGGCCGCTTTATTGAGAAGAAAGGGGGCGGACTGCATCATATAGCGTTTTATGTGGAGGACTTAGGAGGGGCTAAGGCGCATTTGGAGGGGCTGGGGTTTGAGGCGCTTTCTCAGGAGCCGCAGCCCGCCGCCCGAGGTAAGCGCGCCTATTTTTTTCACCCTAAAAGTGCTAATGGGGTGCTCATAGAGCTGGTGAGCCATTCGTAAGCGAGTTTTACACTCTGTTAACGCAGGTAAGCGACCTTAGGGTGCCCATGCGAATTTGGGGCGTATTCCTGATTGGGCTTTGGGGGTGTGCGCCCCGAGAGCTAATTAGGATTAAGGGGAGTGATACGCTTCTTCCCGTCTCTCAAGCGCTGGCGGAGTCTTATTTAGAGAAGGCGGGGGGGTCGCTCATTAGCGTTACAGGGGGGGGAAGTGGGGTGGGGATTGCGGCCCTCCTGAATGGAGATACCGATATTGCGATGAGCTCTCGTCCTCTTAAGCTGGCTGAGCGCCTTCGCTTGGCTATGGCCCAACGAACCCTCGTAGAAGACACGGTGGCCTGGGATGTTTTAGCGGTCTGTGTGCATCCCTCCAATCCCATTTCCCATCTTTCTCGGGCTCAGCTCGTTGCTATCTACACGGGGGCTATGACTAACTGGAAAGAGTTAGGAGGGCCCAACCTGCCGATCGTGGTCTATTCTCGGGAGTCCAGCTCCGGTACCTTTGAGTTTTTCCGGGACCATGTCTTGCAGGGAAAAGACTTCGCCCCTTCGGTGCGGTTTATTCCTGCTACGGGAACTCTGGTGCAGTCCATTGCACAGACGCCCGGGGCTATTGGCTACCTCGGCATTGCTTACCTTACCCCTCATATCAAGCCCGTGGCTATCTCCGACGAAACCCATCCCCCTACTCTCCCCGTGAAAGACCGCTCCGTCCTCTCTTCCTATCCCCTTGCCCGTCCCCTCTACTACTACTACGAAAAGAAGAACTTACCTCGCCTCACGCCCTTCCTTTCCTTTGTCCATAGTCCCGAAGGCCGAGCCGTGATTGAGAAAGTAGGGTACGTCCCATGAGAGACAAGCTGACCATTGGGGCTTTTCGGGCTAGTGCCCTGACGATTATTTTGGCGCTGGGGGGCATTATGCTCTTTTTATTTCGGGAGGGGGTGCCGGCTCTTACAAAGGAACCTTTTGAGGGACTCGTTTTTGCTGTTCATCCGCAAAATCCTGTTCGGCGACTTTCGGCGGACGAGTGTCGGGCGCTTTTTCAGAAGAGCCTCACTTGGTCCGAAGTCGGTGGTCCTGCCGTCTCTCCCTTGCCTATTCATTTGTACAACTTGGAGCTTTATGTAGGTAGTCAGGCTTCTCTGGAGAGGATCCGCTCTTTTTTAGATTCTGTGGCGCAGCTGCCGGGTATTTTGGTGGCGCTGCCGAGGGCGTGGGTTCCGGCTTCTTTGCGGCCTGTGGAGGTGAGGTGGTCGGCTTGGGAGGCGCTGTTTGGGCGGGTGCGGTGGTCGCCTACTTACGAACCCCTTCCTGAGGTCGGTATATGGCCGCTCCTACTGGGTAGCCTCTGGGTAACTTTCCTGGCCCTTCTGATTACCCTTCCCTTAGGCGTGATCATGGCTATTTACACGGCGGAGTTTTTACCGAAGGGGCTGTACTACCCGATGAAAGTCTTATGGGAGGTGGTAGCGGGGTTACCTTCGGTGGTGGTGGGCTTTTGGGGACTAGTCGTGCTGGTGCCCTGGCTCCAAAAAGCTTTCCACCTGCATACAGGCGAAACCGCCTTAGCCGCCGCCCTCCTCTTAGGCTGGATGACAATTCCCCTCATGGCGAGCTTAGTAGAAGAAGCCCTCTCCCATGTGCCGCGCCTTCTGGTAGAAGCGAGTTATGGGTTGGGGGCTACCCCTTGGCAAACCATCCTGCGCGTCAAACTTCCGGCTATTCGTTCGGCCTTGCTCACAGCTACTTTGCTTTCTGCTGGTCGCATTTTGGGCGAAACGATGATTGTGCTCATTGTGAGTGGCAATGCGCCTTTGCTGCCGACTACACCTCTTTCGCCGGTGCGCACGCTGCCGGCTACCTTGGCCGCCGAGCTCGGCGAAGCTCCTGTCGGCAGCTATCACTACCACACGCTGTTCTTTTTGGGGTTGGTCCTATTCCTGCTTACTTTGGCCCTCAATATTCTCGCCTATGCCATTACACCTTCGGAAAAGACTGCCTAAGCGCTGGGGCGAAGCTATCCTCACTTTTCTCGTAGGGGCTATCAGTTGGAGCATGCTGGTAGCGCTGGCAGGGGTTGTAGGGTTTTTAGTGTACCGAGGGGGGAAAGTCCTATCCTGGGAGTTTCTGACGACGCCGATGCGGGAGGGGATGGAGGCGGGGGGCATTGCGCCGCCGCTGGTAGGGAGTCTTTGGGTGGTGACTTTGGCTCTTCTGGTCGGGGCCCTGCTGGGCACAGCTACGGGCGCCTACCTAAGCGAGTTTAGCCCTAAGGGGCGCTTGCATCGGCTGATAGAGCTGCTAGTGAATACCCTTGCTGGCATCCCTTCGGTCGTGTATGGTCTTTTTGGGCTGGCGCTTTTTGTTGTGGCGCTGGGATGGGGTGCTTCTATCCTGTCGGGAGCGCTCACGCTTTCTCTCCTTTCCCTCCCCATTCTCATCCGAAATGCCCAGGAAGCCTTTTCAGGTGTCTCTCCCGACCTCAAACTCGCTAGCATAGGCATGGGCGCCTCCCCTGCCCAGACCTTCTGGCGAATCACCCTGCGCCTGGCTATTCCCCGCCTCATCACGGGTTACGTTTTAGCCATGGGCCGCCTCCTCGGCGAAACCGCCCCCATTCTCTTTACCGTAGCTGCTTATTACCTTCCCACCTACCCCCAAAGCCCCTTAGAACCCACCATGATGCTCCCCTATCACCTCTACGCTCTTATCACCAGCGGTACCAATGTCGCCCGCACTTATCCTATGGCTTTCGGTACCGCCCTCGTCCTTGTAGGTATTACGCTCCTCCTCACCACTATCGCCGCCATCCTCAGATTCCGTCTCAAAAAACAGCTCCATGTATAAGCTACAAGCTCAGAGCGTATCTGTCTGGTACGGTACCCACCAGGCCTTGTACGACGTCTCCCTTGCCTTAGAGCGAAATCACATTCTTGCCCTTATAGGCCCCTCTGGCTGTGGAAAATCCACCTTTCTCCGCCTTTTCAATCGCATGAATGACTTTATTCCGGGTTTTCGGCTCACGGGTAAGGTGCTCATTGACGGTGAAGACATTTATGCGCCTTCGGTAGATGCGGTGCTTTTGCGGCGCCGAGTAGGCATGGTCTTTCAGAAGCCCACACCCTTTCCATTTTCCATTTATGAGAATGTGGCTTATGGCCTACGCCTCCAAAATCGTCTCCCGGAAAAGCTTATTCGGGAAAGAGTAGGGCAGGCTCTTCAGCAGGCCGCCCTCTGGGACGAAGTCAAAGACAAACTCAAAAAGCCCGCTCTTTCCCTTTCCGGAGGGCAGCAACAGCGCCTTTGTATTGCTCGGGCCCTTGCGGTTCGCCCTTCCCTTATCCTCATGGACGAACCCACCTCCGCTTTGGACCCTATTTCCACGGCCAAAATTGAAGAGCTGCTGGCCGACCTCAAGCGCGCCTACACCATCGTGATTGTAACCCACAATATGCAGCAGGCCGCCCGCATTAGCGATTACACGGCTTTCTTCAAGGATGGCCACCTTATAGAGTATGGGCGCACCAAAGACTTTTTTACCAATCCCCAGCATCCCGAAACTTTACGCTATATTACGGGCAGATTTGGATAACGCCTATGAGCCTTATTGAGACGGAACTACTGAAGCTGCAGGCGCGAGCGCGTCAGGTGGTGACTATTTTGCAGAAGCGGCTGGAGATATTTGCGGAGGCGGTAGCGGCCGAAGATTGGCCTCGGCTCCAAGAGGTGCGCCGCTATCAGGCCGAAGCCCTCGCCCAAGATATGCGCTTAGATAGACGATGTGCTCGGATTTTGGCTCTCCATCAGCCCGTGGCTCAGGACCTTCGGCTGGTTTTAGCTGTCTTGCGCATGCACTTCTACCTCACCGAAATCTCCGAGCGTCTGGAAGCCCTCAGCGAGCGCCTCGTTATCCACCTCCCTCACATACCCCCCGAAAAGCTCCGCCGAGTCCCCCTATCTACCCTCATCAATAACGTTCGCCAGCTGCTGGACTCCTGCTTGGAAGCCTTTTTTCAGGCCGACTCCCAGCGCGCCAAACGCATCGCCGAAGAAGACGATGCCGTCGACCGCAGCTACGAGCGCTGCATCCAAGAAATCTACACCCAAGTTACCGCTCCCCTCTCCTACGAAGAAAGTCAAGCCTGGATAGAACTCGCCATCGCCACTAAAATCTTTGAGAGAATTGCCGATTATGCCATCGGCATAGCCGATGCCTCCATCTACCATACCGAAGGCATCTATTATTGGCATCGCTCACAGGCTTTCCGAGGAAAGTCCAACCCTTAGCAGCAGGTCTATACTGCTTACTTTAGCCTCTGCAGGAAAGCTCAGAGGCATAGGAACGTCTTCTTTGGAGAGAGAAACTTTCCAGCCATACCAGAGGGCTATTTCCTGAATGATGCGCCAGGCCACCTCTCCAAGGGTTTGATAGGCACTGCCGTAGATCTCTTCCAGAAGGGGTTTCCACTCTAAAAAGAACGGCGCTTTTCCGTAGAGGGTTTGAAGGACTTTGAAGTGATAGGCTTTCCAGCGGGAGTCTGGGGGCCAGGTAGCGTGCCAGGGGTTTTTCCGAGAGGTGCGACAGAGGGGAATGGAAAGCCACCCGTGCGCCGGCAAATAGCATCGGTAATAAAACGAACTACGGGGTAGGCGTTCTGGATAGCTCACCCCAAAAACCCTAAATCGCATGGCTGCTTGTAACCATCCTATGGGGGGCCAGTAGTACAGGGGCAAAATCGCCTCCATCCGCTGACCGAAGATGTGTAATTTTGTACAAATGTTAGACCGGGCCCGCATTGTAGTGGACCGCTTTCGGGAAGTAGAAGCCCAGCTCAATAGCCCCGAAGTCCTCGCCGATCCCGCCAAACTTCGGGACTTAGGGCGGGAGTACAAGTATCTCAAACGCGTATCGGACATTTATCAGCGCTACGAGACGGTGCGGGAGGCGCTTCAGCGGGCCAAAGACGAACTGATGCACGCTCAAGACCCCGAATGGCAAGACCTGGCTCAGGAAGAGGTGCACCGTCTCTCCAGAACCTTAGAGGCCATAGAGCAGGAGCTAAAGCTAGCCTTACTTCCGCCTGATCCGGATGACGATAAGAGCGTCATCTTAGAGATTCGGAGTGGGACGGGTGGAGATGAAGCGGCTCTTTTTGCGGGGGATTTAGCGCGTATGTATCAACGTTACTGCGAGAAGCGGGGCTGGAAGTGGGAAGTGAGCGATTACACCGAAGGCAATGTAGGCGGCTATAAGGAGCTTATCGTCACTGTACGGGGCGAAGGTGCTTATAGCTGGCTTAAGTATGAAGGGGGGGTTCATCGGGTCCAGCGTATTCCCCAGACCGAAAGCCAAGGCCGCATCCACACTTCCGCTGCCTCCGTCGCCGTCTTACCCGAACCCGACGAGATAGAAATTGAAATCAAAGAAAGCGACATTCGCAAGGACACGTACTGCTCTTCTGGGCATGGCGGGCAATCGGTCAATACCACTTATTCTGCTGTGCGTTTAGTGCATATTCCCACTGGCATTACCGTGGCTATTCAAAATGAACGTTCCCAGATAAAAAACTATGAGACGGCTTTGCGTATTTTGCGGGCCCGTCTCTACGAGTTAGAGCTTCAGAAGCGGCGGGCTCAAGAGGATGCCTTGCGGCGAAGTTTTATCTCCACGGGCGACCGCAGCGCCAAAATCCGAACCTATAACTTCCCGCAAAACCGAGTAACAGACCATCGCATCGGATTGACTCTATATAACTTAGACCAGGTCCTCAATGGGGAGCTTGATGAATTATTAGAGGCGCTGCGCCTGGCTGATCAGACGCAGCGCCTTGCCGCCGTGGGCGCATGAAAACCTTAGTGGGCCTCTTCTGGCTGCGAAGCCACTGTCTGCTTGGAGAGCCCCACAGCCTTAGATAAGATACTCCACAGGGTGTTCAAATCTAAGTAAAACTTCTCCAGACTCTGAACATCTGCCAAGGAGTGCCAGACATTCGGTTCTAAAAGAACTGTCTCTCTCGGAATAGCAATGTACACATGGGAGCCCTGCATGCCCAGGTAAAGAGGTAGGGTGGGATTTTGCTGGTGGTAGGCGACGATCGCCTCAATTAGTTCGGCGGTGAGGTATCGTTTGACGGTGAGAGGGCTATTCGCATAGACCTCGTAAGCCATGCCCAGGGCTGAGTTTTCCACGGGGCAACTTTGCAGGCGGGAGGTTCGGGTTCCAACTTCTTCAGCAGGGGTACCTTTCGGGACGACATATAACTCCCCGCCGCGGGGCTGAGCTAACTTGGCATGCGCAAATAAGCCTTCAAATACAGGCTCCCATCGCGTACCTTGTTCATTTTTTATTTTCTGGTAGGCATGCACTTCGGAGAATTCCACTAAACTCCCATCCTCCAGCTGAAGGAGACAGTAGTCATCCCCTTCATACTTATGGATCGGCTTGTGGAAGAGGCCGCTCTGACCAAAGACAGCCACTGGAATTGCTCGATGGGGCATGTACTGAAGACGTTCCTCAATGAATCGAATGATGCCATCTATCACGCGGCCCTTAAACAGATTGTAATAGCGGGGACTGCTCAGCACCTCCCGGTACACCATGTACCCTAAAAAACCAAACACCAACACATTTAGCGCGACCAGCGCCCAAAAATACTCCTGTCCCATGAACGAGGTGCTCCCCCATATCGCAAACGCTGTAATCGGGACGGCGAGTACCCATACTAGAAGAGCTTTTAGAATAGTACTTCTGCGAACAGACTCCGCTGTCCCTAACTCCTTGGACAGAAAATCGGCATAGTAACGCCGAAAATCATCTAACGTCTTCATATTCAACATAGTTTTTTTAGATTAGTATTCATCCTTGGCAAGGCCTTCGTCCTCTCCTTGGGAGATAGGCTTTGCTTTACTCCCCACTTTTTCATAGGCACAAAGTCTTAGGCAAAGGTATGAGTTTTCTCATAAAGTCAAGGGGCGTGCAAAGAGAATGCCAATCCATCTCGTACCTTTGGCAGGATGCGGTGGATAGTTTGTGGAATAGTGGGTGTTTATTTGTGGGGGCAGGGGCAAGACCCCCTGCGAGACTCTCTGGTGGTAGAAAACGAGCGCATAGAATATCTGGAACTGGGGATTAAGCCCCATCCGTCCATCCCCTCCTTTGAAATACCTAAGTGGGACATCAGGATCACGCCTACCTGGGAGAAAAGCCCCAGCGCCTCAGTGAGGCTTCCCGAGGCTCCTACGCCCGGACGCCCCACCTGGGCGCGTTTGGACCCCGTGCATCTGCGTTATAGCCTGGGACGCTTCTGGACTCAGGAAGGCCAGCTCCTCTGGAATAAAACCCGAGCCCTCTCCTGGGACGGCGGAGTGCGCCTTCATCACCGCTCTAACCTACAAGCCTTTGTCCCCCAAGCCCGTTCGGGAACAACTACCCTGGCCGCATGGGGGGGATACTACACCAGCCTCTTGACCTTAGAGGGTCGCTACGAAGGCAGTTATCAGAAGTATCGTCTGTATGCTCCCTATGCGGAGAAGTGGAATGGATACGACTGGGCCGCTCCGCTTCCAGATTCTTTGCAGGTGGCGTACTTTCGACAGGATTTGGACTTTACCCTGCGCATGCGTAGAGCCCCCACGGTATTTCGCTACCGAACTGCTCGTATGGATTTTGATACAGGTGTCCCAGAGTGGTTACACTTTGTGGAGGGGGGGATCGATTTTCGGTTGCCCTTCTCCGGGGAGGGAGGCGTGAGGGGAGAAGTTTTTACAGACGGGAAGCGATATAGCTTTTCGGCTCGCCCCGGGTATCGTTATCATGGGGCGAGATGGGGAGTGGAAATGGGACTTATGGTTAGTTATGCCCGGGATAATCGGCAGATGCTGCTCCTAAGTCCCGTAGGCGAAATAGTTTATAAGGGGTGGTTCTCCTTTCTGCGGCCTTATATAAAGGCGGAGGCGGGTATGAGGCCTATTACCTACTTTGATCAGGTGGTGCGCAATCCCTACCTGCGCCAGGGGGGGGAGGTTTTAGCATTTGAACGAACTTGGACGGTTATGGAGATAGGTCTGAAAGGTCAGGGGGTGGGGTGGGAGTATCGCTTAGCTGCCGAGTATGCGCGGCGCAATGGCGTCCCCCTTTTCGTGCCTATGGGGGCGGCTTTCCGGGTAGATACCCTTCGGCGGCTGGAAAGCCTCGGCCTCCTCCTGCAGGCCCTTTACCTGCCTGCACCAACAGGAGCTTATGTAGAAGTTCGGTTTGCTGCCCGCCATTGGAAAATCCATAGCCGCTCCTATACCACCCTCTACGGCGAAGCCCCCGTAGAAGGCACCCTGCGCAGTGGGTATCGCCTCTCTGAAAAATGGCACTTCTGGGGAGCTATCACTCTCATAGGCCCTCGCTGGCTGGATGAACAGGCTCGAACCCCAGCCTTTGTGGATATCTCGTGGAGAGTGGAACGCCAGATATTACCCGTTTTAAGTTTCTTTGCAGAAATGCATAACCTTCTCAATCGGCCATTCTATCGTTGGCGGGGCTACCGCGAGCGCCCCTTAGACTTCCACATCGGAATATGGAGTAAAATCGGATAGCCGCTATGAGCAGCGCCGCAAAAATAGACTTTGAGAATTACTTTGCGCTTTTTGCTACTAGCTTGGAAAGGTTTTCTATTCCAAGCTTAGGGAGTTTTGTATGGCACATCGAGCGGGCCGAAGTAGACCCCAAAACCGCTCAAATAAAGCCCCCGCGGCCCCAACTCAAATATGAACCCGGTCAGCGCTACCTTACCGAAACCGTGGCGTTTCTGATAGATCGGTATGGCCTTTCCTTAGGGGAAGCAGAGGCTTTTCTAAAAGAACTGGGCCATATTCTGCTGAACTACCTTAAAGCAGCCAATGAGATGGATGTGTGGAAGTTGGGGAAGCTGCGGCGAGCTGGCGTAAGCTATCGGTTAGAGCTAAGCGAGGAGGCACCTTTGAGCTTCCTGGAGGACTTACAGCCCGTGTCCTTGCGCCATTCCGAGGGGGCCGTAGCACCCCTAACTGTCAGCAGTCAGCCTACCGCGCCCGCAGCTCCTAAAAAAGCCGAAAAAGCCAAACCCCCCAAAGAAAGTACTCGGGCAAAAGTGGTGGAAGTTTCGCCTCAGCCCGCAGAGAGTACCCCCCGTAAACGACGCGGCTTAGCCTGGATAGGCGTGGTGTTTTTGGTTTTAGTGGGAGTTGGATTAGGAGCCTACTTCATTCTGCGGAAGCGCGAACGAGCCTCCCACCAGCCCGTGGAGGTGGTTTTAGGGTCTAAGCAGGGAAAATCCTCAGAAACTTCCCGAGGTTCAGAAAAAACCTTGCCCGCCGATAATAATGTCTCCGCCCCTCAGCCAGAGAAGAAAGCAAAATCCGAAACTACCTCACCACCGTCCTCTACGCCTAAATCCTCTTCTGAAAAGCCTGCGCAGGCACCTCCTGCACCCGAAAAAGCCCCTGCTCCTAAGGCTCCGTCATCTCCTGTGCCCTCCTCCTCTAAACCAGCCCTAACGACCCCGCAAAAAGGACGATACTACGTTATTGTAGGGTCATATCCCTCGCTGGAGGAAGCCTATGAAAACGCAAAGGCCTTAGGCAGTTCTACTGTGGAGTTTTTGCCGGTGCCGGAGCGGGGACGGGTGCGCGTGAGTTACTACAGCTCTTCGAGCAAGGCGGAGGCAGAGGCTCGGCTAAGAGAGGTTCGGACTCGTTTCAAGGATGCGTGGCTCTATACGCCGTGAGGGTAGGCTATTCCTCAGGAGGGGATGGAGGGGGTGTGGCCAGCTCAGAAAGGCGGTCTTCCAGAGCTTTGAGGCGCTTTTGCACCTCCCGAAGCAAGGCATAAGGCTCTGCAGGGCCTTGACCGGGGGCCATGGAGCAGACGAATGTTTTGAGGGCCTGGCCCCTCAGACGGTGCGCATAAAAACCTTGATAAACCCGTTGAAGGCGCTCCAGGTCTTTTTGAGAGAGGCGGATGCGGCCTTTAGGAGGGCCAGGTAAAAACGTCTTTACCCAGCGCCGAGCTTGATGTAAAGGAATGCCCAGCGCCTCAGCCGCTTCCCGCAAAGTATAATAGCGCCTAATGGAGTCCATGCCCCGGGGATTGAAAAGCCTCCTGAAGCTCCTGAATCTCCTGCGGGGCTAAATCCCCCCATAGATAAGGCAAAGGGTCAATGGCTCCTCCCTGTCTCCAGACCTCGTAATGCAGAAAAGTCGTGCGGGCCATCGAAAGCCGAGTCACATAGCCTATGCGGGTGCCCCGGGCTAAAAGCTGTCCCGGATGAACCGTAGGATCCAAAGGGTAATATAAGGTGTGCAAGCTGGGCATGTGCTCTACGAGCACCTTGTAGCTATTCTCCCCAAAAGGAAGGGGACTGACCTCTCGCACGAGCCCATCAGCCGTAACCAAGACCGGCGTGGCCGCAGCCACAATAAAATCTACGCCCTTATGCTCGTACATCTGCATGGTAATGGGATGATAAACGGGTCCAAACCCTACGGCGATTTCACCTTTTTCTACGGGACGATAGCGGGGTAAATATTGGATCTGCTGAGCAAGCCGTTGTAAAAGGGCTTCCTGCTGCATTTGCCGAGCTAAAAGCTCCCGAATCCGCTCTACATACCGGGTCAGAGTATCCACCTGTAAAACGGACCACTCCGCCATCGGTTGTGAAGCCCCCACCGAATCGCCTTTTCGAGGCGGAATAGAAGTAAGCTCGGCGTACAAAAGCGAGTCTAAGGCGTGGACACGACTTTTCTCCTGCTGAAGCAGAAAGAGCTTCTTTCGAAGGTCAGTCAGCGAGTCGGCTTTAGATTGGATTTCCGTGCGGATTTGGGCGATAGAAGGAGAGGGAAAAAAATAAAAATACGCTAGAGCCAGCGCCCAAGCGGCGAATAAAGCTATGAGGAGGATGAGAAGACCTTTGGCGAGATTCCATATCCAGGCGGGCCAGACCTTGTAGTGAAGCCATTTGGCAGAAAACCAGAAGAAGCCGCGCCGCGCCATCCTAAGCTATACCGAGAGAGAGACTACATTGGGGAAAGTTGCATACCTTTGCATTGCGGAAGGCACGACGCCTCTCCTCCCAACCCCCCCAGGTCCGAAAGGAAGCAAGGGCCGGAGCGAGAGCGGGCGATGCCTCTCCGCATTTTTTACTTAAGGCTGTATTTGAGGGCTTGGAGACGTTCAATCCGCTTGGGAATAGGGGGGTGCGTGCTGAAAAGCGAGGCAATCCAGTCGCCAGCGCCCTTGAAGGGATTAGCAATGAAGAGGTGGGAAGTAGCGGGGGTAGCTTCTTCCATGGGGATAGCCGCAGTGTAGGTCTCTAACTTTTGCAAAGCGGAGATAAGGCCGTCGGGGGTGCCCGCCATGCGGGCGGCCTCGGCATCTGCGGCGTATTCCCGAGTCCGGGAAATCGCAAGCTGTATCAGCACTGCCGCAATAGAGGCAATAACGCCCACCACAATGACCAAGACGAGTTCTAAGCCAGAGCTATTTTCGTTATCTCGGCTGCGCATACTGCCAAAGATAGCCGACCAGCGCAGCATATCTACGATCCACGTGATAGCGCCTACGATGGTGGCGGCAATCGTCATGGTGAGCATGTCGCGATTTTTGATGTGGGCAAGTTCGTGGGCTAAAACGCCCTCTATCTCGTGGGGCTGCATTGTTTGAAGGAGGCCGGCCGTGAAAGCCACGATCCCCTTAGAAGGAGAAGGGCCCGTGGCAAAGGCATTGGGCTGGGGAGTAGGTATGAAGTACAACCTAGGCATGGGCAGTCCAGCCCGCTGACATAGGCGCCGGCTCATATCATAAAGCCACCGATACTGCGTCTCAGGCAAAGGCACGGCCCGATACTGCCACAAGATAACCTTATGTCCAAAGAGGTAAGCCCCTAAATTCATGATTGCCGCCAGAACAAGGGCTATCGTCATTCCAGCGGGGCCACCTATCAGCCGCCCTAAAAATAGCAGCAGTACCGTCAGAGCGGCCAACAGCAGGAAAGTCTTGAGGGTATTCGCCATAGCGGCAAAACTAACAAAAAACAGGCCTCCCTAAGACCTCTGTCAGAATGGCACTTAGGCCATACCTCCTCTCCTAAGCGCTTTCAGGAAGGGAGGTAGAAGATGATGACGCATGGCGCAAACGCGAATACCAATAACCATAAGCGAAATACAGGACGAGGCCCGCCCCCAGCCAAAGCAAAAGCCGAATCCAGTTTTCTTGGCCGAGCTCTATGATAAGATATAAGGGACTGAGCGTCCCCAGTAAAGGCAGAAGCGAAACATTGTAGCGGAGAGCGAAGAAAGTCGCTAGGAGAACTAAAAGCACTAACAGGCGATAGTGCCAGAGGGTTCCTCCCTGAGAGAAATCCAGTAAGTGAAGCAGAGCTTCGGGGTTGAGGTGCCAGGCCCAGAGAAAGCCTGCTAAGACCATAGAGGGGAAAAGCCAGCGACTTGGGATGTAGGGCACTCGGAAGCGGGGCGCATAGGCCGGGGGTGGTGCATAATGCAGATAGGCTACCCCTGCGCTCACTATGGCAAAAGCCATGAGGGTTCCCATACTCGTCATATCCACGACAGTGGAGAGAGACGAAAAGAAAAGGGGAATAGCGACGACGACGCCTGTCAGAAGGGTTGCTACATGTGGCGTGCCAAAACGTTGGTGGATTTTGCCGAGGGCGGGGGGCAAAAGGCCATCTTGGCTCATAGCGAACCATATACGGGGTTGCCCAATCTGAAAGACCAAGAGCACGCTGGCCATGGCGATGACCGCACTCACAGCCACCATGCCTTCTAAGGCCCGTCGAAATCCCTCAGAAATAGGAAGCTTAGTAAAAAGGTACGCCAACGGGTCTGCTACGCCCAGCTCCTGATAAGGGACGACTCCCGTTAGCACTAAGGCAATTCCTACATACAGCACGGTGCAGACCGTTAGAGAGAGGAGCATGGCTAAGGGTAAATCGCGCTTGGGGTGGCGGGCCTCCTCTGCTGTCGTTGAAAGCGCATCAAAACCGATATAAGCGAAAAATACGGCCCCAATGGCCCGCATTGTCCCTGAGAAACCATTTGGCATGAAGGGCGACCACTGGTCAGGATTCACGAAAAATGCCCCCAAAGCGAGAATGAACAGGATAGTCCCTACTTTGAGGATGACGAAAAGGTTATTGGCGAAGCGGCTTTCTCGGATGCCAATGTAGGCAAGGGCGGTAATAAGGATGACGATGGCGAGGGCTGGGAGGTTGAGTACGAGGGGGAGGCCCAGCACTCGGGGGGCGGATACCCACGCCACATAAGCTGCATAGGAGGCAGGGTCGGCATGGTGGAGGTAGTTTTGGGCCTGCTGCCAGAGAGAGAGCGGGTCTTGGGTCAAGTAGAGGGGCAGGCTTAGGCTCAAGCTGCGTAAGAGGGCCACGAAGTAACCGGACCACGAGATGGCTACGGCGATGTTACCGACGGCATATTCTAAGATGAGAAACCAGCCGATGAGCCAGGCGGTGAGTTCGCCGAAAATGACATAGGTGTAAGTGTAGGCGCTGCCGGCCTGGGGTACGACGGAAGCCATTTCGGCATAAGAAAGGGCGCTCAGCCCCGCCACAAAAGCCCCTACCACAAATACCAGCACGACGCTAGGGCCCGCTTGCTGGGTCGCTTCGCCCACCGTGCTAAAAATACCCGCCCCAATAATTGCCGCCACGCCAATTGCCGTCAGGTCCCAAATAGAAAGGATTCTTCGCAGGCCCCGCGCAGGGGCTTCGCTAATCGGCTTGCGCCGAAAAAGCTGTCGTATCACCCCCGCTTAGCAATAGGGACATACTCCCGATAATGAGGCCCTACATATACCTGCCGCGGACGCACAATCGGCTCCCCGGCCTTCCGCATTTCCCACCACTGTGCCAACCACCCCGCCAAACGCCCAAACGCAAACATGACCGTAAACATCTCCACCGGTATCCCAATTGCCCGGTAAATAATGCCCGAATAAAAATCCACATTCGGGTACAGTCGCCGCTCAATGAAATACGGATCGCTCAACGCCACTTCTTCCAGCGTTTTCGCAATATCCAGCACGGGATCGTGAATCCCCAGCGCATTTAGTACCTGGTCAGCGGCTTGCTTGATAATGCGGGCACGCGGGTCAAAGTTTTTATAAACCCGATGCCCGAAGCCCATCAGCCGAAAAGGATCATTCTTATCTTTGGCTTTGTCTATCCACTTTTGGACATTGCCGCCGTCAGCTCGGATCATTTCCAGCATTTCAATCACTTCCTGATTAGCTCCGCCATGGAGCGGCCCCCACAATGCACATATCCCCGCCGAAATAGAAGCATAAATATTGGCCAGCGATGACCCCACGGTGCGCACCGTACTGGTGGAGCAGTTCTGCTCGTGGTCGGCGTGAAGGATCAGGAGCTTATTTAGGGCATCTACTACATGGGGGTCCGGCTCATAATCGTAAGTGGGCATGCCAAACATCATGTAGAGGAAGTTTTCCACATAGCTGCGCTCATTTCGGGGGTAAATGTACGGATGCCCTTTGCGCTTTTTGTATATCCAGGCGATGAGGGTGGGCACTTTTGCCAGCAGCCGAATGATATTGCGCTCTATGACTTCATCAGGCGCATAAGGGTCCAGCGACTCAGGGTAAAAAGACGAAAGCGAGCACACCACCGATGCTAAAATCCCCATCGGATGCGCCGAAGAGGGAAACCCGTCAAAGAACTTCTTGATGTCTTCATGAATGAGGGTGCGTTCCTTGATACGGTTTTCAAAGTTTTCCAGCTGGGCTTTCGTAGGAAGCTCCCCATAAACGAGAAGATAAGCTACTTCCAGGTAGGTAGAGAATTCGGCCAGCTGCTCTATGGGATAACCCCGGTAGCGGAGAATGCCTTGCTCCCCGTCAATGAAAGTGATAGCACTCTGAGTAGAACCGGTATTTTTGTAACCTATATCTAAGGTGATGTAGCCGGTTTTGTCGCGCAACTTACCAATGTCAATAGCTTTTTCGCCTTCGGAGCCGATGAGGACATCTAAGTCTATGCTTCCGCCTTCGTAATGAAGGGTAACCTTTTCCATGGGGCGAAAATACGGAGAAAGTACCTTTGCCCACATGCGGGGCCTCGTTGTAACGGGTATTCATACGGAGGTGGGGAAAACCGTGGTAGCTGGGGCTCTTTCGGCCGGCCTCAACTGGCCCTACTGGAAACCCATTCAAACCGGCAATCCCCCAGATACCCACATAGCCCGCACCTGGGGCCTTTCCGTGATAGAAGCTGCATACAGCTTTGAGTTTCCGAGCGCTCCCCTCATTGCCGCCCAAAAAGAAGCCACCGCCATAAGCTGGTCCCTCCTCCTAAGCCAGTGGGAAACCCTCCCCAAGCCGCTCATCGTAGAAGGCGCAGGCGGCCTCTTCGTGCCCATCACCCCAAAGCACTTCTTCATAGACTTTTTCCAAGCGCTCCAATCCCCCATCGTGCTCGTGGTGCGCCCGTACCTCGGCGCTATGAACCACACTTGGCTCTCCCTCCGAGCCATAGCCGAGTACAAATTGGACTTCCTCGGAGTGGTCTTGTGCGGCACTACAGGCGACCCCAGCGAAGCCTACTTCCGAGAAACCTTTGCCCCCATTCTTCTGGGCGAAATACCCTTTTATGCAGGGGGATTGCCCGAGGCTCGCCTCCTGTACCAAAAGCACCTTGCCCCAGGCATAGAGCCAGCTTTAGCCAATCCCCCAGCCCCCCTCACCCTACAAACCTTACAGACCACATGAAAGTCATTTGTGTGGCGCGTAATTATGCGCAGCATGCGGCGGAGATGCGGGCCGAGCTGCCTGCAGCGCCCGTATTTTTTTTGAAGCCTGCAACGGCATGGGCGCGAAGTGGGGAGGTACCTTTTCCTCCCTTTACGGGGCGATTGGAGTATGAGGCTGAGCTGGTGTTTCGGATTGGGCAGGGGGGGCGCCATCTCTCGCCTCGGGAGATTACCGAAGTGGTGGATGCGCTCACAGTAGGTATAGACTTTACGGCACGCGACCTTCAAGCTCGCCTCAAAGCCGAAGGACTTCCTTGGGAAATGGCCAAAGCCTTTGATGGGTCTGCCTGGTGGGGCCTTTGGTGCCCCATCCCACCCGATTGGGAAAATATCCCTTTCCGCCTTTATCGGGGCGAAACCCTCCTCCAAGAAGGCTACGGACGCCAGATGATTTTTTCGGTGGGGGAACTCATAGCCGCAGCCTCAAGGTATTTTACGCTGGAGCCGGGAGATGTGCTCTTTACGGGTACCCCTGCAGGCGTAGGCCCTACCTACATCGGGGATACCCTACGAGCTTTCTGGGGCGAGACCTGCGTAGGCGAAGTCTATATCGTCAAAAGCGAATAAGAGCCCTACGCCCTTCTCCAACTTGTAAGGCTAAAAGGAAGAGGTCCCCTCTCCTAGTAGTTTGCAAAGAGTTTTTGAATGCGAGTCGGTGGTATTTTGTGGGGCCGCCGCCCGCCTTCGGCGGGCGGCGGCCCCATGCTGAGGCGGCGGCCAGCCCGCAGGGCTGGCCGCCGCCAAAACATCTCTCTCTATTCAGAAGGTTTTTGATTGCAAATGGTATAAGTCCTGCACCCATGCCCAGAGAGAAGGATACGCTTCTTCGGCCCATTCAGGACCCGGGTCGGGCTCCGTAGAAGCTATCCAAACCGTGTACATGCCAAGCCGCCGACCAAACTCCATGTCCCGCACATGATTCCCTACCATGACGCTCCGATGAAACTCTATCTCGGGAAAGTCCGCCTTAGCCGCATAAGCCATACCCGGATTAGGCTTGCGGTAAGGACTATCGGGAGCCAAGTCGGTACAGGCGTAAATCTTGTCAATCCGACCGCCTTGCGCCTGAATCCAACTCTGCATCCGAAAATGAATCTCCTCTAAGTCCCTCTCTGCCATTAGACCTTTGCCTACCCCTCGCTGATTGGTTACCACTATAATCCGCCCAAATAAGGGCCTTAGCGCACGCATAGCCTCCAGAACTCCCTCCTCAAAGACAAACTCTTCCCAGCTTCGGATGTAGTCGCCGGGTTTTTCTTTATTCAGGACGCCATCCCGGTCCAGGAAGAGGGTCCAGCTGAGGTCAAAAGTGGGCCGGGAGGTAGGTTTGCGCCCGTTCATAATCTTCAGGAATGCCAATGTCAATAAAAGGAAGGGTAGAAAGCTGGTGGGCGTAGATTTTGGGGGGGTAGGGGGTTGGGAGGGCATTTTGGAGGTAGGTTTCCCAGGAAAAGGCCGGGGGGAAGGTTTGTTTTTCCCACCAGAGGCGGCGGATAAGGTAGAGGCCGGCGTTAATCCAGCCTGTGGGGCGAGGTTGTTTTTCGTGGAAGGCTTGGAGCCAGCCCTCAGGGGAGATTTGGAGGGTGCCATAGCGGTCGGCCGGCGAAACTGCGACGCTAATGAGACTAATGTCGGCTTCTTTTTGGAGGTGGGCGTGGTAAAATTCGCTCAGCGGGGCTGGGCAAAAGGTATCTCCATTCAGGACTAACACATGGGGGGTAGTGGTGAGGGGCCAAGCATTTTGGATAGCGCCGCCCGTGCCCAAAGGGGTAGTCTCTAGGACTAACTCTATCTGAAAAGGCCAGGACTGCCCTTGGAGCCAGCTCTGGATGGCCTCGGCCTTGTAACCTACGGCGAAGATGAGACGTTGCAGGCCTTGATGGGAGAGGTACGAGAGTAGATAATGAAGGAAAGGCTTTCCTGCGATGGGAGCGAGGGGTTTAGGAAGGTCAGGGAGGACAGCTCGCAGACGAGTGCCGAGACCCCCAGCTAAGATGAGAGCTTCTATAAGTGCCATGAGACCAGACCGTGCTTGACAAAGTGATAGTCAAAGAATCGGCCCTGGAAGGGGGCAAGCGCTTTTTGGACAACGTAACGCGCCTCCCCCGGACAATAAAAGACCATGAATCCTCCCCCTCCAGCACCGGAGACTTTGCCACCTGTGGCCCCCGCCTTGCGCGCCACCTCATATATCTCCTCCAAAAGCGGCGTAGAAACATGGGAGGCCACTCGACGTTTATGCTCAAAGCCCTCATGCAAAATTTCCCCAATCTCGTCCATCCGCCCCTTGAGAAGGGCTTCCTTCATGCGGAAGGCCTCTTCTTTGAGGCGATGGGTGGCTTCTAAGGCCGTTTTATCGCCTTTGGCAATGTGGCTTTTTTGTTCTTCAATGATTTGCGAGGAAAATCGGCTGGTGTCAGTGTAAAAGAGGAGGAGGTTGTGTTCTAACTCATAAAGATATTCTGGGCGGATGCGGAGGGGATTGACGATTACCCGCTCCTCGGCGTAAAACTCCATAAAGTTTACGCCGCTGAAGGTAGCGGCATACTGGTCTTGGCGGCCGCCGGCCTGCCCTAAGTCCAGCCGTTCAATCTCGTACGCTAAGCGGGCGATATCGTATTCTCCGAGGGGCAGGTTGAGCCATTCCACGAAAGCCCCAACGAGAGCCACCACCAACGTAGAGCTCGTTCCCAGTCCGGAGCCTGGCGGCACATCCACATAAGAGAGCAGATGACAGGGGAGCGGTTTGCCGACCAGCGCCGCTATGCGATTATACACACCCCGATGCAGGAGGAGGGGCTCTTCCACGGGAAGCTGGAGAGTAGCAGGCAAAACCACACGCTCCTCCCGATCAACAGCCTCTAATATGACCTCGGGCCTCTCTAAGGGGCGAATAGTCGCATGCGCATACAAGGAAATCGTGGCATTGAGCACAGCGCCTCCATATAAATCACAATACGGACTGACATCGGTTCCTCCCCCTGCCAATCCAATTCGCAGTGGGGCTCGACTGCGGTAAATCACACCACAAAAATGAAGGATTTGAGCCGAAACGAGGCTGGCAAGCTCTTATTTGGAAAAAGTTTTCTGGTACCAGGTCCAGAGCTGATGGGCGAGGTTGTCCCACCGCAGTTCGGCCCGGGCCCGCTCAAAGTCAGCCTTGAAAGCCTCCCGAGGCGTCTGGATGAGCTTTTGAAGGCCCTGCGCTATATCGGGGATAGTCGGTTCTACGATGTACCCCCCTCCAAATGTTTCTACTACTTCATGCAGGCCTCCTACGCGGGTAACGAGTATAGGGCATTCGTACTGGTAGGCCCAAAAAGGATGTCCGCTCTGCGTGGCCGAACGGTACGGCAGGACCATGGCGTGCGCCGCCCGAAAATAATATCCAAACTCCGCTTGCGGGATGAAACCGGGCCGCCAAACTACGCGCTCCGCCACACCGAGACTCTTCATAAGGGCCTGATAGGGCGCCTCAGGTTCATAAAACTCACCAGCGACGATGAGATGCCATTCCGGAGGGATGTAAGGGAGGATTTGGGCCCAGGCTCTAAGGAGGAGATCCAGGCCCTTGTAGGGGCGCACTAATCCTATGAAGAGCAGATATTGCCACTCCACAGGAAGACGGAGGCGACTGCAGGCGGCTTCCCGAGGGGTGTGAGGGTCTATTTCAGGGGGGAATAGCGGGTACCAGAAGAAAGCAACCGGTTTATTCGTATAAGCTTTCCACGCCACCTCTTCGGCATGACTAAGAGTAAAGGCGCCGTCCATGGCTCGCACAAAAGCTCGCCTAAACAGAGCATCCCCTAAACGCCGCTCGTGAGGGGTGAAGTTGTGAATAAGACCCAAATGAATGGCCTGAGGATGGTATTTTCGGAGTTTTTTAGCGATATAACTGCTACTTATGCCCATGAGGGGCAGCCAAAAGGGGTAAATCACCACATCCGGCTCAAAGCGGGCTATGGCTTGGGCGGCTTTTCCCCAGGTACGGGGATCAAAGGCATGGATGA